>Ga0056128_1006797_pt1 | contig 14440 bp, 6 predicted proteins | sample WorMetLIZISLAND2_FD_71113 | JGI IMG/M metagenome (GOLD analysis project Ga0056128, IMG submission 71113) | Marine gutless worms symbiont microbial communities from Max Planck institute for Marine Microbiology, Germany - Olavius geniculatus... ... | reverse complement strand
ATGATGATGTAAATAAGCTTATTGATCATGATGCGCGAAGGCGGCCACAGCGGCCTGCCATTGTTGATATACAATAACCGATCGTGTTTTCGTGTTTCGTAAATTATTGCAACAATATATCGATGATGATGACCATAAAGAATTGCAACTGCAGTGCTATAGACATGGGCCAGTAGCAATTTGATTTGGCTGACAGTATTTAATCTAATATCATACACTTTATCTTCATCATGACTAGGTCATTTTGTGACGAAAAAAGACTGACATGACATAATTCTGCTTCATGATAAATGAGCAAATGAAAGAGTGAAAACACTGTAAATGAATATGTCTAAGCCGCATATACAAATTAAGGCAGAATATCATGCTGGTTAGTATCGGTCTAACTGCAGCTATGCACGGCGTGTACCTGCACAAAACGTCTTGACGAGACGCAATAGTCAGAGACCCAAGATGAGACCTACTGGGCTGAGACCGAGACGTATTGCTTCAAGACCGAGACAAGACTGAGATGTTGATTTTGTCCAAGACGAGACATTAGTACGTCTCGCAACCCAAGACCGTCTCGACCGAGACCACATCCCTGCAAACATGTGAATGTAAATGATTTTTATGGTGTAAAGAAATGATTCAGCGCCATAGAAGGTGTAGGATGGTTTTGATGACTTAGTGCAAAACCACACATAACAAATAATTTTTAGTGAGTTTCTGAAACAAGTTGTACATGAAAAGTGAGAAAATAATTACATGATCTTTCGGCTAGTAACTATTTGCAACATGCTTTGATTGAAACACAAAGTTAGCGCATTATGCAAAAATCTTTCTGTATTTCAAAACTAATTTAATTAATTACATTGTGCATTTTTTAACTTTCAACCTAGTATTTTTATACTGTTAATGTAGCTTCTGGAGTAAAGATTCAGCATATAATAAAGATGTTTGATTGATGTTTCCACTGTAATGTTGATGATCGTGATGATGACTGTTGCTATCAGCTGGACTTGCCATTGAGTCGAGTGTTCTACAAATGGCTGCTGGGCTTGGAGTCGACTTTGACATTGTTCGACGTGCATGATGTCGACCCAGTTCTTGGCACATCACTGCAGCAACTCCATGACGTTGTCATACAGAAGAAGAATTTAGACGCTGATGCTTCGCATGTGAGAATGCTTTCAGCTGCTGTCTATCTTCTTCTCTCTTTCCTTGTAGAGTGGCGGTATTAGGTACTGATTAATTCATTGGCCTCGGTCAACATAGATGCTTTGTGTCAGGCCCAGTTAGTATTTGGCTGGGTGACCGTGGAGTGAGGACAGATAAACAATCTCTTATGTAACCAGCCATATAAGTCAGCTTAGCTTCTGGGGTAGGTAAATCAAGTGTCGGCTTGCCTGGCTGTAGTGGCAGGGCATATTCATCTGATCTCACATGCGGCAGGTGGTGCTCCGTACTCCGTAGTTCTGAGATAGGTTTCTGTGAAGAGCTGTGCACACTATTAGTTTTTAATTAGCTTGTTTCTATGTAAACGCTGCAGATTGGTAGCTAAGGCAAGACGTTGTGGATTTCATTGCATTCTGCTTGATGTAATGTGGCTAACTGTAGTGTTCACTATGCACCGTGTCCCAAAATTAGCGGCACCCCTGTTTCAAACACGCCAAATTCAGTTTGTAGTTCATGGATTTCAACGAAATATCATACACTGCACTATCTTAACATTGCTTACTGTCACATCCATTATGACATACGCACTTTACCGTGTGTGCTCAATATAACGTCATTATGACGTCAGAGTTTGTTTACATTAAGATACATTTGATGCATTGTTATTGACAAAGGGATTAAACAGCCGCGTACCCATTTTAGACTACGAGCTTGCGTCGAGGCCAAAAGCAAACTGTAAAGATGCGTTCAGAATGATTGTCTCAATGACTGTTTCAAATTTTGTACAAATTTATGAGGTATTAACGGTTTTACACTAACTTATACATGTATGTAGGGGTGCCGCTAATTTTGGGACACTGTGTATATGCTGCCTGCTGCTACTGCTGCTGTGAACTGTGTGTGTACAGACCATGGAGTCGCACCAGCTTTTAATGGACAGCCTCACTGTTGATGGTTGTGCTGTCAACGACCTCGAACTCGACTTTGTCCTTCCCGGCTACCCAGAGATTGAACTGAAGAAAGGTGGCAGGAACATCTCGGTGACTCTTGACAACCTCGAAGAATACGTTCAGGTGCGTTTTGCATTGAACTTACGTTTCTCTGCTCTATCCACTGTTCTGGGTAATTTCTGTTGACTTCTACGTGTTTGTCTGCTAAAAGTTGTTGCCAGGAGCCAGTTTTCCATGCACAGGTTAATGTAGAGATTTGTTGTTTGTAGCAAATTGAAGCTCACTAGCACATTTTCTCTCACTGGAGAATCAGTGGCTGATTACTGGAAGGTTTTTAGTGTAAATTTGCGAGCAACTTTGAGCAAGTTGCTAACCTACTGTTTGCTCAGGTCAAATCAGCCTAATATCTTCAGCAGGATAGGAAGTGACTAGTAGCTTAAGGGCTGCAGAGTGAAGGCCTAGTGTAGCTGCGGTGGTTGTATGTCAGCTGGCTGCACTGCAGGTCCAGCTGTTTGCTGACCTGGGCAACAGATGGACGAATAGTCTACCAATGTATCATTGGCTCATGCCAATTAGCTGCCACTTCTGACATTGTAAAGCGCTTCTTGTCACAAGTCTTGCCTGCTATAAACAATGCCATATCAAGTACTTTTCACCTTTGCCTGTCAAAGAATGATGCTTGGCTTGCAGTAGTTTTCATTTTTGTTGTGCTGATGTTGTAGTTGGTTGTACGTTGGACACTCGTCGAAGGGGTCTGCAGACAGCTTGATGCTGTTCGTGATGGATTCGAACAAATCTTTCCACTGGCATCTCTGAGCTTCTTCTATGCCGAAGAGGTTGCAATGATCTTTATCACCAATTATTATATTTCATCTAATATAGGGCTGTGTAGAACCCATTGAAAATTTTAATTTTAATTTAAAAAAAACCAAGCTGAACTGATGTTAATTAATAATCAAAAACTCGGTTTTCCCGGTTTGGTTTTTAAGAAATCAAAACACTGTTTTTGGATGGTTTTTACACTTTGCACGTAGCAGCAGAATGCTTCGCACATCTTAGCTCTAGCCTCAAAGGCATCTGTCTGTCAGTCTGTCTGTCTGTCACACCTTGTCACTGTATCAAAACGGCGACATTTAGTCACGAAATCTTCACTGTGAACAAGGACTCTAGTTTTTTGTGACATAATTTTGTGACACTGGGTGAGGAGGTTTCCCTCAAACAAGGGCGTGAAACAGGGGTACCCCTTTAAGAAGTCCTTATTTTACAGATGTTGGCTCATTTGGCATGAAACGGTTACAGATAGGCACAGATGTGCTAGTTATCATAACAAGCACTCGTGACGAGCTTTTTAGGGGTTTCAACATTGATGACCTTGAACGATCTGGAACCCCAAAATAGGGGGTTTTCGTGATTTTTGTTCGCAATTTCGGGCTGCGACACACATTTTAAGAGTAACTTTGCGCTGAAATTTTGCTGCCCAGCAGGATTACCACTAGTCTTTTGTGTTTTGTCAGTTGGACGCGTTGTTTTGTGGCTGTCCAATGGAGTCGTGGGACATGAGGTACTTGATGGAGACATGTCGTCCAGACCATGGCTACACTCATGACTCTCAGCCGGTCCGCTTTCTCTACGAGATTCTCAGCAACTACAACGCAGCCGAGCAAAGTCTCTTTGTCCGATTTGTTACTGGATCACCAAGGCTACCGATTGGTGGTTAGTGCCATTGTTCATTAATGTCATTGTTTATCTGTCAAATCAGAATGCATTTATCAGTCAGTTGTGGTTATTATAAAAAGCCAGTACATGCTGTTTACAATTAACACGATACCAGATACTGTAAAATTGAATGCATTGTATGACCCTTCACAGCTCTTGAGAAGGGTTTCCATGAAGAGCTGCTGTATATTTTTTTTAACATTTTTAGTTTCGAATTAAGTTAGACTTTTGCATATTGGTTACAGGTTTGCGAAGCCTTGTTCCTCCGCTGACAATCGTGCGTAAGATGGCGGAAGGCAATGAGAATGCCGACGACTTTCTACCGTCTGTCATGACCTGCGTCAACTACTTGAAGCTCCCGGATTACACCAACATTGACGTCATGCGCGATAAACTGGCACTCGCTATTCGCGAAGGCCAACTCGCGTTTCATCTCTCATAACAGTCGACGCTGTCATGCTGCGTATGCTCCTTTTCCACCGATCTATAAACATTATTTGTTGTGTCCGTATTGTTACGTCGTTTTATGGTTTTGTTGGCATTGTTCTCGGCTGGTCTCATGACCATTGTTCTTGCGTATCTTTTGCTGTTCTAGTAGCATTATCAAACCGTCACCAGTTGTGCTTATTCTGTTAAAAGTCGAGTTGTACCAAAAGACACCAAAATTTGGGTGGGCTTATAAGAAGTGAAAAAATACAGACGTGTTTCCATGAATGCAAAATTATCAAATCTCAAGATGATCTCATGCTCGTTGATTTTTTTGCTCTGTCTGGGCTTTTGTCCACCCTCCTCACTCACATGGCTGGTCTGGACCAGCCCACAGTATCTGCCACTCCTAGTCATCAAGCTGACTGACACTAGTCCCAGCAATTCTTTAAGCATTGCATTTTTTATTATTCTTTTTTTCCATATCAAAAACCACACATCAGCTGCAGTGTACTTACTCCATTTCGACCGTTACTTTGGGTAACAGAACATTTATATGCACCAGATTGTCGACAGTGGTACTTTCTGAGATAAGTCTTATATGTAAATTTATACATATTTAAGTCTATAGGGTGGGCCATAAAAAATGTAGCACTTTACTTTTGTCCATAACTTCGCCAATTAATGACCGATTTTCAAAATTCTTTCAGTGTCACACTCTGCAGACAATTTGCTATAATGTGATTATTATATGTCCCAGCACACTGCAAATGCGTCTATACACAATCTTGTGAAATATCAATGAAATATGCATGTATAACAATAATAACAAACAAACATTTTGGTAAAATTGAAAAAAAAACACTTCAGATCAACATTGCGATGAATGATCTGTATGACTCTATAAGACTGTGTGGGTTTAACACGGTCTAGTGTCATATGGATCGTTCACTGCACTGCTAGTCTGAAGTGGTTTTTTATTTACTTAAATGTTTGTTATTATCGTTAGGTTTTCTGACATTTATGTTTCACAAGGTAGTGTGAAGATACATTTACGGTGTGGTGCGATATCAGTCAATAATTGGTGAAGATATGGACAAAAGTAAAGTGCCACGGTGTATATATGGGTGATGTTCAGAGTTACATAAAGCAAAGATCTATGTGAACCGAGTGTCGACGGCAGCATTATCAACAGTTGTTTGGTTCGGAAGTTTAAGTGCATAACTTTGCAGTCATCTGTGGCATAGCCTTTATTTATAGAAGGTTACGTTTCTTTTCTGCTCAGTCATGTTTCTACTGTTAACCCCCGATTTGCCTTCATTGGCCAAGTCTTACTTCCAGCATGTCGTGGGATGAACATGTTATGGGCAGGGGGCAGGAAGTTGCAGTCTTTCAACAGACAGCTGCACATTTCCTATAGAGTAGATTATGGGTACTTGGAGTTTTAATTTTGCCCCAAAATTTCCTCAGGATTATTAGCCCCAAATTTGATATTTTCGGAACATAATTTTTGGACAAGCAGAACATTTTACGACCAGCTAAAATTTATGGGACAGTTGCTCCCCCCCTTTCACTTTTCGTTCTGCCATGATGCCTCTGCTCACTGTCATAAATCAAACAACTATATCTTACACAACTTGCATATACTGGTACTTTTCATTTTAGTTTAGCAAGAATTTCTGTTAAAATCAGGTCCAGCAGGAAGAAGTGATAAAGATAATGCATTTGATGTTGAAGAATGAAAAGTGACAATCAGTTGTAGTGTCGAAGTCAAGCCCAATTCAAATAACTGGATCAGATTTTCCAGCTGCTTTGTTGAATATGCAAATATGCAATGAAACGTCAGCATTACAGTATACTGTAATGCAGACGGAGGAGTAGTATTGTACAAGCTGCGTTTGAAACAAGACCATTGTGATGCATTGAATGTGAAGTAATGCGGTAAGATTGCATAAGTTTGTGTTTGCTGTTTTGTGTGAAGTGATACAGCACTGGGTGAGTGGTCTGTTATAGATTTTGTATATTAATTTATGCAATTACAGTTGAACATTTGACGTATGGACTGTGCATGAAGTCTTTATTTTATGTTACTTGTATTATTATTATCTTATCAGTATGATTATATATACAAAAAGCATATACATGGTGATTCATAAAAAAGGCACCCTTTGTCTTTTTTTCATAATTCACTCGAATGACGATCAGTTTACACGAAATTTTTACCAGATGTAGCTGAAGAAATACTAATTCAAAATATTTCAACAAAATATAGCTGTTGGTTAAATATTCTTTGCTAGTCATGATGTAATGCTGACGTCAACAGTACAAACTGGCTTGTTGCAACCGGTGCTGACAGATTTGCTGAATAGCTACCCTGCTTCAATGGTGTACTTCATCTGCTTCATTGATGACAAACTGTTGAAGTTTTACCATTGCAACCACAAAATAACGCCCAGAATGATCACTTTTGCACACTTATGGGGACAGCTTGACTTCTACACTTTTTAGCAAAACCGTGCACCAGCACACAGTGCTTACAAGATGGATGACCTTCTTGATCATGAGATGCCTGATTTCATGCCCCCATGTTCCTTAGTGTTGATACAATAAACATTATCAGTGAACCAGATAAAGTTCACCATCGAAGCAGGATAACAACTTACTGACAGCACCAGTTGAGACAAACAGCTTGTAACCATGACTCATTATGACGTCAGCATTGCATCACAACTAGCAAAGAATATTTAACCAACAGCCACATATTGTTGAAATATTTCAAATTAGTATTTCCTCAGCTATAACTGGTAAAAATTTCATGTAAATTGATCACCATTCGATTGAGTTATAAAAAAAGGAAAAGGGTGCCTTTTTATGAAACACCGTGTAGAGTCCTTCTTGAATACCGAGCCATTAGGCACATGGGGCAGCGGTGATCTCTGTTTCTTTAGTCTTTGTCCAGACACAAGCTTGCACTGCAAGACCACAGCTAGTCTGCATGCCAGATTACATGCCAGATTTCACTTGTACTGATTTCACTGCCATGGCCAAGCTAAGTTTACCTGCCTGTAGACAGTCCTCATCCTGGTACCTACTGGGCCCAGCACAGAGCAACTTTGTTGATCGTCCACCACATTACTGCTACACCACATGTCTAGGTATAATGTATGATATGTGCCATAAGTTTTATGAGATTAGATTGAGATTGTTTATGGCACACAGAACAACAGAACAAACCTCCGTTAGATGTGCCGTTATGTGTGAAACAGCATACAGGAGGAGTACTGTATTCTATTTTATAGCACAAGTTTATACCTGCTGTTGCAGTAGTGTGTTAATTTTTTTGATTTATTTATTATTGTTAGAAAATTTTGATTTATAGAAATTGATTTAATCAGTTAAAACTCAAGTAGGCACATGCCGGTAGAAACTTTGTTTTATGCATGCTCAACTGCATTATTATAGCACACTATAAACCTTGTTCGAAACTGTTGACTGTTTTTGTGTCAGGTTGTAGCAGCCTTATTTTTATTCATTTATTGAAATATACAAAAGTTTATAGCCATCATAAATGTTATGTATTGTATATATATATATCTGCATCTGGTATACGTGAGTGTTGTTGTGTTTTATTTGTTCCACCAACAGTGACTTTAATATTCTATTACTACTTTCATTTTTTGCTTAATTGGCAAATTATTCTGTCATTTCTTCAGGTTAGACTGTGTCTCCCAAACGTTGGGAAGCTCCAGTAAATTTCATAAGTTAATCTTATACATAATGTAGTTAATGCAACAAAATAAATTATAATAATTCAAACAGCAAACAGCATTAGCTGTCTGTTGTACATTTTGCATTTTGATTGATCAACACAGTAAAAGTGGTTCAAAGTAAATCTCCTAAGATTTTGGCCACTAGGTATTTTTCATGTTACATAACAGTAGTATCAGAAGGCAGTGAGTGATGCCATAAGCAAACAAATATTAGACTAGTACAGTCTGGTGCTTTTGATTTGTACCCAGGTATGCCTGTTGTGTGTGAGTTTGATTGTTTCCATTCTTCCATCGATGGATAAAGAAATGTTTGTCACAAACTGCTTGTACAATCTGCCATGTTTGTCATAGTGTTTGCGAATAAAACTGTTGTTTTATAAGTGCAGTTTTTGATTCGATTACTAGTTTAATATTTTCTTTTCACAGGAGAGAGATGAAACATACCGTTATTTGCTCTGCAAACTGACTAAAAAGAAGAAGTAATAATATGATTCATTTCTCAGTAAAATATAATTAATTGTTGTCACTTTATTCTAAATTGCTACCTGGTAAATTATTGTACCTGCTTGGTACCTATGTATTGACCGGTATGCAATGATTGTTATAGCTGTTTAGTTGGATCTCGACACTTTCGATCAGCTTCAAACGTTCAATAACAATGAAAACTGAGACTCAATAAAAAGTAGAAATTTCAACACAAAGAGTAAAAGACACAAGTCTCGGTAATTCTACCCCGTAATTGCAGCCACGGTAGTGTAGGGTGCTGGAAATGATACCGGTATTACCGATTATTTGTCGAAAATCGTTATCGTGGTTGCCTCACTACATGACGGCCGCAATGTAGGTCACGGCTTAGGTTCATGACCTATGACCTAATTGCAATGTTTTGGGCGGGGCAATGTTGACATCGTACGATGTGTGGCGATATGTGGCACGGTTATGTTTACAAACTTTGCAAGATAGCAACATTGTATCGGTTGTAAAGCGTGAAGAACGCATTTAACTCTGTCTAAACGTTAGCCGGTATACAGAAACTACAGCGAAATTAGAGTGACAATGACGTCGGACGTTGTTATAGTGTCGGCTGTTCGTACTGCGATGGGTTCTCTGAATGGATCGTTGTCGTCACTACGTGCACACGAGCTGGGCGCCGTGGCTGTCAAGGAGGCTCTGAATAGAGCACAAGTTCAGCCGGAGGACGTGTCCGAAGTCATACTTGGCCAGGTACTGTGCGCTGCCCAGGGCCAGAATCCGGTCCGACAGACGAGCATTAAAGCGGGAATACCTGACACGGTGCCGGCGTGGACCGTGAATCAGCTATGTGGGTCCGGGCTGCGAGCCGTCGCTTTGGCCTACCAGGCAATACGACTGGGTGACTCTCGTGTCGTCGTCGCCGGCGGACAAGAGAGCATGAGCAAAGCTCCGCACGCCGTCTACATGAGAAACGGCGTCAAGTTTGGCGACCTGACCTTCGTCGACACCATGCTCTGTGACGGCCTGACCGACGCGTTCAACAACTATCACATGGGCCGCACTGCGGAGAACGTGGCCGAGCGATGGCAGATCACGCGAGAGGATCAGGACCAATTCGCACTGCAGTCGCAGCTGAGATGCGAAGCCGCTCGTAAAGCTGGTTTCTTTGAACCGGAGATTGTGCCAGTTAGTATTACAGGAAGACAAGGCGTAACCGAAGTGAAGACTGATGAGTTTCCTCGTGATGGTTGTACCATGCAAGGCCTGCAGAAGCTGAGGCCAGCATTTCCGGTGAACGGGAAGGGAACTGTGACGGCTGGAAACTGCTCTGGAATAAACGATGGAGCTGCAGCATTAGTCCTGATGAGTGGTGATGAGGCTGCAAAACGTAATCTTGCACCATTAGCCCGTGTTGTTGCATGGTCCCATGTAGGTGTTGACCCTGCTGTAATGGGCATTGCACCGGTAAAAGCAGTTCAACTTGTTCTGCAGAAAGCCAATTGGACCATAGACGATGTTGACCTGTTCGAGATAAATGAAGCATTCGCAGCACAGTTGGTTGCAATAATACGTGAACTTAAGCTCAATGAGGCAAAGGTTAATGTGTGTGGTGGTGGCATAGCAATGGGACACCCCATAGGAGCATCAGGTGCACGCATACTCGTTACACTGCTAACTAATCTACAGAGAACTGGAGGGAAGAAGGGTGTCGCTTCACTTTGTGTGGGTGGTGGTATGGGTGTTGCTTTATGTGTGGAAAGAATGTAATGTGCTTGTAAAATTTGTTTAAGAACCTATTATAATTATTATAGTTGTGTGCCAGATTTTCTATCTGGAACTGTGTAACTTAGCAATGATTCTGTATCGTAGACCTGACACATTTCTATTATGGTTGACGTTGTGTGTTTTCTCTGGTATATATTTTGTATTCTCAGAATGAGAATATTATGAATGCTAAATTGAAAAATTTACAACTATTATTATTTGTCATGTGTTACTTGTCTTTCCTTGTAAATGTCCACTGATTCTGAGAACTAAAATTTATAAAATATATAATCCCTAATCATGTTGATTGCTGACTCATATCTCTTGTATTTTGTGTCAGGTACTACATCTGGGAATAACGTTTTATAGCTATCTGTTGTGCTGTTTGGATATAAAAATTTGACCACAAATCCCAAGCTGCTAATTGCTAATTATCATTCCTTATTCTGCTATTGAAATCCTATATTGTAACGTAGTAGTTTATCATTAGTGTTTAATTCTGTTTGAATAATTTTTGTGGTTGAAATGTAGACAACTGTATTTTTTAGGTCTTGTGCTGCTTTAGGCCCGAATTCCATTACGGCAACTTTCACTGAAACTTCCCCGTGGGGAAAGTCGCGGACACAAACCATCTCGACATGTCAAGATGTTTGCGACAAAGTCCATAACAAGTCCGCGACAAAGCCATTTGTGTCGCTCTAATGGAATTTAGTCCGTAACAATATGCAGTGTTTCATAAAAAAGGGACCCTTTTTGTTTTTTCTCATAATTCACTCAAATGATAATCAATTTATACAAAATTTTTAACAGTTGTAGCTGAAGAAATAATAATTCAAAATATTGCATCAAAATATGGCAGTAGATTAAATATTTTTTGTTAGTTGTGACGTAATGCTGACGTCATAATGTGTCATGAGTACAAGCTTGATAGTCTCAGCTAGTGCTGTCAGTTGCTACCCAGCTTCAATGGTGAACTTAATCTGGTTCATTAATAAAAAATGTTTATCGTGTCAGCACTGAGCAACATGTGGACATGAAATCAGGCGTCTCGCGATCTAAAAACGCAATCATTTTGCAAGCTCTGTGTGCTAGTGCACTGTCTTGCTTGAACATGTGAAATTCCAACTATCCCCACAGACATGTAAATGTGATCGCTTTGCACGTTTTTGTGGCTCCAACCGTAAAACTTCAAAAATTTGTCATCAGCAAACGAAATTTTTCACCATCGGAGCAGGGTAGCGATAGACATCACCAGTTGAGACTGTCAAGCTTGTACTCATGACACGTTATGATGTCAGCATTACGTCATGACTAGCAAAGAATATTTAGTCAACTGCCATATTTTGTTGCAATATTTTGAATTAGTATTTCTTCAGCTACAACTGGTAAAAAGTATGTGTAAATTGATCATCATTTGAGTGAATTATGAATAAACCAAAAAGGGGTTTTTTCTTATGAAACGCCCTGTACACGGGGAAAGTCGGTGACAAAGTCCGCACATGAAAGTCCGCGACAAAAGTCATGAAAGTCGGCAACCTGATTTGTGTCGTGGACTTTCATGACTTGTCGCGGACTTTGTCGCAAAGTCGGCGTAATGGAATTTGGGCTTTAGCACACATCTATTCATTTCATTCTGGTTTATATATGAAATGATAAAACAGTTTTTGTGATAAACTAATAGATGTGATTTGCTAACTGTCTATTATGCTAGTTTGAACTTTTAACAAATAAAGTTTTGATTTTATAATTTTGTGTATAACTTGTCATTATACGTGTTTGATGTTGTATTGTGCCAAATTGTGATATCTGCACCATTATTTGGTGCTTATCACACTGGTTATGGTTTTGGCTGTGGTTATGGGCCGAGGTGTTAGCCAAAGCATTTTACTTTATGTTCGCACAGAGTGGTAATAAGCACCAAAGAATGGTGCTAGGTGTTAGTGGTGCAGAGTTAGAAACAGATCAGAGCTGTGTGATGTTACAGATGATGACCATGCTACTGTAACATCACACAGCAAGTGTTAAACATGAAAAAATGTAACTATTTGACCAGTAACTGTAGTTTAACATAAGTCGTATCATGCACTATACATTATTATTATACATTATTAGGGCTTGTTATTAGGCTGCAATCTCTGTATGTGTGTATAGATGTAAAATGATATAAAATGACTTGAGCAATAGTGATGACAATCAGCACGATGTCTAAAGTAAAGCTGTACATGCAAAAGTTTATTTACCAGAGACAATTATACACCCATGGGCGGCGCCAGAGGGTGTGGGAGGAGGGGGGCAGCTGTCCCATGCCCATGCCCTTGCCCTTGCCCCCCAGCTGCCTCCCCAAGAAAAATTTTAATGGAGTTAAAGTGTCTTTCTTGGCACTTTTTCATGCCAAGGTGTGACTTTTAAAAAGGTCATTTTTGCAAGACAACACAGATATATCTAAGTTTTTTTGCACTTTAGATATTAAAAAGCGGGCAAATTTGCGGCATCCATTGCACGTCCAAAAGCTAAAAGTGTTTCAGCTTCAGGAGGGCTCAGGGGCTTTGCCCCTGGATCCTGCTACATATTTTTGATGCACACAACAACTGAATAAGGTCGACATTTGGCCCACACATCAAAAATTTATTGCCTTCCTGTGCTCTGTCCCTTGTCCACCCTCCTCCCCCATTGCCCGGCCCCTAGCATCAGATTCCTAGTGCCGCCCATGTATACACCACTGAAACTGATGTGTAATACTACTGAGAGTATGGCTCTCTTTGTTCAAATTCTCATACCGGGTATGTAGGCCTAATAATTCATACTTTGCCATTTCATAATTACTTTGCAAACCACAGTAAAATATTTGGAAAAGAAAATAATGTTCATATGAACACGGAGTCTATCCAATGCATTTCAACAGTTTACATTATATATCCATATAAATATAATCAGTGAGCTGTTTAGACTGGTAGGAATAAATCAAACAGTTTAATTTTAAATTTAACAGCAGCAATGATCCTTTCATCCTTCTGTATTATTTTAACTAAACAATCTGTTTTGCACCGTTATGGAGATATGGCGCCTCAAAGATGATGGGGTCACGAGTTGGACCTTTTGGGGTCACGTGACGTCATCGGTCACCGGTCATCGGTTCGACTCCCATGGGTCGACTTCCTATGGGTGGTCAATAGTGCCCATCGTCTATCTGGCACTGTTACGGAGATGTGGCGCCTCAAATATCGGACGCACAGAAATAAAGATGGAAATAAACACGGAAATAAAGATGGAAGAAGGGAAAGAGGAAGGGAAGGGAAGGGAAAGGGAAAGTGGAAGGGAAAAGAGATGGAGAAAAGGAATGGAAGGTAAAGGGAAGGGGAAGGAAAATGGAAAGGGAAAGGAAAAGGGGGAAGAGGAAAGGGCAAGGGAAGAAAAAGTGGATGAAAAGGGGGAAAGGAACGGGGAAGGGGAAGTAAGATGAAAAAGGGGAAGGAGAAGGGGAAGGGAAAGGTAAGGTGGAAGAAAGATAGCTTAATAAAAGTTGGATGCACGGACACTCAGGTGATTTTATACTCTGTCCAATGCTATGCATTGCATTGGACAGACAGTAGTAACCAAACGTTTGCAGTCTGAAGAACTACAAAACAGTCTTTGTGCACTTATACTTTGCTAGTCTTAGCACTGTGTGTGTTAACATTACTCAGCTGAAAAAAGTATAGCATGGCTCTGAGGCTAGGACTTCAATGACGGCAATGGGGGAGAAACCGATGAAACTTGGTTCACTCCGTAGTAGTCCGTGATCTTTGACAGGGAGTGTAGAAGTAGAGATTGCAATCCCGGGATCCCGGCCGTTTTCGCCAAACCCGAATTCCGGTATTTGCAGCGTCTCAATCCCGGGATTTCGGAATTACAAAAATTAGCTGAAATTGTACTTTTTCGCGTATTAAATGACAGAAATAAATTTTTTTTGCCGTCTGGTGAATAAAATTCTTTATGAACGCTAGAGTACTACCTCGTGCTGTCGCCGGAAATTTGTATTTCGACAATCGACAGTCACTAACTAAACTGATGATGATGATTGTCACTCTCCACAGTTCGGATATACCTTTCGTGGGGCCCTGTGCATAAAATATGCCAATTGGGGATACCAAAATAACGACTAATCTGTAAGCCTAAACCCGAAACGGTATCCCGGGATTACAA
>Ga0056128_1006795_pt1 | contig 14441 bp, 10 predicted proteins | sample WorMetLIZISLAND2_FD_71113 | JGI IMG/M metagenome (GOLD analysis project Ga0056128, IMG submission 71113) | Marine gutless worms symbiont microbial communities from Max Planck institute for Marine Microbiology, Germany - Olavius geniculatus... ... | reverse complement strand
GTGAATATCTGGAATAGCTTACCTAATTGGGTAGTTGATGTTCAATCTGTTGATTTATTTAAGGTGCGGCTTGATAGATTTTGGGCAGAACAAGAAGTTATGTATGATTGGAAATCTAAATTAACCGGAACCGGAGATAGATCGGAGTATGTCGAAAAAAGTGATTAGATTATTAGTATAGTTTATTATATCATGATACGGATATAGAGAGACTTTTAGTGCCTGCATCCGTTTATCCCCATTACTGATTACTGATGGTTGCAAACTTTACGTTTCAACTGTACTGCAGTTATTTTCACTGACAGTCGTACGATGAAGCTGTCAGGACGGACTGACTCACCAAACAACGCGATTACTTTCGCTTCTGATTTTCAGCTGACCCTATACGACTTGCGCACTGCGAAATCAACCATGCGCCTAAATTTACAAAGATATACAAAAACATCAAAGAGCTACATAAAGCTAAAGAAAACACCGGAAAGCTTCACATATTCAGCACGTCTAAGGCTACACCTGTGTTTACTCGACGCTCTGCGCCATAGGCCTCTCACCTGCACAGGTGAGCAGGTGGGCCACTCAGCGGGCAGGTAAATTAGGTCACGGGCAGTACCGCGATCATAGATTTCAGCTCCGCAAGAAAAATAGCCACAAAGTAGCCACAAACTTAAGTTGGTGTCACTCACCGTGTCAGTAACCAAGAAACAGTTCTGTAGAAATTTGATTCTTATCGGATCTATACTTGCTTAACACTTTGGCTGACTGCAGGGCTATTGAACTTTGCGTTCTGCTTGACAATCAGCTATCCTGCGCATAGCTCGACGACAGAACAATCGCATCGCAACGACGCAAAGCTGAATATTTTCAACTGAAACTTGCAATGACTTTATGCAATCGCAAGGACAAAAGGCGTGTTTGTTTACCACCAACTAATGTTGTCTGATTTACTGGAATCACCGTTAATTAACCAAATCTAATACTAACGCAAAGCAAACAAGATTATGTTATCAACTTTTTCATCTTTGTGTGTGTGTCTTTCCGCAAGATTGAGCTTACTCGAAAATCTGCAGTAGTGATTTTTATCCGACCATACTTAAGTAACGGTAAAGCAGCTTAACGGTATCTGTCTGTCTGTCCGTCGTCGTCTCTCACGGATGTAGGGCCTACCCTGGCTAACGGGTAGGTTTTAGAGGAATTTCTTCACGAATAATTAGCTGTGTCTTAGACTTAGGCGTGCAAAATTTCAGCGATTTAGTGCAAGGGAGACATTTGCAAATTCGAAGTTGAATGAACGGGGGCGGTAGTAAAAATGTGCGTTTTTCAAACAGAAAACTTATACGGCCAATTACTAATAAGAACTAGGAAGTGGCATACATTCCGTTAGATGAGATAAAAAAATCATTGACCTTAAGTGACCGCGGAGGCAGTTACGCGCTATTGTGGCTAAACGGTGCAAGATAGGGCTTATGTTGCTATTAATCACTAATAGAAAGTAACATAGTGGCTTTCAAATAAAATGAAAATCATCGACCTTGGATGACATTGAGGTCACTGACAACCAGTTTACGGTCGGCTATTTTAGCGACAGCTGGGCTTCTTGTTTTGATGAATGTTGCAGGGTGGAAACAGGGAGGTACCAAGATACAAGAGAGAACCAGGTCGATCAAGAATTACGAACTGGCGGAGCGCAGACAACAACGATCTACACTGTGTCCCAAAAAACGCCCCATTTTTAATTGTCCATATATTCACTAAATTTTAACCGATTTTCAACATTCGTTTACTGATGCATTTTGTACACAGTTAATAATAAAGTGATTACTGAATATTTCACCACATGCTAACTGTGTCACTACACTACCTCGTAGAATATAAATGCAAGAAAAACTAACAATAATAGACAGCAAGCGTGTTGGTAAACAAAATGCACTTCGGACCAAAAATGCAATGAATACATGTAGACCTACAAAAAAGGGGCTCGCCTAAAAGGAAGCGGAGGTGGCAGCCCTCAACAAACACCGATGGCGTCGAAATGTGACTATGTGCGTCCACAAGGGTGCGAAATGCATAAAAATCAAGAAGACGGGACGCAGTTACAGAAACAGTAAATACATATGTTTTAACAGTTATCCCAATCCAGTAATAAACTATTTTTATCTAATATTATGATTGCTATAGAGGCAAATATAGATAAAGCCAGTTCTGGTTTAAGTGCATGGATTTTTAGTTTATAGCAGAATTAGTTATCATATTGATTTACATCATAAACTACCTTTTAGAGTTCAAGTTTTTAGTGTCTGCTTTCGTAAGCCCTTATAGATCTGGACTTCCCCCAGAGTGACTGCGAGTGCTTTTGTACTTGTTCGATTTGCGCCAGGAAAAGCTTGCTAGCACGATATCTGAAAAGGCAATGAAAAGACATTTTACAAAACTTTGGACAATGATGTAGTTGAGATCAGAGATATACTGATTAGGTTTAAAACGTAAAAGCCAAGATACTCACAAAGTAGTATGTGAGAATGTTTCCTTTTTACGCGCGAAAGCAGCTACTGCTTTCAGCGCGTCTTAGCCATCGCAATTCTGTCCGTCCGTCCGGCGTCTGTCCGTCCGTCACACGGGTGGATCAGTCGAAAACGGTGCAAGCTAGGATCACCAAATTTTCACCGTTGGCTGTTTGGAAGACTCTTGTTTCAGGAACCGTAAAGCTTTTCCATAAATTCGAAGGGGGTAACCCCGATTGACGGCACTAAATGAGAGGGGGTGGGAAAAATTTGCGATTTTGGCCAATAAGTCGTTGTATCTCAATAACGGTGAGAGATAGGGCCTAGATTACTATTAATCACTAATAGGAAGTCGTACACTGGCTCTCGATTGCCACCGAATTCAATGACCTTGGATGACCTTGAACACTAAAATAGGGGGTTTTATGGATTTTTTGGCGATTTTGGGCTGTGAAACACTTTTCAAGAGCGAACTGCGCTGAAATCAATTGAGATAGACATGGGGAAGCTGCGTATGAAATTTTCAGCATTGAACGTAGATGTCGACGGTCCAAGTCTCGATTTTCTAGGTTCAAGGAAACCTACGCACGAGGGCATCAAAGAGCGGTACCCCTGTAAAAGTTGTTATTTTACTGTTGTTGGCCAGTCTTTCGTGAAAACAGCTGGAGATAGACTGACAGTTTGCGAACAGGAAGTGCTATAGGCTTTCGCGCGTCTCGTGAGCTTTAGCTCAAATTTCTTGTTCTGCTAGGTTATAATAATATTTTTTTCCAAGTACCGATAGGCTAAACATTATCAATGCAGCACGCCGTAGTTAGTTTTGGTTATTGTTAAATAGGCCTAGTTAGGCCTAATTATTTACATGTGGCCGACCGGGGCATTTGTTGTTTTCCAGCTGTTATGAATAAGTTTAAGTCAAAATAGTTCTACAGTTGAACAAGATAATGTTCATATGAACACGGAGTCTGTCTAATGCATATCGACAGTTTAGAGCATATGTCCGTATAAATATAATCAGTGAGCTGTTTAGACCGGTAGAAAAAAAACCAAACAGTTTAATTATAAATTGTACAACAGTAATGATCCTTTCATTCTTCTGTATTATTTTACTAAACAATAAACATTGTCAGTTACGAGACCGTTCGATTCGTCACCAGCGCTTTACTATAAGAGGTCCATCGTCACCATGCGTCTATCTGGCACAGTTACGGAGATATTGCGCCTAAAAAATAATGGGGTCACAAGTTTGACCGTTTGGGGTCACGTGACGTCATCGGTCACGTGACCATTCGACTCCCGGGGATCAACTTCATATGGGTGGTCTATATTGACCATGCGTCTATCTTGCACAGTTACGGAGATATGGCGCCTCAAATATTGGTTGCACGGACGTGGACACGGACAGAAAGACGGAAGAAGGGAAAGAGAAAGAAGAAGGGGAAGGGAAGAGAAGGGAAACGGAAAGTGGAAGGCGAAAAGGAAGGTGGAAGGAAGATAGCTTAAGAAAAGTAGGACACACGAACGGACTGACGGACGCACGCACGGACGCACGGACACTCAAGTGATTTTAAACCAATTTATTTGGCGGAGGATTTTGAAGTCCACGAAAGGTATACAACTTACAAAGCAGATTTAGATTTTGCATAACTAAGCAAAAAATAACAGTTATAGAACATATTTTGTGGTATGGTAACGACACACACTGACGCTCGCAATAATCTTCATATTACGCAAAAAAATGAACGACGTCAGACAAAAGACACAGATGACCGATATGTACAGACGATTATGAACAAAAAAGTGCATTTACACTGACACATTTACATGGTTTCTAATATTAAGTGGTCATTTTATATTACACTCGTAATACTAGACGCGATATGCGATACAGTACAGTAAGAAAGCGATATTATGCACAACGAAGTTTTTCTTGAATTATTTAGTTTTCACACGTTCTTGCAAAAAGTAACATTTTGCCTCTTCACGCTTATCTCTCATAATAGACATGCTCAATTTTATTATTAAAATATTACGTAAGCTAAATTTTAATTCAGGCTTGGCTGCCATGCAGTAAAATACAGTTGTAACTAAAACATTATCATTACGGCCCATTAGGACGGCCGCATATGACAATATACAGCCGTATATAGTCAACGGCATCTCATGAAGCTTTCTAAAACTTTTTTTAATTTCTTCGTGGTTATTCAAAATTATTTGAAGTCAAATTTAAAAAAAAACACGTATCGCTTAATCTACTTTTTCTAATACTCGTTAACACAATGCATTAGCGCTGACTTTACTGCCAGTCACTGGTCCATAGTATCTCATCAATGTGTACTAGGTCCGACCAATTTAAGCTGACAGGCCTACACGCCAGTATTGATAACAACGGTCATCGAGATTACATTTTGAGCCACTCAAGATTTTTACTGCCACCCAAAACAATTTAATTTCTGTCAATTTTTAAAAATTTTTCTCAATTTTCTAATATTTGGCTACGTCGACAAGCCTTTGAGTTTATAACGTCACCCATTAAGTTGCATTTCATTGCGTTCAGTGAATTACAACAAAGTTACATGTAATAGCCGCAGAAAAAACAAACAACAGTATAAGATCACCTGTGTGATAAAACGTTAGGCGACTAGCTGTTTCGGTTAATTAAAAATATAGTAATATGGAAATAACATAGTGAAAGTATCATTATTTTTTGAATATTGCTACTATCACCACCAATATTTTTGCCACTCCAAGCATAAATAAGGATTTAAAAATTCTTCGTTATGCTGTCGCTCGATTACGCTCCCAATCAAAAATCTCACCCAAACCTACTGCCTGAGTTTTGCATTTCCTCAAGCCATGCAAGCCTGTCGCCTGCGTTCGTTCATTCACAATAATCACGCACATATAGGCAATATTTTACACAGCACATCGGCGACAATACTATGCACATTTGTAAAACGTTTCGAAATGCCACACAATACTGGATGACTTGAAACGACGACGACCAGTTCGCATTTAATCGCTACTTACTCAGCACGATGTGTGATCGGTGTCACGGGCGTAAAAATTCCTGTACTTCTATTGCTGTCCATCCCCATACAGAAACCCCCGTCCCTGAATTTTCATTTAATCCCTCAAATACTGGTGCAAGTTTTTACTCCTCGCGCGCTACGTTCCTAACGTAGCGAAGAAGAGTATATAAGATCAGTGCAATATTGAGGACCGACCGACTGACCAACGACCGACCTCTGTTCCTGGAAGAGCCTTTCTGAAAGAACTTCAAACGGCCATATCTCCATAACGGTGCTAGATAGACGCATGGTCACTATGGACAAGACCATGCGTCTATCTGGTGCCTCAAAGATAATGAGGTCACGAGTTTGACCTTTTTGGGGTCACGTGACGTGATGACGTCAGTTGCACGGTTGATGCTGTCGGCGAGGTGATGCTGTCGGCACCGCTATTTGCGGTGTGAAAAGAAATGAACTAAAAGCAATTAAAAGAATACAGGAGAAAATAATGCGCGCGAGGAGAACATTAGATTGGTCACAATCTAAAATATTTCTTGTTTTGCTTGATTTCAAAGTTTTCAATGTGTCACAGTGTCACTTTCTTTTTCTGTTAGCTGTTGTGTAATACTGCATGTAATGTGTCATAAAATAAAAATTCGAAGAAGTAAAAAAGGTATTTCCCCGTCCGTACTTTTTCGCCATATTGCAACTAAAATTACAGAATTTTTTAAGCAAAAACTATACACAAAACAACGTAAAACCACAGTACACATATACGCATTTTTGACGACTATATACAGAGTGCGGCAAAAAATTGACCATTAAAGTTTTACGCTGTTTTCTCAACAACTGTTTGGAATTTCAATTTGAAATTTTGCAGATTTATTTACTAAAACATTCTACATCTAACAGTTAAGTAAAATTTGATTCTGTTGAAATACGACAAAGTTACAGACTTTTAAGTTTTTAACATGACCGCCTAACGATTTTTCAGCATTCAAAAATGTTCCGGCTACATCACCAATTTAATAACATCTTTGAAACAACACAGTTAAATAATGATCAAATGCCAGAATTCTATTGTCACTGCGAATGTTCGAAGTGTTCACCACCAGCTCCAAGCTACAGCACCAGCCTCCAGTCGCTTTATTTGAGAAATCTTTTACAGCCTTGTCGATCGGTCCCTGTGGCAGGTTGCCCCAGATAACCTGAAGCGCTTCTTTGAGTTCGGCGCTTGTTTTCAGCTTTGTTTTAAGCGTGCAGTAAGCCTCCAACATTGCACCCCATACGCGATAGTCCATTGGGTTTATATTCAAGGAATTTGGAGGTCATTGGTCTTTTGTGATAATATCTGGACAGCTGGCCCGCAGCCAGTTCTGTGCGCTGCGCGGCATTGCGCGCTGTGTGTGCTGACGCATCGTCGTCCTGGAAGATGAATCCGGTGGGCAGCCGGCGATTGCTTTAAAGGAACGATAATTTAGTGACAATTTATAAACAATATAAATTGCTGTTTATCAAAACGTCACTGTGACGTCATTGGCAGTAACGTGTAACCAGTTTTTCAAAATTAAATAGCATTTTAGCATGAACATTTTTAAATGCTGAAAAATCGTTAGGCAGTCATGTTAAAAAGTCTATAACTTTGTCGTTTTTCAACAGAATCACATTTTACTTGGCAGTTAGATGTAGAAGGTTACAGTAAATAAAGCTGTAAAATTTCGTATTAAAATCCCAAACGTTTGCTGAGAAAACGGCGAAAAACTTCAGGGGTCCACTTTTTTTCTGTCGCACCCTGATTGTACTGTGGTAAAACTGTACATTAAAGCGATTTATAACAAACTCATCACGGGGGCGTAGAAAGGCGCCTACAACTGCGATAAAACTGTAACAAAACAAAGACTAAAAACTTGGGGCAAAGCCCAACGTGAGTCCGCCCGGCGCCTTAAGTCCGATTGGAAAAAAAATTAGGGGTTGAAATTACCCTCTTAGCAAAGTTACGTGGCCCGAACTCATGATTTAACATACGCAGAACGCGTATTGTCGATTTAGGGTGGGTCAACATGCCGCCTATAACTTTTTTCTTAGTAAACTAAAGTTCATCAACTTTATTTGTTCAACGCGGGAAGGATCGTTGTTAATAACACCGTCTTTCGCTTGTCGATATCTTTATAGGTTCCAAAGATATTTGCAGTCAAAGTCAAAAGTTGTCCTAAAACGCACCGAATTTTGGACATTTTTGCTCTCCCAAATTTTAAGGGGGCGTTGCCTCCCAAAAGTTGTACCCGTGTTATTACCTTCATCTATAGCGGCACGACATGTGGCAAAGTTTTGTGAGGCTATTTCCTTTGCTCCCGAAGTTGTAGCCGCGCATTCAGTGAATTCTAAGCCAATTTTGGACCCATTTTTGAAAAAAATTGCAAAAAACCCTTCCCAGTGAGGGTGCATTTGCAAGACTTGGTCTTTTTCTATCGCGTGTAAAAATTTGGCGGCGCAGCACCCCCTAAGGGCCAAATGTGGTCTGCCGAAAAAGTCGATTTGGGTGGGTATGATTCCACCCTTAGATCTCCGTAATTAGTAAACCAAATTCGCCAGACTTTTTTCGCCGAACGCGAGAGGAAGTGCGGTCGATGAAGTACTTGTCCGATTTTGGATATCTTCATCCGTTCGACCGTTCCAAAGATATTCGCCGTCGAAGCTTGAAGTCGTTCGAAATCGGGCCAAATTTTGCATGATGTTTTTGGCCCTTAATTTTTCAAAAAAGGCTCCCAAAATTTTTGAACCAATTTTTTAACATTTAGCTTACTATGTTGCAAAATTCTCCTGCCGATCGGCCGACGCAGCTCGAAAATACCGTGGCGAAACAAAAAAAAATGCAGCAAAACATGAGTCCGCTCCGAAAAAAAACTTTGTTTTAGTGTTACTCGTATCGCACAGTTTCTCACATGTGAGCGCCGTCTGAATGCGTGAACAGACTACAAAGCGACAGACATGAACTGAACTGCACCGACATTTAGTTCAATTCAGTTAGTTTCTGTATACGCCTTTATGCTAGCGTAGAAGTTCATCGCATCACGCGGGAACATTATCACTGCAGAAGCGAGTGATAATAAATAATTATTATGATCAGAGCCAGTAGCGTCGTGGCCGGGGGGGGGAGAAGTCAGCTGCCTCCCCTCAATTTTTTGCCTATCGGAAAATTGTCGAAAATCATCTTCTTGTCAGAACATCGTTTGTCCAAATGTGCAAAATTTGGGGCTAAGACCTCCCATTGTGAAAAATAGGGACAACGTTAGAATTTTGAGCACCTAGAATTTTTCTATCAAAAGCTTACAGCTCTCTGTAAGAAATCCGTCGAAAATATGTAGTGTTTGTCGGAATATTGCACCTTTTTGCCCCGCTTACTTTTCAACCCACGACGCAGCTGGTCAGAGCCGAAAACTGCCTGTTTTTCGGTGATTCACACATTTATGCAATTGTCAGTGTGTCATCTCCATTATGGCGACTCTCATCATCTGTAAGTTCACATTCTTCAACTCCAGACTTGAAGCGCACTTTTCACAGTTCTTTCTCAGCAAGTACACTTCTTTCTTACCAACGGACCCTCTGGACTAACATTGCGTATTACTGCACTGTGCATCGGATTTTCCCACGCTTTTTGAATTTTTTTATCGATAATCGTTTGGTGCACGTTTAAGTGTGACTTATTGTCAGCATTTAGCTTGTTTTAAGTGCACCATGCGTACGGTTAAAGCGACCGATATCTATAGCAATTTTGTCTATCGCAATAGCACGCTACACGAGACAGACAGCGCTGGTCGTCAGCTACTCATGTACGCATCCAACCGTCGCTTTGCGACGACCACGTCGTGACATAACATAATGCAAACTCCTGCGATGAAATACAACTTTTCTGCAATCTTGCAGCGCTATGTTTTGATCTGTGCAAATGGAGTCGTCGGCGATGACAATACTGACGACGAAATTAGCCCTTCCGATAACGCGGAGCTGCGTTCCCGCGTAGTTGAACGGATTCCTCGTTGAGCTCGCTGCTGGCACAGAATAACATTTGAGATGTTAACATGACGCGACCGTAGAATCGGTATGTACTAGATGCCGAACTGTTGCACTGGATAAGCGAGTACGCAGTACGAGCTTATACCACTCCAGACAGTGCGCGGTATCGTACTTAAACCACGCTCAGATCTCACTGACTATACAGCGTCGTTTGCTTAACGACACACGCGTACGGCTGCAGCTGAAAGTTGTGACAACAGACTACCAGTGCGAGCTCAGTGTGGTTTAACGACAACGAGCGATAAGTTGAGACGAAAGAAACATGCCGTGATGGGTGCGCTCGACGGCCGAGTTCACGGAGGCACGGCCGACGTCGTGGTAGGCCTACGTGAAAAGACTCCAGTCGCGCGACGCGCCGAACACTCGCACGCGACCACCACAGACGTGTGTCCGACCGTCCACAGTTCTTCCACGGTCGTCTCAGTGGCGCCGCCAACGGTCAGCGGCAGCGGCACGCAGTGTCCACGACGCCGGCGCAGCACCCTGACGCTGTAGCGGCGCTCGCGACACTCGTACAGTCCCATCATGCACGTCGGCGTTGAGCAGCGGCCCGTCTGCACGTACGCCGGGAACACGTCCGATGCACCACCGGTGCGCCGCCAGTACTTCTCCAGTCCGCACTGCCACGTGCGACGACCGCCGCCGCGCCGGGTGCGGACGGCGGCGGTGCGGACGGCGGCACTAAGTAGCTGGTTGTTGTCGGAGGAAAACGTCGTGTTGGATGATGATGATGTCTTGAGACGACGTCGACGACGACGACGAGCTCGTCCGTCGTCATGACGACCGCGTCTTCGTCGACGTCGACGCTGGACCAGCTGTTCTGACCGCAGCAACACATCATCAATGATTTGCTGCTCATCGTCGTCGTCTGCATAGACGTAATAAACGTTTTTAAACATTCTTTTATTTCTGCACGCTTTTTAAAAAGTTTTAAACGTCTTTTATCTTCTCAAAGTTTTTACGCGCGAGAGCTAGCATAGCTATAGCGCGTATTATAGCTACGGTAAATAAAGTCCGTCCGTCTGTCTGTCTTGGTGTCTGTCACGTCCCGGTACCGTTTCAAGACCAGGTGAGATATAGACATCAAGTTTTCACCATATGGTAGCTTAGTGTCTATAGTATTTTGTGACAAAATTTTATGCCGCTGGGTGAAAGGGGTCCCCACGAACGACCGGATGAAAGAGGGGCACCCCTTAAAAGGCGTTATTCTACCGTTATTGCCTCGTTTAAAGTGAAAATGGTTGCAGATAGGCACAGACGTGCTGCTTATCATAACAAGCACTGGCGATGAGCTTCTTAGGAATGTCAACATCGATGACCTTGGATGACGTTGAACCCCCCAAAACAGGTGATTTTAGTGAATTTTTTTCGCGATTTCGGGCTGCGACACGCATTTCAAGAGTGAATTGCGCCGAATTGGCTTGAGATAGACCAAAACAACCTGCATATGGAATGTTCAGCATTGAATGTAAACTTTAGCAATCCAAGGCCGGACCCTCTAGGTTCAAGAAGGCCTGAGCACGCTGGTGTCAAACAGGGGTACCCCTCTACAAAGTGGTTATTTATCCGCTGTTGGCTTGTCGAGCGTGAATATGGTTGCAGATAGGCACAACAGCATGCACTGGCGACGGACTTCTTAGGATTGTTAATACTGATGACCTTGAATGACCTTGAACCTTACAATATGTGTTTTGTGATTTTTTTTGGCGATTTTGGCTGCAAAAGAGTGAATTGCGACGAAATGGCGAATGGAGATAGACCAAGATTACCTGCGAACAGGAACTGCTATAGCCTCTCGCGCGTCTTATGAGCATTATATCAGATTTCTTGTTTTATTATTAAAACAAACGTTTATAGGAAATTTTATCAAAAACTTCGATAAGCGTTTTTAAGAAACGAATTAATCTGACATTGTGGTGCGGTAGTTTATTTAGTTACTCACGTAATATTTGGTCTCATGAACATAACGTTGAACTGAAACTGAATAAAGTTTTTTTTTCTTTCTCTCTTTCTAGTTTCAGCTATATTACATTTTACAGCATTGGGCATTAGGCAAGAAATTAAACAACTTAGAGCTGACGTTGTTATTCAACGTTTCAAGTGTTTTTTAACTTTCTGTTTTTTGATACGTTTTTTAGCCGACCGTACTGAAGTAACGGTCGAGCTATTGGCATGGTTGTCGTCCGTCCGTCTGTCCGTCTGTCTGTAACGGATGTATTGTGGCTAAGCTTTAGATCGTGATAAAAAACTTTTTACATGAATAATTAGTCACGTGTGTTAAACTCGGGCATGCAAAATTTCAGCCATCGTGTTAGCCATCTGGACCAAGGGAAGCATTTTTAAATTGAGGGTTGAATGGCAGAAGGTAAGAAAAATGTGCGTTTACAACGAAAAACTGGCCATATCTCTCGAAAACGGTGAGAGATACGGCCAAGGTTACTATTAATCACTAATAGGAAGTCGCATATTGGCTTTCGAATGACCTAAAAATTATCGACCTTGGAACTAATACGGTCGGCTATCCTAGCGACAGCTGGGCTTCTTGTTTACGTTTGTGGTTGTCTGAGGTAGACGGTGGTAGCTGGTAGACGCCACCGCTGAGTCGCAGTCGCAGCCACAACGTGTCGGTGCTCGGGCGTCGACAGCCTGACAACGCTGGAGGATGATGATGATGTTGCAATCGCTTCACTTGTGCTGTCCGCGTGTCGTTGCTGCTGAGACTGCTGCTGGAGCCGTGATGTACGTCGACCAGCAGCAGAGCGACGACAAACCACCGCCACAACTTTCGCATCTACACATCAGCAGCAAGCGACTATAATACACAGATAACAGTGATGAAAATGAACAAAACCGCCTGAAACAACCGTAAAAGAACGCTTATTTTGTTTCACTGCAGTAAACGTGAACCAACCCCTTGCGATAAAGCCGCTTACAACTTTCCCGAAAGCTCGTATAGCCTACGGCGCCACATTTCGCGTCGATAAAAGTGGAAGTTTGGTTCTTGCGGAGACTGCTAAAATAGCATGGACAAAAGAGAAAAGTAATGCGGAAGTATTTAAAATGGCAGGGGTACAACGTAGACCAATGAACAGAATACGTTAACGGCAGCTTGCTTTCCTAGAGCACGTGTTGAGAAGACAATGTCTAGAGAATTTGGTGGTGACGTTAAAATAGATGGAAAGAAAGCAAGCAGGCGTTAAAGATCGAAGTATCTGGACAGCTTGGGCGAATTACGGAAGAACAAAGCAAACCCAACAGAGCTCATCAGGGCTTCAGAGGACAGACTGCGCATGGTCGCCAACGTCGTCGACGACGGCACGGCAAACATATGACATGACAAACGGGGTGGCGGATATCGTCTTATTTTACTGTCATTAAAAACACTAACGCAAAATGGTATCTGACAGCTCAAAAACGTAACCTATGCAATAACAGGACTTTCAAACTTTATTTCAGCTAATAGTGAACCCATTTTTACCAGACGCAGACTCAGTATAGGCCTATACTCTTTACCAACAAAGTACAAGTTGCGTTGAAAATGAATGAAGTTATAGTCTATATATTTAAAAGAGGGATGTAGCAGTTTGGACTGCGATTGGCTGTGACGTCATATTGACGTCGTCACCATGGTGACGCATTATCATCATCTTTATAGCTAGCGGTAACGTTGCAGTGTAGTACGCTGCATGCAGCGCTGTGTATCGAGGCCGCAGACCAAGATGAGGCACGAAGGGCCGAAAATTAAGGCCGCAGGCCGAAATCGAGGCCGAAAACCGAGTTGAGGTCCGAAGGGCTAAACCGACCTGTCCGCTTGTAGGCTATTATTATTGAGCAGTTTACTGTGGTTACATATCGAAGAGACGAGCAAATGTAGCAGGTGTAACTTATATAGGTCATTGCATTAGCTGCGCTCTATCGTAAATTTACTCTCGTCGTCTCACTGTGTAAATTATGTAACCGTCACACGTGACACACTATTCAGACGGGGTATCTGCTAATTTTGCTAAATGTACATTGTATAAGTCAAAAATATGACATTAAAACTTTCTGTTAATGTACATATTTGCCATATAGTCTACTGACCAACATTTAAAATTTCATCACAGTTACACTTAGCAACAAATTTGCAATAGAAGAAAACCATTAAACGTTCTATCAGACTGTAACTGCTTCGACATTATAGATCGTCTCCTAAAATACTTACTAATTAGTCCGCCCGAAAGCGATAGCTTGCGGAGCGGACTTATGTTTTACACATGATGTTTTTTTAGTCCGCCCGAAAACGATAGTTTTCGGAAGGACTTATGTTATAGCCCAGATGTTTATTAGTCCGCCCGTAAGCGATAGCTTGACTTAAGTTTTGCTGTGGTTTATTTTTTTTCCCGTCGCGTAATCTCCGAGCTCCGTTGGCCGATCGCCGCGAAATTTTGCACGATGCTCCTAAGTATATTCGATTTTATAATCCCGGGCCGAAATTTTGGGGGAGCCTCCCCAAAAAATTTTTAGGGGCCAAAAACATGCAAAATTTGGCCCAATTTCGGTCGACTTCGAAGTTCGGCGGCCAATTTCTTCGGAACGGATGAAGATATTTAAAATCGGTGAGTTACTCGTTCGACATCGATTCCTCCCGCGTTAGGCGAAACAAGTCCGGTGAAGTTCGGTCCAGTGACCTTGGAGATCTACAGGGTGGGCCAAAAAAAATGGCACAGTTTTTTGTATACCTCATAACTTCACCAAGTATTAACCGATTTTCAAAATTCTTTCACTGTCAGAATCAGGAGACAATTTGTAATAAAACTATCGCTACAAATCCCACCACACCTCAAATGTGTCGCTACACTACCTCGTGAAATATCAG
>Ga0056128_1006790_pt1 | contig 14448 bp, 8 predicted proteins | sample WorMetLIZISLAND2_FD_71113 | JGI IMG/M metagenome (GOLD analysis project Ga0056128, IMG submission 71113) | Marine gutless worms symbiont microbial communities from Max Planck institute for Marine Microbiology, Germany - Olavius geniculatus... ... | reverse complement strand
CGCGTTTTTTGCACTCCCAAATTTTAAGGGGGCGGTGCCCCCTAAAAGTTGTACCCGCGTTATCACCCCCATCTAGCAGCACGTCACGTGGCAAAGTCTCATGAAGCTACTACCTTTGGCTCCAAAGATCCTTCGTCTATTACGCTACATTTTAAGCTAATTTTTGACCCCCTTTTGAAAAAAGTTGTAAGGGGGCCCCGTCCCCGGTGGGGAGTGCGCTAGTAAGACTTGGTCATTCTGTAGCGCGTGTAAAAATTTAAGGGCGCAGCACCCCCTAGGGGCCGAAATATGTTCTTCCGAAAAATGCGCTTTAGGTGGGTACGAGTTCACATCGACATCTCCAAGGTTACTGGACCAAAGTTCACCGGCCTTGTTTCGCCTAACGCAGAAGGAATTGCGGTAGACGGAATAAAAATCCGATTTTGAATATCTTTATTCGTTTCAGAGATATTCGCCGCCGAACTTCCAAGTCGTCCGAAATCGGGCCAAATTTTGCATATTTTTCGCCCCCGAAATTTTTTTGGGGTGTGCCTCCCAAAATTTTGGACGGCATTATAAAATAGGGCCTAATACTGACCATCGTGCAAAATTTCACGCCGGTCGGTCCACGCATCTCGGAGATCTCGCGTCGGAAGAAAAAATAAAACATCTGCAGTAAAACAGAAGTCCTTCCGAAAACTATCGTTTTCGGGCGGACTAAAAATTGGATAAACGTGGTCGGCTTCCGCTGAGTATCACGGTGAAATATGTTAGCAATAAGTCTAGCAGGTCATACACGCGTTTTCACTCTCCAGTTGTCTCATCCTGAAAAATACGCCACAGCTTTCTTGAGCTAATGCTATAAAATTTGACGATATTTCGGCATCGAGTAGCCCATTACTTCGGTATATTATAATCTAGGAAGACGCACCCATCACAAAATGTGCTATTTTTATCTTATAAAAGCCAAATTCGCCATTGGGTTCAGTAAAACTTACCTGCTCGCCAAAGTTTGAACTCAAAACATTTAATTGTGAATAGACGGGTGACAGTTTCGCATGCTACGCACGTAACGCACGAAGTAGAATCTATGATTAAGTCAATAGCATAAAAATGGCTTGTGACTAGCAGACTCATTCAACCGACCCTGTGTCTCAACTGCGGTCGGATGAATTCGACAAATCACTCGCTATAGACCTACAACGTTTCGCCTTCACGTGTCGCTGCAATTTCGGGGGCATCGCGCTTCTCGGATACCAAAGCTCGCCAAAGCTTCCGCTATATCGGCTATTGCTACAGACTACCGCAACGTGGTCCGTCTGTATTGTGTCTGCGATAATTATTGTGCACCTTGCTAAAGCCGATAAACCGAATAAGCTTTCACGTAACTGTCTTCAAAGACATAAAACATGCGCCCAAAATGTTAACTGCATCTGCACATTTGTTGTCGGATATCGCCGAAGTTTACATGAATAATCACAACCTTCTCCGGTTGATTCCATGCGTGAAGCCGTGTTCACGGTGTCACCAAACAGACAGTATCTTGGCATTGCGTGTCCCACCACTCCTGTATACACAGCGCATGCACATAGTCGATAGTTAGAACCACTGCAGCGTTTTTTTATGTTACACATGACAAGTAATTTGAGAAAAGCTTATGAGATGCGCGACAGGTCTTGGTCTATTTCCAGACATTTTAAACTGTGCGAAAGTCGCAAAAACACTAAAACCTTTAATTTTGTAGGTTCAAGGTTATTGAGGGTTATCAATGTTAACACTACTAAAAGCTCGTCACCAGTTCTTGTTTTAATTAGCAGCAGTATGTGCTTATCTGTAACTGTTCTCACGGTAGACGAGCCAATATCTGAAAAATAATCATTTTTTAGAACGGTACCCCTCTTTGACGCCCTCCTTGAACCTAAAAAGTCGGAACTTACCGCCCTAAAATCAACGTTAAATGCTAAAAAAATCACACGTAGGTTGTTTTGGTCTATCTTCAGCCAATTCGGCGCAGTTCACTTTTGAAATGTGTGTCGCAGCTCAAAATCGCGAAAAATTCACTAAAACTTTTTATTTTGGTGGATCAAGGTCATTGAAGGTCATCGATGTTGATAGTCCTAAAAAGCTCGTCACCAGTGCTTGTTATCACACGCAGCATGTCTGCGACTAGCTGCAACCGTTTTTTTTACGCCAGACGAGTCAATAGCGATAGAATAAGAATTTCTTAGCGAAAAGGGCATCTTTCTTTCACGCTCTCGTTTGAGAAGTACCCCTTAGTCCAGGAGCTCCAAATTTCGTCTCGATAAAACTAGAGTCCTGAAAGCAGCTCACAATAAAGATTTCGTGATTCTAGCTTGCATCGTTTTGATAGGGCTGCAGAGTGTGACGGACAGACGGTCATACGCCTAGGCCATAGCTAAGACGCGCGAAGCATTCTGCTATCGCGCGTAAAAAGTCACAAAGTGAAAATCGACGATTACGCGTAAACTTACATCATCAGCACAACAATCAAATATGATAACCGGCAAATGTCAACGCCACGTACACAAAATAATTAACACAAAACAAAACCTCAAATTTCTGGAAAATTATTTACGACTGTGTTTCTGCATTTTTAAAATGTCCATATCTGGTATAACTACAAAAGGGTTTAAACATCACTTTGTCAATAGGCCTAACTAAAACTGCCGCTAATGTAAACTAGTGTCCAATATTATCTGCAATTCTATGACAAGCCTGCAGCACAGGGTCCGGTGTGTATTCCAATGCGTAGTTTGAGAGTCTCGTCAGGACGATGACGAATCGTGAAGCGAGACACTTGATCCAGAAGATCAAGAGCCATATTGCAGATCTTTTTTACTGTATATACGCAATTTATGTAGAATTAAAGATCGCTTCAGAGAATGTAAAAGAGCACCATATTGCAGATCTCAACGATGTGTCGTCCTTCGTTTGGTTTTGGCAATCCACTCACAACCATGTACGCGTCTCCGATCGTCTCAACCTTGCAACCATGACACAATTTTCTCTCAGCTCACGCCGACAGAAACTTTGTGTTAAATACTACTTTTGCAAAGGCGGCACATCATGACTCCATATGACGTTTGCTTAAGCATTCATATTTTTTGCTGTGCATCTTGAGCGGGAAAATTTCATGTAAAAAGATTTACGTCCTCGGAACATAAAAATATTTTACGCATAATGTTGCAGAAATTTAGCACACACTAGCACACACACGGCTCTACTTTTTTCGCTATATCAACACTGAGATTAAATTTCATTCACTACGTGTCTACCACTTAAGTCCTTGCGTCAACGCTTACTACAGGTTATATCTGCGGTAGGTAACAATGACATTAATTATGATCATGTGATCATCGAGCACGTAACTGACCTTGTAGACGTCATAGCGTGCTATGGTGTCGTCGAACGTACTGTAGAGATCATTCAACAGTTCCACGATCTGTATCGGAGAACTTTCAGACGACAACACCGTGAACCCGACAATATCAGAGAAGTAGATTGTGGCGCTAGGATACATCTGTGGAGCCACATTACGCCCTGCCTTTAACTCATCCGCAACGAAACTAACACATAACAGCAAAAATATAAGCTAATGTAAGTCTATGCTTACCGGTAACAAAATGTAGGCAAATTGGCATGACAACAAGACTGCTGTTAAGTGTATAAGTATGACATTATTGTGGTAGAGCTGATCAAATTAGCATAACTGCACTACTTGTGTTTTAAACCAAAACATTTTACACCTTCATGATTTGTGTGTAGCAAACAAAAACGTAAAACCTACTGCGAGGAACAAAATCGGGATGACTTTTTGTGTAACACTGTAGGATGATGAGCGATTGTTGTTGGCAACGGTATTGCCTGCAGGGTACAATTTTAGTCATAAGAACCCTAGGTCTACATTCTGGCCATAATTGGTGACAACAATAACCATCCTGGCTTGTAATGGCCATACTGACACACACACATACACATACTAAGGCCACAAACGTGTCGCTGCACCACACTGCTCTCACCGGTTTTCTTATCCCGCCGTCTTTGATAATGAAAAACATAAAGCAAAGATACAGCATACTTCGCACATATTTTACAGTGCGAATGTGCGATAATAGTATTCAATTTCTAACTTAGTAACTTCAGTCTGACACTATCCGGTGATAAGAAGAGCTTACGTTGGCAACATGCGGTGCAGCAACATGTCCGTCTTTTGTTTCTCGTCCTGCAGTTCCGCAGTTCTTTGTTCCACAATACTCTCCAAATTATCCGCATACTTTTCTAGCTTCTGCAGCATGCTGTCAACTATGTCAAATTTTCTACAAAATGCAAATTTTTAAAATGTTATAGATAGACAAACATACTGTTGATAACTGCTACTGACTAATTATTTTTTCAAGTGGCTTCGACACGTTCTCCAATAAAATGCATACACGCAATATAATAAATCTACTCACCACTTGAAAGCAGAAAACTTGGTATTTGTATTTTACTTATTATCGAGCATGTTCATTTTCAAACTGAGTTAAAGTAACGTATAAAAAGCAGTAATTCTACAACATTTTAAAATAAACGTGGTTTTTTGATAATGAGTTCATCACACATAACAACTTGGCCTACAAAAAGCTTTGCTTATGAGCAAAAAACACGTTAGATATGCAGTGAAAACACTTTGTAGCATCCGGAGGGTGCTGATTAGACTTCTAAGCCGGCTAGCCGTAAATTTCACGGCTGGCTTAACATTTTCGCGCTATAGGTCCCGGCTTAGCCGCGATTTTCACAGCGACAGCGGCTTTGCATTTTCGCTACGTTACTGCAGTTTCATGCAGATTTTACAATTTTGCTACGTTTTTGCGTTTTTAACGTTTTTTTTACGCGCGAAAGCAGCTACTGCTTTCAGCGCGTCTTAGCCATTGCAATTCTGTCCGTCCGTCCGTCCGTCCGTCTGTCCGTCCGCCGTCACACGAGTGAATCAGTCAAAAACGGTGCAAGCTAGGATCACCAAATCTTCACCATCAGCTGCCTGGAAGACTCTAGTTTCAGGAACCGTAAAGCTTTTCCGTAAATTCGAAGGGGGTCACCCCTAACGAGAACGCTAAATGAGGGGGGGTGAATAAAATTCGCGATTTTTAGCCAATAAGTCGCTGTATCTCAGTAACGGTGCCAGATAGGGCCTAGGTTACTATTAATCACTAATAGGAAGTCGTACACTGGCTGTCAATTGGCGCCGAATCCATTGACCTTAAATGACTTCAAACGCCAAAATAGGGGTTTTTTAATAATTTTTTGGCGATTTTGGGCTGCGAGACACATTTCAAAAGCGAATTGCGCCGAAACCAATTGAGATAAACATGGACAGACTCTGGACGAAATTTTCAGCATTAAACGTAGATTTAAACAGTTTAAGTCTCGATTTTCTAGGTTCAAGGAAACTTGCGCACGAGGGCATCAAAGAGCCGTACCCCCGTAAACGTCGTTATTTTACCGTTGTTGTCCAGTAACTGCTATAGGCTTTCGCGCGTCTCGTGAGCATCAGCTCAAATTTCTTGTTTTTTTTTTATTTTGTAAACGTTTTTTTATATTTAAAAAAAGTTTACTAAAAATACTATCAAAAACTTTGAAAAGCACTTTTGAAACCATCACAGAAACGAATTTATAATTCACATGCAGATTTCAGTTTTGTTGTAGTTTGCTCAGTTAGTATATGATAATGTGATCACACGGTTAAATTAAAATTGAATAAAGTTATCTCTTTCGCTTCTCTCTCTATGTCCTTAGTTCCAGCTGTAGTCTACTGTGTCTAGAGCATTAGGTATTAGGCAAGAGGTTGAACAAATTAAGGCTAACGTTTTTATTCAACGCTTATGAACAGTTTTTCCTGCCACGTCTACGCAATGCTCAGATGACATATTTTGCAATGCATTATGCAGTATGTAGCAAGTGTTGTGTACGTTGTAACACTGTGCGACTGATTGTAGGAAAAGTTACGTTACGGGACATTATTACTACTACTCTTTGTGGTTCTTTCAGTGTTTACACAAACCGATATTAGCAAAAACTTTTCGGCTAGCCGCGCTTTTTGCGGCGACGGCGGCGGCTTAGCAAAATCATGGCCCGGCCGCGGCGGTTAAGTCGGCGGCTTAAGGGTCTAGTGCTGATAACAGTGAGCACTCTTCACGCAGTCGAACGTAGCCACAAATACTGCCGAGAAGACTTATAGTGTTTTCCAAAAGCTTTATAAATGATGACATAAACCACCCGGCCTTTTCAAAAACGATACTCCTGTTCTCAACCGATTTGGGCATCATGCTGGGATCGGTTTCATTATTACTTTGCATTTAGTATTTACTTTATTTTTTCCTAACTCATGTGCTGCACCTACAGTGTATACGCTTAATGTTTGCGGTCTAGACCGTTCGGCAAAAAAACTACAGATTACAACAGTAGGTACGTTATATTTTTCCCTCAAACTACTGCGCACAAAAATACTGCCTGTATGAGAGTAAATGTAATACTGACTTTCCTCTGTTAATTTTCTTCAGAATTTTGGCGATCTCATCAAACGAAGGTCTTTCAGTCGGTTCTTCGGCCCAGCATTGTTTCATCAGATTCAAAATGCCCGGATGCACGCCCTCAGACTCCTGCTGGGGAAGTTCAGGACGGTAGAACGAGGTACGAGTGTCTTTGATTTTCTCCACAATTACTAAAAAAATAGCAATATATTATTTGTAAAATAGGCCCATACAACGTTTAGTAAGGAAGTAATAGGTAAAAAAATAAGTACGGTAACTAAAGTGTAAACTTTTTATAATGCAAAACGTTAAAACATCTACCACACATAAATTAGTAAAATGTCTAAATCGACAAATGTGAATATGTGATAATTTAATTATTTTTGACTTTATTCAGTCAATAGGCCTACACGTGTTCGACATGGTCAAACTGACAAGTTGTATGAAGTTGACAACGGCATCAATTAAAATAAAACGTCGTGATTATAATAGAATTTCGTGTCTTACTGTGCGGTGGGTCCAAGTCGATAAAGTACGGTTCGGCTCTGAACATGATTTCTTGCAGGATGATAGCGAAGCTGTAGACGTCAGCTTTCTGAGTTCCGTTGATAGGTCGAGTTGTCATACGCAGCAGCTCAGGTGCTGTCCACAACTGATCGCGGTAAAACTTAAAGTCGTCCACCTGTATCGATTATTTTATGCAATGTGCTTTTCATTGGTATAATTCCTATATTTGCACAATATTTTGACAAGTATAAACCGATTTCAATAGGTCTAAGTTGCTAAAGTAGCATTGCGACACAATCTCCAAAGAGTCGTAGTAAATTTCACTATTTTTCGGTTAAATCTATTTTCGTAGCCTACTATGCTTTTTGGCGAAATTCTAATACATAACTGTAAAATTATTTTATCAGCCAAAGCAGTCTACATTCGCTAATTTTTATTACAAAATGATGAAATAGATATAAATTATTGTAGATATCGGTACTTACTTTTCTGAGTATTGCTCACGCAAAATAACGTCATTGCATCACCTGCCTCATCAGGTGCTACAATATTGTAGCTTCATACAGGCATGTAGAAAAATAACGTTTTCGCAATTTTTGCATCACTTCTATACGAAATAGTTTTTTTGCTGCAAATTTAAACATTTTAACTGTTTATCTCTGACAATGCGGTGAATACGACCTTTTATAAACGCACTTTGTCCATTAAAAACGACCGTTTCGTCAACATCATCACATAAACGCTAATAAACAAAAAAACAGTTTTACAACTAAACACTGAAAAAACATCCACTCACGTTTTGTTTTATATCTCTGGCAACTGTTCAGATTTTCACAAAAATTGCAGGAAATATTTAAGAGAAAACAAGTATTATACCAATATAAAAGGTAGATATTCTTTGCTACCAATGACGTCATGCTGACGTCATATTTTCGTGTTTGTAAACTATGGGTTCTACCGTTAAAGACATACCTTTGATAAAATGTTTGCGAGTCAGCAAGGGTTAAGGAGCAGCACGTTTGTGCAGTGATGCATTCCATTGCGATCGTAAACTCGTGTTCACCGTGATCACGAAATCGATTCTGTCCCAAACACGCAGTTAGCTCGTGAACGCAAGTCGTGAACTCGTGATTCTTTCGACTATAGTATACCTCCATTTTCGTGACAAACGAAATAAATTGGCGGGAAACGACGGACACGAAGTAACCAAAGTCGTAAAATGCAATAATTTGCAATAAAGGGCTATTTTTGGTAATCAACATTATTATGAATATATTATGAGTTTTCTGTAATTTAAGCGTAAGATAATAGGCCTAGGTCGCAGTATGTAGAGCGAATAACACTCGCAGTCGCAGCTAATGCCTGTAGGTGGGGTGGAAAGGTTCGTATTGTGCAAAACTTTTTCACCCAGCAATTTTAGTGATAAGTTAATTAAGATTGTGGTTCGGACTAAACTTCGATTAAAATTAGTATGCGTATTCGAGTGGAAAAACTATTAGGATAGATCCAGTGTTTGTTGCATTTTACGACTTTGTTTACTTCGTTTACGTTGCTTCCTGCCAATTTATTTCCAGTGTTTGGGACGCTCACGATGGTGATCACCAGTTTCCGCTTCTCGTGAAGACGAGTTTACGATCCCAATGGAACGCAGCACAATATGTTTCCGGACAATACACAGACAATCGAATATTGATGAAATAAAATGTTTAAGTGAAAAAATTGACATGACCGGCAGTATCAAGCCATTTGACTGATAGCGAGCAAGTGGTTATCAATGCAGTGACACATGTGCGTGTGCTTGCCAACATCAGCAAATTTGAGGATCTCGCACTCAGCCAAAAAAATAAACCACGAAAACAGTTTAAAATGAAAAATCGTGTAAGGAATTAGCATATTTTGGGGTTTAGTCAACACAATAACAAATTGGTCTGTTTTAACATTTTACCAATGTCTGTTTTCAATGGTAAAATTGATGGTAATATACAAACACGGAAATATGACGTCAGCGTGACGTCACTGTTAGCAAAGAATATCTAATTTGTTCACAGGTGGAGTGCTTGTTTTCTGTTAAACATTCTCTAAAAATTTTGTAAAAATCTGGCCATTTTCACGGAGATAAAAAAAGAAAACGTGAGTGGGTGTTTTTTTCTGAACGCAGTGTACACTTAGGGCGTAATCGATTTAACAAAACTGAAACCAGTTTCGGGTTTAGGTTTCGATGTGTAAATAGACTGCACGAAACTGGTTTCTATGCAAACACGCAATGGGGCGTGTCACCGCGTGAGTATAACGATAACATTGCAGCTTACGTTGAATGAAAACCAAGAAGATGTGCTATGAAACGACGTTCGCAATTCTACAATGCATGACTGTTTTATTACGCAAAATTCTCAAACATTTTTTTCAGTCAGTTGTCAATATAATTAGCCGACAATGGATACGGTACGATGACTAGGCAATACACACACGTAAAACAATGATCTTGTCAAACAAATTCACATCTACCACACACGCATACAAAAATATCTGCCATATGACGCTATTACATACATTTACATATAACATATATAATAATTATATAATGATAAAAATAAATGTATCTCAATTTTGGTCTTATTTGCGCCTAATATTGCACAAGTAAACAAACGAAAAATTGGTTTTAACCAGCGAAACCTGGTCCAGAGACGATTTCGCCAGTTAACCCCAGTTTCACGAAACCGGTTTCGGTTTTCTTAATGGATTGCAGAAAACTGCTACCCCGAAAGGAAACCGGTTTCAGTTTTTGCTAAATCGATTACGCTCTTAGTGTGATGACAACCATAATGCACTGATCATAACGAATGACTAAAGTATCTTTTACTCAATTTATAAATTTGGTGGATGATTTGCATAGCATGATGAACATGAGCTACAAAAATAACCACACAACATAAAGTGTTTATTAATAACCTGTTCTGTGCAGTCGCTTTTTCTGAACGCATGAAGTGAGAAGCCAGATACTTTCAGAACCCATCGACTGTCGACGTGACAGTTAGCACTGGACAGGTAACCGTGTGATTGAAACACCGACTTGTGCAGGTAAACCATTCCCTATACCGGTCATTTGAATAAGCATAAAATTATGTTTGCAATTTTACATCAAGTGATGTGGCATACACTTGTAAAGCACAAGTATTTAAACTGCATGACAAAAAATTTAATAAAATCACATTAACAAAATCCGTTATGTAACTTTTGTATTTCCATTTTAAACTAAAAATATAACTTTTGTGTTGTCTTAAATCTTTGCTTTTGTAATTGTCTAGTTTGGTCACATCCGAACATGTTGTTAGTGATAAAAATGCCAGCCTAGCTGATCGAATTTTTAATTGCCACAGATTATTCAGAAAACCGTTTCTCTGACAAAACTAACAAACAACCTATACAACAATTGCTACTGTAAAAATCAATCTAGTAACATGCGCAATTTTATATATAAAACAAAAATAAATCGCAAAACTACGGCAATGGTTTACAGTTTCAGAAATCGAAACTGATTTCGACAGCGCTGAAAAGTTTGAAAACTAACTATATGATACTTACATTGACAAAGTCATTTGTTAGTGAGGTTTTGAAGAAAAAATCCAATTTAATCTCGTCATTTCCAATAACATCCTGTAACATCACACATAATTAGGCAAACGTAAGTACGTTGTCTAAGATCGTGTTTAAGTCAAAATAAAATTATGCTAAATATTTTGAAAACAACCAAAAAATATATATGTGTTGTAAAATTGTATTGTAAATTTGCAGTACAGCTAAAACAATCGTAGCAAACCGAGGCCTTTACCTGAACAGTGCCTCGGTTACACCACTGCGTCAGATAGCAGATGTGTCCTGGCTCCACGCATGCTCCAATGAATGGCTTTATATTGTCATGACTCAGTTCTTTCAACTGCAGACACAAAAATGTATAATAGCGACCAAAATACTGGCAATAAAATACTGGAATGTTAGAGCTACCAATTTGACCTCTGAGCCTCCGACTTAGCCGCCGCCGCCGCGCCGTGATTTTGCTAAGCCTTCGCCCAGCCGCGAAAATTCTAAGCCGCCGCCGCCGTCGCGAAAATCGCGGCTGGGCGAAAAAAATTGTTAATATCGGTTTGTGTAAACATTAAAAACCACGAATCGCCAGAAGTTACATTTGCAGTATAAATGATACTTAGTTCTTATTTAGCTATTATGTACACTCAGTTAAATTTAATAGTCAAATTAGTGGGACTGGGAATCATCGGAGCCTATTTGCTAGATCAAAAATTGCAAATTCAAGTGTTCTGTCTAGGAATAAATTCTCTATTAAACAGACAAGTATTTTTTGTAGCAGATTGATCAATCATGGCATCATGCGTCGTATGTGATAGAACTGCAAGTCCCGTAACGTAACTTTCCTTACAATCAGTCGCACAGTATATTACAAATTACAATGTACAGAACACTGCATAATGCATTGCAAAATATGCCGGTTATGCATTGCAGAGGAAAAACGTTCCAGAAATTTTTTTTAAAAACTTTAAAAGTTTTTTATAAACGTGGCAGAAAAAAACTGTTCATAACGTTGAATAAAAAAACGTTAGCCTTAATTTCTTCAACCTCTTGGCTAATACCTGATGTTGTATGTGCAGTACAGCTAAAACTGGGGATATAGAAAAGAAGAAAGAAAGAGAGAGCAGAGAACTTTATTCAATTTCAATTCAACCGTGTGGTCATAACACTAGACTAACTAAGCAAACTACCACAAAACCGAAATCTGCACGTAGCTTATTAATTTGTTTTTTCTTCTTCCAGAAGTTTTTAATAAAATTTTTAGTGAAGTTTTTTTTAAATATAGCAAACGTTCACAAAATAAAAAAAACGTCAAAAACGAAAAAAAACGTAGCAGAAATGTAAAAACTGCACGAAACCGCAGGAACGCAGGGAAAACGCTAAGCCGTCGTCGCCGCAAAAATCGCGGTTAAACCGGGACTTTTGCCGCGAAAATGCTAAGCCGGTCGTGAAATTCACGGCTAGTCGGCTTAGCGGTCTACTAACAATTGGTGTGTTGCTAATGGCTGTGATCGACGGTGTATTCTACCTGAAAATGTGTGTTATATTCAGAGTGAGTTACGTTTCAATCGTCACGCTTGACTGGTGTGAAATTATGAGCAGTTTCAACACTTTACTCACTACGATTAAAAATGACCATGTAAGTCAAGAAATACGGACATACATTCACATTGGCACGTATCCAATCGGGTGCTCGCGCGCATAAGTTATTCATACGATACTCAAAATGACATATGTGATAAACTGTAAAATGCAACAAACGTTGATTAGTTCAATGAGATCTTGACGTGTGAGGTTAACTTCGGTCTTGTCCACTTTATAGACGGCCACTGTCAGTCCTTTGTACACGGCCACAGACTCAGCGGCTGATACAAATGCATGCGTGTCCAACGTCTTCGTTGACAACATCGAAACGCTCGGCGAGCTCTTTCCGACCTAAAGTATAGCATTACAATTTGAAAATCCATTTATATTTACTATATTTTTAATTACCATGCAACGTTGGTCATGTACGAATACATGTACGATACATGTACGAACAGTTGGTGCCCGGTCGGTTCATCACCGATCGATTTATCGCAGGTCGATTCAACACGATCGGTTCATTACGTGGACGGTTCATCACAAGGTCAATTTTACACCAGTCAATTCATAACAAAAACTGTTATATATAGCTGTAATCGTCTTTAATATATTGTTCAGTAAAACACATGACACATGTGGTTATTATGAGAAAAAATGTCTATGTGATTGTTACCATAAAAATGTTCAAACTATAAGCCTAACTAAAAATTAAAATTATCAAAAATCATTATACTCGAATAAAATCACGCAAGCGAGTCGCATTCGAACGAACAATAAGTACGCAGTAGCTGCGTAGCTGTTTTTATCGTGTTTTATGGTTAGGAATCACGACAAGTGAGCCATAGCATGAAGAAATGTCAGACGATCTGCTCGTCCATAGTTGTTAAGCCTACTTGCACGTTTGACACCTTTTTTAGTTAACTGTAGCCTACTTTTTCGGTGCTCTTTGACTTTTAGTAGTTGCCTAAAGAAAACTAGCAGTTTGCATTGCTGTTTCTTCTATAATTTTATGAAAAATATCCACATGGCTCTTCTGGTACGCACTTACCTACATAAATGGGTGGTTGCATACGAAAAGAGACTAAATACTGTTATGCCATCTCTCGCAGATGTTGGTAGTACGAGCATGGGATGAATCGACCCGTGATGAAACATCGAACAGTTATTACAAGTTTGTCTGAGTACTATCTTCAGCAAAAGCTGCTGCGTTAAAAATGTCACTTTCAGTTCAAATCAAATTATTTGGTTTTAGAACACAAGCAGATAACATGTAGTCTTGAAATCAATTTTAAAGCAGCAATAGTTGAAATCATTAACACATCACATTTTTAAACTTGAAAGAGATCACGGACGGTTAACAACTTGGCGTCACTGTCACTCTGGTAATAAGCGCATCTAATAAATAAGTTAAATAAGCGTTCCATGGATTCACGGACGAAATAACCCAAAGCATGCAATTAGATGCATGGAAACAATTTCAGTGTTAATAATAGCGCTTTGCACAGACCGTGTTGACAAAGACGATGTCGGAGAAGTTGACTTTCCACAGCATCTGCTGAATGCGAGCTTCAGAGCGTCGAGTTCTAAACATAAGCAAGTTGGACTACATCAGTCAATATTGTAACGTGAAAACATCTAACTGTAACTTTGTTGCTACTGTTTGAAGCTCACTAAAGTCATTTGCAATAACTCTGAACAAGATGCTAACTACTTATATTGAGTGCTCAGACCAACTTGCCTGGTCAGACGTTTTGGCATAAGTAAAATACAGTTTATCCTAAAACGTCTTTTGAGGTTTGGATGTGCTTCGCAAGCAATATCTCTTAATGATGCTGAGACATCCTGTTTGGTTGATTTTTTTTCTATATAAAGAAATCTAACCACTGCTGTCGTGAATTGTTATTATGCTATGTTAATCGTACATTAGCTTACACTCGTTGAAAATGATTTTATGTTGCCACCATGTATCACCAATTCACATAGACAGTCATTTAGGTTTACAATAATTATCCCTGTTTGATTTTATGCTGTTACCAGTTTTGTTTAGGTTTTAAAAAATGTATTAATATGGCAAACGACAGACAGACAGACCAAAATACGACAAAGTGTAACAATAGGCGAAATCGCTTGCGTACATTTTTGCTGTGGTCAGGTGCACTCAATAACAAGGATTAGGTTGCCTGAACTGTGATATGAGCAAAGAAAACCAGAACGGCGGTGCTACAACGCCGCGATAAGCGTACTGCATTTGTTTTTTTTTTGATAC
>Ga0056128_1006789_pt1 | contig 14449 bp, 12 predicted proteins | sample WorMetLIZISLAND2_FD_71113 | JGI IMG/M metagenome (GOLD analysis project Ga0056128, IMG submission 71113) | Marine gutless worms symbiont microbial communities from Max Planck institute for Marine Microbiology, Germany - Olavius geniculatus... ... | reverse complement strand
TTTTCCTTTCCCTTCCCTTTTCCATTTCCATTCCTCTTCCCTTTAACTTCCTTTCCTTTTCTCCTTCCCCTTTCCCTTCCTTTTCCCCTTCCACTTTCCCTTTCCCTTCCCTCCCCCTTCCTCTTTCCCTTCTTCCATCTTTCTTGACGTCATGTGATCCCAAAAGGTCAAACTCATGACCCCAATATCTTTGAGGCACCATATCTCCATAACGGTGCAAGATAGACGCATGGTGACGAGGGGCCTTTTATAGTAAAGCGCTAGTGACGAATCAAATGGTCTCGTGACTGACAATGTCTGTTGTTTAGTTAAAATAATACAGAAGTATGAAAGGATCATTGCTGCTGTACAGTTTGAAATTAAACTGATTGATTTTTTCTACCAGTCTAAATGGCTCACTGATTATATTTATATTGACATATACTGTAAACTATCTAAATGCATTGGATAAACTCTGTGTTCGTATGAACATTATCTTGTTGCAAATAAAATTTCATAAACATATCTGCCATGGCTTTCATGGAACATTATGTCAAAGAATACACTTTGGTAAATCCAGCTATAGAGTGGAAAATGGTCATAAACCTAATTCTATGCTCTTTGTGTTAGCACTCCAAGTCTTGTTTATTTAATGCCATGTGACATCGTAAATTACACAGATGTCACATCAGCAAAAAACTCAAAAGAGTTCACACAGAATGTATGTTCATACAAAACGTATGTTTTAATGATGAAATGTTTGGTTTAATATGTACATACATTCTAATTACTTTCTGTATGACCCTTATAAATACTATACTGCGAAATCATCAATGATGATGATTCTGTTATCTATGACAATGCAATGTACAAATTTAAATTATTTAAGTCAGTGTTTTTCAACTGGGGTTCCGCGGAACCCCAGGGTTCCGCGAGCATCTGCCAAGGGTTCTGCAGCTGGTCAGTAATAAATAAGCTAGCATGCGAAATCTTGCCACACAACGTCGTAGAAATACTCATCATGAAATATTTTGTTCGAAATTGCGTTTCTACGCGTTTATTTTTGCATAGACCAACTCCGTTAAATCATTTTTGCTGTTAGTAGTCTTGGCGTGTTTGCATTTTTAGGAGTGTAGGCTTTTTATGCACGACATTGGGCTACTCAACTCCGAGGATAAGTGCATTAGGCCTATCGCAAATAAAGATAAAGAAAAAAACGCACTGATTAGTGTTAGGCCTATGGTTACAAAATCGTTTGACCATTTATTTAATAAATTCAATTCTTTAAACACTATGCTAAGGAAAATTAAAAAGGCACGTATCTTTAACGAGGACGTCCACATGATAAATTTTTTCAGTTGGTATGGGGGGCTAAGAGGCCGTCGTCGACCGCCTCACCCGTCGTGTTACGTTAAATACAATAACGTACTGCTACCTGTTAATGTGGTCAAATTTAATATCGGTCATCTTTGCTTGCTTTGTCGTCCTCACAAGGGCTTTGCTCTGCTAGAAAAATGAGTTCCTAGACACCCTGTAGCTTCTACCTTGCGTACATCGTTCGACGCATGGATCAATGCATGGGGTTTCGTGAGTGACCTCCACGCTTGTTCGGGGTTCCGCGGCAACAAAAAGGTTGAAAAACACTGATTTAAGTATTAATAAGTAGCATACCTCTAACATAGGGATCCCAAATTTTTCGGTAATTTGTGTCTACATAAACTTTGGCACATGTATCTGCTGGCACATCCATTGTTCCAAAGATTTTATATGCATACAGTCCAGATTCCTGATAACAAACAAAACAAACATGCTGAACTATCAGCTATAAAAGCATAGTGAAAAATGCTCTTCTTTTCCGTCCGTGGCGAACGGAAAATAGCCTCACGTTTACTTACTTTTCCGTCCGCCGCGGACGGAAAATAACACCGAGCCAGGTATACTGTAGAACAACAGCTCTATCATCACACAATATATAGAAAAGGTGCACAAACATAATTCACTACTAAGTTCCATGTTATATACCTAAAATAAATGTACATTTAAATCAAGATATATCACGTGAATACTTCAGCAAAAACATACAAATATCCATACTACCTCATTACGTTGTCGGTATATATTGATCAATCCAGAATAGGACTGCGTAAAGAACTCCCACCCGTCCAAATAAGGACTATCGATTTCTTCGCAAGCAGTCCCAAATTCTGCGTCGCTGAACATGATTTACACGTCATGTGATTGACCATTTATACCGATCGAACACATACGACTGGTACGTGAAATCAAAATATTCAACAAAATCCAGGAAATTACATTTGTAGAAAATTATACAGAAAAGTAAACAAAACAAACGCAGAAACATAGAATATATAACTAACTAAGATGTGATAGCTACGAAACTAGGGCTGTGCTATTCGAGCAATTTGTCACTAGAAAAATATCCAAACTCCAAAGCTTGATAGAGCCATAGCATCTTTTACTTAAAGCCACTGGTATTTTTATAATATTTCATAATAATTTTATAACCGGTAACTATTTAATTTTAATTCCTTTTTTTGTACTAAATGTTGACATGTGCCTAAATGTCTGTACCTTCAAGCTCTGATAAAGTTTTACTTACTGTCACGACTGAAAGTTTATTTAGATTTAGTTATTCTATGAAATAGCAGAAATGTTGTCAAGTTTTTATTTTGATTAATTAATATTTTGTTCGTTTGAAATGAATTTTTGTTAAGTTGCGGAAGAGCACTTTGCACTGTTAGCAATAACTTAAAATCTAGGCCTAAATTAGCCTTGTTATACACGGCTCAGATTTCAGATACATCGTAGAATGAAAGGCTTAAACATTAGGCCAGGCCTAAATACACTTTTTTAATGTACACGACGTATGTCGTACGTATTTGTATTAACACAAGTTATCACAGTGAATGACGTCTTAATTAGGCTACTTATTTTTGCGCAGTCTATAGCCTGCAATGGGTCATTCGTAGAAAAAATGTAAGCTTATAGGTTGTGTAAATGTGTAGTTTTAACTGATAACATTGAATAGGGCACGGTAGTTAAACGAGTGTATTTGTTTCACTGCTGCAATTAGGCCCGTATGGGCTCTATGTCAAATTAATTTCTGTTGCAGGTTATTTGTGAGTAGGAGATATGGCTGTATATTTTGATTTCAAAATTCCAACCCATCCAGGATGTCATGACTTGATAGAGTGGCATAAGACTTACTGTCTGCTTGCAATTTCCATCCACTGTTCAACTACCAGCGATGCGTCAGTTGAATTTTATAAAGATGAAGTAAGTATTGTATTTGCTGCAATGCAATTCGAACATTCGACTACAGAAGATGTTGTGATGTTGTTGCTTTTGCTCCATCATGTATGAAATAAACAATCAGTCACCATGTACTTATTGTACACTTTGAGTTGCTGTTAAACCTTTATTTCTGAATTTTTTGTTAAGTTGCGGAAGAGCACTTATGGTTTGTTGGAAGGGTGAGGAGCTGTCGGGTGCAAGGATTGAGCGAGATTGCCGTGCGACTGCACTAGCATGGCACCCGACGAGGAGTACAATCGCGTGTGGCTGGCAGACTGGTGACGTCAGTGTGCATGATGTGCTGCCAACAGCAGCTGTCATCAGCGCAGTTGAACTACAACAGCCATGTCATAGCGCTACAGATGCAGTTGTCGTTGCCACTGCATGGACATCTGATGGCTCGAGACTTCTTACTGGCAATGCGGTCGATATAACCTGATATTTGTAGGCTGAAAGATGACTCTAGGGTGGGGCCAGTGAACTGTGTGTGCAGTAACAAACGTTCTGTTCTTATCTTTGTGTTGACGAATCTGCCAAGAAAAGAATGCAAAAACAGTGCTAATACCTGCACTTTTTAAGGGAATGTTTCTATGTCTGCTCGACACTTTTGACACAGCTATCTGACCTGTGATCTCTACTTAACTATTTGTTGCAGCCCATTCACTTTTCAGCTTGCTCCAAACTGTTTGAGCAATAAGATTTGCTAGCCCCTTTACAAAAATTACTCTATTAATTTTTTTAATGATTAGTCAATTAATTACTTGTTCGTTTTTCAGTTGTAGATTTTTGTCTTGTTAACATAACAAAAGGTTAAATACTGTGCTGTAGAGTGGAGCGGTGACAATCTGGAAGGCAGATAGAGTTGGTTTTCTTAGTTCTACTCCATTGAGCACTTGTCAGGCCAGTGCAGCACTGACGCATGTGATACTCAATACCTGCAACAGCTCGTCAGTTGCTGAATCTGTGTATGTATCTAGCCTATCACTTGCCACAGCTTCTTCTGTCATTTGACGCTTGCTTTTTCGTTGAAATACTTGTAGTGGATTGCCTTGAGACGTCCGCTAAAGAGACGTTAATTTTATTATTCGTTCAAATGGTGAATCATTTTGTCAGACCACGTAGTTTTATTGGAGATTGTCAATAAACACTCGTTGCCAGGAGTTTAATATACAATACCAGGTAGTTTTGTGACCGAACATTTCACTCGTATGGGTGAAGCTCATACGAAAAACTAACAACCCGTAAACGGAAACTTGTACTGGTGTCAGCATAAACGGTCTTCTGCTTAATCCGCAACTGCGACACTGACAACACTGAACTCATCTCAGCTGTTGAGTTGCCTTGTTGGTGTGAACTCTAATTGCTGACACCACTCAACTCAACTCAGCTGCTCAGCCAGCCTAGCAAACAAGGCGTGGTCTGTGCACAGCAGCGTGACGTCACAATGCTAATGACGTCATAGCAGTGTCGTCCACAGTCACAACATTTTCAGTTGCGTCGCAGCTCCCAGCCTTCTAAATTTTGTGAATTGTCCACAACATTGATAAATTGCGGATGAGTAGGCTGACTGAATTCGTGTGATGATGATGATGATGATGTTAGTGACATTGCGTCATTGGCTCGGGCTGCTGTGGATGGAGATGATGAAGCATTGGATATGTTCATGTGGTCTAAAGCCAATGCTGATGCTGCCTCACCAGCCAAGTTGTCGCATGCTGTGTGCAAGAAGGAAGCCTGTACATTCTACATCGCTTCAGATGACGGTAAAAGTGTCATAAAAACATCAGTTGTCAACGTATTGGTCAGTTTTGGGTAGTTTTTTGTGGTGTAATTTTAACTTGTTGCAGATGACTTGACACACGGTGGCTGTGTCTGTCAGTGATTACTCATTGTTTGCCAAAAATACTCGTAGTGTTAGCACTCAAACGGATACAGAACTACAAGTTTGGAAAATTGTACTTTGTTCTAATTTACAGACATTCACACGTATAAGGCTACACTTAATTCCAGTCAGCACACAAGTATGCCAGTCCAGTTTATAAAGCACACTACTGCACTGTGAGTAAGTAGCCACTAGCTGTATCTAGTTCTGCAGTCTGTTAGCTCAGTAACTTTAAATAGCGTAGAATTTCGTGTAAAAATTTTATTGGTGCACTTTTTTGAGATAAAAGTAAATAGAAGATCTGGTATGAAAAGCATTGTTGCAGGCGTGATATCATATCTGAGTGAATCGGGTGAGCTGTTGCCACAGTTCACTGCTGAAGGTGCAGTGAAGAAGCTGGCATTGTATCGCGACAAGTCAAGTGTCGCCACTTTGACTGACAAAATGATCCTCTCACTGCATGTCGTGCATCAAGACGGAATATTGCACGAAACATTGAAGTTATGTTCTCTTTAACTCTAGCTTTTCTGTACATGAATAAAATTACAAAAGTGAAAGAAAAGTTTTTTATGTTATACTATAAATTTATGTTTTTATCTCGTTTTTAATTTTTAACTGTAACTGTTATTATTTTGCACACTGATTTATTTTGCTATAAAGTTTTGATGGGTTCTTTACTATTTATTACTTGGTTAAGCAGTTTTGAATGAGCAGCAATAAACATTGAACTGTTGTTGTGCCTATCGATAGATAATTTATTACTGTTTTATATATTTTAAAATTACCTGAAGTAATTACATAATTTACAAATGTGTGGAAATACATGGAAGTATTGCCCATAGATCCACTGATCACACCGTTGAGTTGCGTGTAAAGGTTTACAAATAGTTGAAGTGGATGCTAAGTTGTTTTTTGTTTTGCAATTTTTTGTATACTAATGTGTTCGTAAATCCATCATAATATCCCGTCATCATTTTTAGCATCATTATTTTATTAAATGCTCTGGTCCGGTAGAAGTTGTTAGTTATTAATGCTATTGTCTATGTCTCTATCAAAAGGTTAATATAAATTAATTGATAAATAAATGGATGGTTAGTTAATACCATGAATAGACTGCTGATATACAGGGTGGGCCAAAAAACGTAGCACTTTACTTTTGTCCATATTTTGACAATTGATCGATTTTCAAAATTCTTTCACTGGTACACTCTGCTGACAATTTGCAATAACGTGATTATTACATATCCCACCACACCGTAAATGTGTCTCTACACTACCTTGTAAAATATCAATGAAATATACATGTATAATGATAATAACAAACAAACATTTTGGTAAAATTAAAAAAACACTTCAGACCAACATTACAGTGAATGGTCTGTATGACACTAAACTGTGTGGGTCTAACACAGTCTAGCATCATACGGATCATACATCGCAATGTTGGTCTGAAGTGTTTTTTTCCTTTACCTAAATTTCTGTTATTATTGTTAGTTTTTGCTTATGTTTATATTTCACAAGGTATTGTGGAGACGCATTTAGTGTGTGGCGGGATATATAATGATGATATTATTGCAAATTGTCTGCAAAGTGTGCCAGTCAAAGAATTGTGAAAATTGGCCAATAATTGGCAAAGATATAGACAAAAGTAAAGTGCCACGTTTTTATGGTCCATGGTGTAGATCCGTTTGACTGGGATTACTCGTTGTTAGCTGTATCAGTAATGATGCTGTACACAGGTGAAGCTGAGTGGCCAGCCTGCTACAGTTGACGTGGTCTTTGCTGGGCACGGTCTCATTGCTACTTGCACTGCAGAAAGTGCTGTCCGGTATTATACTTATTGATCCCAATTCTGCTGTATATTATTTGTATCAGTATGGCAAATGTGTAATATGAAGTAGCAATATTGCTGGGTTTAAAGTGTCACGAGCATAAGTGTTTGCTAAATATCTGGTAAAGAAGGAGGTCAAATCATCGTGAAAATACTGGTTAATTAATTTACTGATGTTTGGTGAGTGTGACGTTTAGGAAGAAACTAGTTATTGAAATTTATGTGTTTAGTCTTAGTTAGCAGTTAAGCTGCATAGGATACATCAGCTGTAAGAGGTTCACAGTGCTCTGACATTTTTTTTGTTTTTTTTTTGTTTTCAATTTTCTGTCTCGTCCAAAGAAGTAGACTTAGCTGTCTACATTATGCATCAGATTCAGTTAGCTGCAACTGGATGGACGTGAACAGTTTCTTATTGTAACAATTATCAGTTTATCGCTTGTAGTCTTGGGTCTAAAATGTAATCGTAATTGATGATCTAAACTGACACTCACATTGACGGGTGATGCATGTGCTGAAAAGGTTGTGGGATCTGGAGACCGGAGAGAATATCATGCTGGTAATGGCTGGACTGGACGCCTACAGTGGGAGGGAGCTGATCACATCACTGGCGTATAATTGCACCAAAGGTAAATAACACCAGATTTCTGCCACTGATTTTTGTCCTGTTTTGCTAACCTACTGCTGGCAAACTCTTAGGTTTTTACGCACGATAGCAGAATGCTTCGCGCGTCTTAGCCATGGCCTGGGCGTCCGTGTATTCGTCTGTCGCACTGTTGGCTGTTATGACTGTCTAGTTTATTATGACAAAATTTTGTTTTACTGGGTAAGGGGATTCCCTCGAATGAGGACGTCGAAGTGGAGTACCCCGTTGAAAAGACACTATTTGCTGATATTGGATCGTGTAATGTGAAAACGGTTGCAGATAGGTACAGACATGCTGCTTATCATAACAAGCACTGGCGACGGGCTTTTTAGATTTATTAACATCAATGACTTTCAATGATCTTGAATTCCCAAAATAGGAAGTTTTAGTGAATTTTTTTGCAATTTTTGGCTGCAGCACACAGTTTGAGTGTGAATTGCAGCAAAATGACTGGAGATAGAGCAAGACACCTTGCATATGAAATTTTCAGCATTAAATGCAGATTTTAACACTCTAGATCTCGACCTTCTGGGTTCAAGGACGTCTGCCTAGGCAGGCGTCAAATATGGGTACCCGTCTAAAATGTCTAAAAAGTGATTATTTTACCAGTATTGGCTCATCTAATGTGAAAACAGTTGCAGATATGCACAGACATACTGCTTGTCATAACAAGCACTAGTGACGAGCTTTTTAATGGTGTCAACATCGATTACCTTGAATGGCCTTAAACCCCCCAAATAAGAGGTTTGACGTTTTACAACTTTCGGCTGTGGTGCACATTTTAACAGTAAATTGCACCAAAATGGCTGGAGATAGACCTGGACAAACCACGTACGAAATTTTTAGCATAGAACGTGCATTTGTAACAATGTAAGTTTTGACTTCTTCAATTCAAGGAGTCTTCGGTACGGAGGCCTCAAATTTGAGTACTCTTTCAAGACGCACTATTATTTTATTGTTGTACACTGATTGCCCAGGTGGCAGGACCGCTGCTATCGCGCGTCACGTGAGCTTTGCTCAAATTGCTTGTTTCTCATGTTTTTACAAGTTTTTTTGGTGTGGTTAACGAGGCTTGTTTCGGTCATTTTTTGAACGTATGCAATATGCATAATACATTATGCGTTTTGTACGAATTATTCTCGCTAACTGATTAATTCTCAGAATACTGTTACTTGGTAATGAATATGCTGTACATAGCAGCAATCACACTACAACACAAGCACCTTGTTCGTTATTTGCTACTTAATTGTAAGGTCTGTAGACCTGTATTTAACGGTATGGGAATTTAGATCGTCTGCCTTGGTGTGTGTTGAAATGGCAGGTGTGCTGGCCGGTGGCACAGCGAGTGGCAAGGTGGGAATGTGGAAGTATGTCGGTGATGTGACGCCCGGCAGTGACAGTGGTGGCGGTGGTGGAAGTATCTCATCTGAATCTCGCTGGAAACTGCAGCCTCCCATCATTCTCAACAGACCCGTTACCAGCTTATCTGTGCGTATTTTAACAATTAATAGAATGAAATCATTGGTAACACTGAAACGCTGAGTAAAAGAAACTTCGAGTAAAGGGTTTTGACAGGGTTCGTAAAGGCTGAGTAACTGAAACGTAGAGTAATGGTCACTGACTGTATATATCAAGTAACGGAAACGTCGACTAAATGACCACGAACTAGAAATGTCAAGTAATTAAAATATCTGATATCTAATAAAAATCCCGAAGCACAAATTTTATCAACAGTACTGTTAAAACAAGTTAGGTACAATAAAAACGTTTCTGCACATAAAAATACGAAATTGCACAATGTTATTTTTGCGTGGCACATAATAGAAACCATAGTACATGTAAATGCAGAAGTTAATTAACTAAAATAGGCAGTAGCAGGTCAATTTCTCGTCTACTGATGCCACATTTTTTCGTAGTTGCAAACATTTGGTGTGCAGATGAATTGCAGAAACCTGCATGACCACAAGGAACAAACACAATCTTAGCTCTTGGATTAGCCCAACAAATGTTGCTAAAGTCATCTAACAACAACAAAGCCGTAGACACTAGCACTATACAGATATACAGCATTGGCTTTTTCTGGTTATAACAGCAAACATGTTACAAGCCTATATCGGCTCGTCATGACCTTTACTCAACGTGTCTATTACTTGGCGTATCTAGTCTTTGGCTGTTACTCGTAGTTTCTTTTACTCGACAATTTTTGTCATTGCCTTTTACACAACTTTTCCTATACTCGACATATCCAATGACAGGCATTATTTGCATTTTTACTCAAGCATTTTATTACTCGACATTTTAATTACTCGACGTTTCAGCATTCCCAAACCATTCTGTAACTTATTTGTGAGACAACTCTTGTATACAGTGGCCCGTAACAACGTGGCTGTTTTTTTTTCATTTGCACAGTTGCACTGCTAATGTAGATGATGAAGAGTATTATATATTCAGTTATTAGGTACATGCATGCGGTCTGTGACAATCATGTACTCTGTACAAAGTTATCTGTATTAATTGTCGTCATCGTCATTTCTTCTCATTTTTGTTGTCGTACGTATTGACTGCTGTAGAAAGCGTGATAGTTTTCTTTTACTTGTATTGTTGCTGTATATGATGAACAACATTATGTATTTATTGAATACAGTTCGCATCACATGTACCGAGTCCGAGTCATCATCTTTATTCATCATCATTGTCACAAATTCTTCTTCTTCTTCTTCAGGGTTGAGTGTAAACTTCAACTAGTTGAAGGCTGTAGCACTTGAGTCAGGTGTGCCGAGTCAGCGGTGTGCTCGGTTTTGCCATTTGGTTTTTGTGCTGTGAAGATGGGGATATATGTAGCCGTATGTATGACGTGTGTGATGTGCTTGTGCAGTGGAGCTCAGTGGAGAACCGACTTGTCGTATCTACAACGGATGATGTTTACATCATCAGTGAGCACGTCATGAGTCTGCACTGCTGTGGCGCGGTGAGTTAGCTGGTCAACAGGTTTTACACCGTGGTCCATAAAAAAACGTGCCACTTTTATTTTTTGAATAGCTTCATGAAAAAATGACCGATTGTAATAATTTTTGACGTGCGACATCAAGAAGAAACTTGATGCAAATGACTATAGTTTTGACCACCTCATCTTAATACTGTTGCTACACTACCTTGTGAAGTGCAGGTTATTGAACCTACTGTTAGCGAGTAGTGTCAACATCTACCGCTTGCATTCGTGCTGGAGGAGGACATTTTGAGCACATGCTGTAATCAAGACGATGTGCTATGACACGTATGACTTTTTTAGATACAATAATTGCCAATTGTGTTTGTCGCTATTTATTTAATCATTTCTGAACCAACGCGTGTGCTATCCAGTATGAATTTATTGTTGTAAACAGTCAAACTACGAGTTCTGCATTTCACAAGGTAGTGTAGTGACAGTATTAAAGTGAGGTGGTCAAAGCTAAAGTCATTTATATGAAGTGTTTCTTTTTGATGTTGCGTGCCAAAAATTATTAAAATTGGCCAATGTTTCATGGAGCTATTTAAAAAAATAAAAGTGGCGTGTTTTTTATGGACCACAGTGTATATGCTGCATTTTTAGGCTTTTGTGTCACTGTCTGATGTAGGTCCCATGATGTGTGATCTAAACTCTGCTATTATGCCGTCAAATAAATGAACACAGTCACCCAGTTTTTAGCTGACCGTAACAGTCAAGCTATTGGCATGGTTGTCGTCATCTGTCCATCCGTCTCTCTGTCTGTCTGTCCATTTGTTACGGATGTATTGTGGCTAAGCTGTAGGGCTTACCCGAAAACATTTGAAGGCTGTTACACGCTATTGCGGCTAAACACTGTGAGATACGGCCTAGATTGCTATTGATCTCTGATAGAAAGTCACATATTGGCTTCTAAATTACCTGAAAACCATGAACCTTGGATGACCTTGAAGGTCACTGACAACCAGTACAGTCGGCTATTTTATCGACAGCTGGGCTTCTTGTTTTTCTTTTGTCTGTCACAGAGGAAGAAGTTAGAATGACATGCGCACAGTATGCTACATTGACAACCAAATGCTTTCCACGTACAGCTAAAAATTACTGTTTCCAGATCACGTGTCTGATCTCAGTGATTCTAAGTTTCTCACAAGAATATTATTTTGTCATCATCTCTGATTTGTTGCATCTCATGTTGTTTTACACTGTGCAGTTGCGGTCTGTCAGTTGTTTAATTGCAGAAATGTTTCATTTGATTTGATCGTTTGTGTACAGACAGTAGCAATGCAGACGGCTGCCATGCAGCTGACTGTGGAAGTCTTTTCCGCCAACTTTCGTACCACTCTCAACACTGACATTGCTATCAAAGGGGTCTACACGACACAGGTATTGTTCACCTTGCTGAGTTGTGTGGCTTGCCTGGTTGCGGTTAAGGTGGGTTGACAGTGTTCACCTGTGTTATCTTTTGGACATTTAGAGTTGGTATTTTCACCTTTCCCTGTACACATTGATTTAGTTGTTTGTACTCAACAGTATATTTGGACAGATGAACCATTTTAGCTCATAACCGGCCACCTAGGCCAACTTAGCCTTCTATCTCTCTGGGGTAGGTATTAGTTATTACTGGCCTATTTGTCTAAGCTAAGCTGGTCTGCATTTACCTGTGATGAGCTCTAAAAGCTACAGAGCGTCACCTGCCATATGGGATCACACAGTGTCTTCAAAGAGCTGTAAACCTTTAACCATTTATTGAGCATACAGAATAGTTTTCCATTCATACTTTGTGGGTGCTGCACTTTTCTGTAGGATGCAGTTGCGGTCTGGGATTACAAAACAGTCGTCGTGTATAAGCTGAGTTCACAAGATAATGGTCAAATGTGCATAGAGTCGGCTGGCAGTTTCAGCTCCAGTACACACTTTCTCTGTCTGTTTGCTCTCAATTTCTACACCGTTGAGCCAGGCAGAATACACGTCCGCAACTTTCAGGTCTATTCGTGATGATGCTTTTAACTTGCTGAGTTATTATTTGTATTTTTTGTTTTTTATTGTATTTGCAATTCAAATTTAGTTCTTATTATCAAAATCCATAATCCATTTCGGTGTCATTCCAGTGACCAATATCCACAGCAGTTTGTTTGCCTTGAAATTTCATTTTTGTTAATGTAAATTTATGAGTGTATACTGACGGCGTTTTTCCTGTTCTGAGAATGTTTAATTTGACGTTACAGAAAGGTTTTATAACACATATTTTATTTCTTCAGTCTGAATGGTATTTTGTTGTTTTTGAAGCTACGATTTAACGGCTGCAAATCTGATTATTAGTTATTGTTATTCTCATTGTTATTAGAGCCAGTTTGGTAGTTCTTTTTGTGTTTTTTTGCTTGAATTGGCTTGAATTGTGTTGCCACTTTCCAGTAATGGTGCAAATGATTGTCATATTGAAAGACTCATCTCTGAAGGACTTATTGTTATTATAATGTCAAGCAGGATCTAAAAACACAGTTCAAATTTTGTTAATTGAATTATCAGTAATGTGAAATTGGTCCGACTCTTGAATCATCTCATAAAGTGCAGAAGCAGTGTACACATTGCCTGGAAACTGACTGTGTGGCTACTGAACGCCGGCAAAGTAGAATGAATCTGGCTAGTGCAAAGTTGTCTGTCTACAAAGCATGTATGTCTAGAGTAAGAGTAAACTCCGAGTGGATATTGTGGCTGTCAGGGTGTAGTGAAGCAGATTCTGCCGTTGATGGATGGCGATGGTGCCGACACAGTCACTGGGCTCGATGTCTGCTCGTCGTTCCTTCTAGTCACAACTGTGTTCAACATTCTCTACCTGTACGACTTGTCCAGGAGGTCGGTCGATCTGCTCTTTACTGCTACTCTCAACATTCTGAGAGTCTTTATTCACCATAGTTCATTGGACCGTTGGTAGGAAAAGAAGAAATAATGACAGCACAATTAGAAACAAAAGATTATGTCACAGAGGTACACTTACAAATGCTTAAATTTCAAGTATAATAATACAGTTGCACACATGAACACAACTTCATTAAGTCACGTATAGCATTTCGTCAAGTAGTGGTGGTTGTTGTCACCTGGGAGCATGCACTTATGTAGAACGTATGTTTGTGTTTTGACATATATGATGATAAGTGGCGGTTCTAGCCCACAAAATCTGGGGGGCATGGCCCCATGGCGAGTGTGATAGCATGAGCCTATAACGGGGGTCTGAGGCAGAGTCCCCAGCGGGGTCTAGGGGCAGAGCCCCTGGTCAGTGGGTCAGGGGGCATAGCCCCCCTGAAGCTGAAGCATTTTTGGTTTTTGGACGTTCAATGGAAGCTGCAAATTTGCCCACTTTTCGAAACTTTGGAAACACAAAGGCATCAGATATGTGTGTTATCTTTGCAAAAAAATCATGGGTGGCCACGAAACTGGGAAAACCTGGAGCAAAACTGGGGGGCGGGCCCTCTCGACCCGGGTCTAAAACTGCCGCTGATGACGATGTTAGTAAACCTGGTGCTTGAAGCTTTAAAGTCAAACATCCTTGCTAAGCTTTGTTATGTGTTATGTTTAGCTGTTCTTAGGTTATGACTAAGGCTAGTGTCATTGATCAGTCAGTGTGAAATGCTGCTTTGCGTTTTTGTTTTGAAAATATGCTTTGGATTTAATTTTTCTTCGTCCATCAGTCATTTGTATGCTTTTGACGTTGTTCGTCATGATGTGTTGGGTGCTAAACTTGCCCAGCTTAAGCTACCTCCTTCTGTTTTGCAGTGGATTATTTCTTTTCTTAATGGTAGGACTCAGCAGGTAAAACAT
>Ga0056128_1006785_pt1 | contig 14456 bp, 5 predicted proteins | sample WorMetLIZISLAND2_FD_71113 | JGI IMG/M metagenome (GOLD analysis project Ga0056128, IMG submission 71113) | Marine gutless worms symbiont microbial communities from Max Planck institute for Marine Microbiology, Germany - Olavius geniculatus... ... | reverse complement strand
CTTGCCAAATTTTATCTTAATCGGGTCAGGGGTTTTGATTCTGTGGGGGGTCGAATTTTTGGCTTTCCCATAAGAAAGAGAAGTCGCCGTTAACACAGGGCTTGAACTACCGTTCAGCCTCTGATTGCATGCCGAAGTTTATAAAATATTGCCCGATCTTAAGAACTGAGAGGAACAAAAATTCCAATAATAATGGATAACGCTATTGCCATTTATCTCGTTATACCTTCCTATGAGTGGTCCATAGTGACCATGCGTTTATCTAGCACCGTTATTGAGATATGGCCGTTTGAAGTTCTTCCAAAAGGCTCTTCCAGGAACAGAGGTCGGTCGTCGGTCGCTCGGTCCTCAATATTACACTGATCTCATATACTCCTCTTCGCTACGGTAGAAACGTAGCGTACGAAAAATAAAATAGCATCATAATCCGTCAAAGGGTTTAAGGAGAGTGCACGAATGTGTCAAACGACAGACCACCGACAGACAGACTACGCTACAAAGAAAAGTATCGCAAAAGGCCGAATAATTTGCAGCTGCAGAGATGGCGCTTAAAACAGGAATGTTCAACATAAAATGGAGGTATTAGAATCGTGACATAAAATACAGTGATCAACTGATGAACGTTTTTCTAACAGAGTAGGCATACGAAACGAAAGAGGATTTTCTGTGGCACGTCTGCTTCGCGTGTTCGGGATGTTTGTGCACGGCATCACTTATTTACTTACTTACTTACGTAGATGTCACGCAGCAGCACGAACTACACCGTGTCTCAGAAAAAAACAGTCAAAATTGTTTTTGTCATAACTTCGTCAAATTTCCACTAATTTTGATAGTTTTTGGCATAAAAATGGCCAAGACAATAAAATTATGTAAGATGCACTCATTTTCCACTTCGCCTGATTTATGTTAACGCACTACCGCGTGAAACACAGATGCTCCAAATTGTTATATTACGCGGTGGCTATTGGTATCGGATTGCTTACTTTTGCATCATCAATTCGACAGAGAGTGCCACGTGGTTTAATAATTTTGTGGTATGAAATATTTTATGGTAAAAACAGCAAACAACAAAATAGCTGACTGATGAGCTTAAAACACGTCTAATCGATAAGTGAATGTCGTTTGATCAGTCATTTGTTGATTCCGCTATCAGCCAGTGGCGTTGCATCCAAGTCATTGTCTTTGTATGCGGAGCCAAGTTTGGACATAAATTCTGATGATTTGCAAGCGAGTTGTTATACAAACATATGATTTTGCTAAATAATTTACATTGAAATTTATTTTGTGCTTAATTAAGTCGTTACAGCGTTAACTTTTTAATAACTCAGCCTTACGCAACAATTTGGAACATCTATGTTTCACATGGTAGTGCGTTCACATAAATTAGGTGAAATGGAAATTAAGTGCACCTTTCATAATTTTATCGTATGGGCATCTTCATGCCAAGCATTATCGAATTTAGTGAAAATTTGACAAAGTTATGACAAAAACAATTTTGACTGTTTTTTTCTGAGACACGGTGTATTGACGAGAGCGCGTGTGGCTTACGCACCGCGCGCATGCAACGCACATCATCGCCTCATCCGCCAGCTATACTATTATCATACACGCTGACTCGTAAAATTCAAATGTCACGGTGCGTGGTGCCCTCTGGCGACTTCGCGGTGGCCGACGCTTATTATAAACGTGCACGAATAGCAATCAGCACTGAATTGATAGAGACAGAGACAGGCAGGACAAAAGGCCGGCCGGTGACATTATAGGATCGCTTCCTCCAGAAAAGTCTCCCCTCCGGCCGACAATTCACCGGTAAAAATCCGTTCCTCCCGCACGGCCGCCGAGCGGGAAGGATTTTTGCCGATAAATTGTCGGCCGGAGGGGGAGACTTTTCTGGGAGGCGATCCTATATTGTGACACCGGCTGCAGTTTAACGAGCACGATGTTGATGATCGTTAACGGTTGTTGTTCTCATCGTGGACTCACGCCCGATGTCCCCAGCGTTTAGCATCGCTTTGTTTCGACATTTTACTGCCGATGAGCGGCATTCGTACTTAACTCCGGCCTAAAATTTGTGTTCGTACGCAATACGTAGTTCAGATAAAAGGTATTTGTCCGTTAATTCACTCGCACCCGAATTATTATAATTAACGCTAATGCTACCCATAACCCTAAACCTGACCATAACCCCAACCTTAACCTTATCCATATTCGTAACCCTAATCCTAAACCTAGCAATTAATTCTGGTGCGTGTGAATTAACGGAAAAAGAATTTAGACAAATAAACAAGTAAGTAAGTAAAAACATCTGCTAACGGCGCAAAAAACTGTGCTCATCATGACTCGCAACAAAGTGCAGTGCGAAAAATGCATCTTAATGGGCGTAGAAAAACCAGTAACACTAAACTACTACTTGTTCCGGCTTCTAGCAGACCTAGGCCTACTGCCGCCTAGCAGCTTAGCCAAGTGCCTTTGATTCGGCCACTGGCTGATATTTTGCACTGTAAATACGCAATTACTTATCTTTGAGTAAACTCATAGGTTGAAACTTAACTTAATAAGTTATAATAAATTCAGCAAATTACAAAAACAATAATAAAAAGTTGTAATTTGATGAATTTATTATAACTTATTATGCACTTAATGACTTACTTACTTTTCTTACCACTCATAAAATCACTAAAGCATAACGTGCTTTTCAACATATTCTGGAGAATGTATTTTATACTAAAACAGTTCTGAAACTCAAATCGCGTCAGTCTTCCCTACCGTATTTATCTTTTGGGTTGCGACATGCGAAAATACATTAAGCATATGAGAACGTTGATGTAAGAAATTTTCATTCGCATTGCTAATTTGCTACTGAAAATTACCCAAATTACATGCAATGAAAGTCAGCATCAAAATGAAACACTGATATCATCATGTGTTTTTTTCCAATTTCAGTACTTTTGTGTAAAAAAGTATTTCTAAAGATTCGCAGTTGTGTGCTTCGAGATAATGACATTGAAATAATAATTCGGAAACAATTATCCGTCATCGCGGTGTCGGCATTTCCCGGAGCGACGCCACCGGCCGCTCGCTGTAAAACGACACGCATTTGAACCGACCTAAGTACGTGCGTGGCAGCTTGAAATTATAATTATATCTATCGTCGGGGATAGCAAGCCGAGACGCTGCTTTGGTGGTCTAGTCATGCGCCATATTGTATATGCCTCAAGCTTTGGGCAGTAAAATCAACTGCATAAATGATTCGATTGCAATGCTTTGCCATTCTCGTCTTTTGCGTGCTAGACACGACTCATCTGCATATATTAAGCCTACTATTCTTCCTATATGAGCATTAGTGTCCTGCGTTCGCTCTAACAAGTTCTATTACTCCGAAGTTAAACTAAGTCATTATGAAACACATTTTAAACGCACTGACTATTTGACCGGCAGCCGGTCAAATAGCCTGTAATCTATCGGATAGGTCAAAACGAAAAATCGCAGTCACCTTCTAAAGTACGACATTAAAGACAGTATACGCGCTACTGACTAAAATTAGTGTGAATATTATGCTGTAGGGTTTACGGCTTAAGATTAAGGTTAGGGTTATGGTTATGGTTAGTGTTTGGTCAGGGTTAGGGTTCAGGTTAGGTCATTTAAGGTCATTGATGTTGATACTGCTAGAAAGCTTGTCGTTAGTGCTTGTTATGATAGGCAGCATGTTTGTGCCTATATGTAACCGTTTTCACGCTAGACGAGCCAATAACGGTTAAATAACCACTTTCAAATTGATACCCCTTTTGACGCCCGCGTGCGCAGGTTTCCTTGAACCTAGGAAGTCGGGACCACTAAAATTTACGTTCAATGCTGAAAATTTCATGGGTAGGTTTTCTTGGTTTATCTCCAGCCATTTCTGCTCAATTTACTCGTATAATGTATGCCGCAGCGCAAAATGGCAAAAAAATTCACTAAACCCCTTTTTGGAAAGCTCATGGTTGTTCAAGGTCATCGATGTTGAGACCCTTATAAAGCTCATCACCAGCGCTTGTTATAATAAGCAGCATGTATGTGAATATCTGCAAACATTTTTACACTAGACGAGCCGATAGTGGTAAAATAAAAACTTTTAAGGGGGTATCATTCTTTCACGCTTTAGTTTGAGAGGAACCCCTTTACCCAAGGGCTCGAAATTTCGTCACGAAATACTAGAGTCCTTGGGGCATCCCGCAGTGAAGATTACGTGATCCTAACTTGCACCGTTTTGATACAGTACAGCAGTGTGGCAGACGGACGGACAGACAGACGCCCAGGCCATATAGCTAAGACGCGCGAAGCATTCTGCTGTCGCGCGTAACAATTAGGTTTGTGACGGAAATAATCGTAAAATACGTTACTGCGTCTGAGACATGAGTTAGGCTTACTGACGTGCAAAAAGTAAGCATGAAGACGATCGCGTGCGTCTGTAAAATACTGTCAGTTATAAGTTGGAGACTGATAACTGTCCACGCGATCAAGAAACAGCTTAATACGCTCGGCCACATAATAACGTGTGTGCGGCACACCTGGTCTACAATTTAGTATCAATCTGTTCGTCTAGCTATCTGACAACGATCACGTGTGAGGTCTGCACGGTGGCAGGCAGCTAGAGGCGACGAAAGCCGTGCCGGATGTGTGTGACTGCCTGACGGTCTGCGCCTGTGTGTGTGTGTGTGTGTGTGGCCTAACGATGATGATACGATTATATTATTATGATGACCGCCGGCAATGTCACTGTTGCTGGTAGCGGCAATAACCATCTATCTCGTCCGTCTGTTTCTCTGCATGTGCTTCGGTCATTTTCGGCCGTCGAGATATCGTCGATGACAGAATGGTGGCAGAATTAACACTTGTCTCAAGCCAGTCTATAAGTCAGTCAAACAATCAATTAACCAATTAATCAAAAATACCCATTTACTAAAACAAGAAGTCCAGCTGTGGCTGGAATAGCCGACCGTACTGGTTGTCAGTGACCTTCAATGTCATCCAAGGTCCATGACTTTCATGTCATTTGAAAGCCACTGTGCGACTTCCTATCAATGATCAATAACAACCTAGGCTCTATCTTGCACCGTTTAGCCACAGAACATCGGTGACAGACAAACGGTCAGACGGACGGACGGACGACAATCATCACAACAGCTCGACCGTTACTTAAGTACGGTCGGCTAATGACTACTGGTTTACAAAATAAAATTTGACATAAAGCATAGCATCTGTCTAAATAAAAAAGCTAAATTGGTGACTAAACGTTCGCTGAAACTGTTATTTTTCTGGGTCCCGTTTAGAATACGCAGTGTTAGATAGATCTAGTTTTTAAAACGACGGCGGCAGACTGTTCCAGGCGTTTGGCGCAGCGTATGGAAAAGATTCTTGTCCCAACTTGGGAATCGCGTCCGTAGTTGTTCATAGGGAAAACCATGTCCAACTTCGCTTTTTATTTCATGGACACACTCGTGCTATACCGTTCTGTCTAAAGTGGTATCACTTCCCTACCGGTGCAGTCACGCATGTCCAGCCGAACGACACCGCATTTAGGTTTACCGCTTAAATAGGTAACCGTGGAATAAAATGTGTCAATCCACTGTCCATAGTATGCTGAAAATTTTTTAACGGTCACTAGTCGAACTCCAGCCGTAATATTATATGCATTTCAATTAAAATGAAATTGAAGTGTACGATAAATTAGGCTTACTGGCAATTTTTCTGGCGATCGCAAGAGACTCATAATGGTTTTGTGTCACTATTTCATTTCGTCGCGCACGCACGCACGCAAGATGCGCCATTTTGCTGTCGTCAGAAGAACAAGCAAATCGGCAGAAGTTTCGCGTATAGTTTGTTGGCTCGTTTTATGTACACCGTGTATGCGCATATACCCAGAAGCTTTGCGTCCATAGTCGGTGAGATTTTGCATCTAGGCAACGCCTTGGCTGCTTCTCACCTGCGCTCAGGTAAGCCTGGTGATGATTGGTGTTCTGGGCGTCGCAATCGGCTTAGTGTACTGGCTTGTTACCAAAAACCTACAGGCTAATAAACCTATAGTCGCTTTCATCCTTAGTCTGGGTCCCGCCTCCGGCCGGAAATAAAAAAACGCCCAGCCAGGTATCGTGCCGCATAGTAACTAATAATAATATAATCTTCGCCCGGTGTACATAAAATGTGATCATGGCCGTAGGCTGTTGCTGAAAGTTCGTTCTCTGTGGGTCGTACCAAGAGCAGATTCAGTATTACCGTCGTAATACCGATAGTGCTAAAGCTGCGGATGAATGCTTAAACGCCAGGAGATCAAACCAGCTAACCTGCATGGTCTGCCGCCAGCGCTTTTACAGGGTGGCCCCCAAAAAGTAAGCTATTGCACTGTGACCATATCTTCACTTAATATTGACCAATTTTCACAATTTTTTACTAGTTAACTCTTAAGAAATTTTCTACTCAGTGGCACGCACATCACACCTATTGTGTAAAACATGAATATCCAAAAAACAACAATTTCTACAGATCGGCGGAAGGTCTAATGGTAAATCATTGAAAGTATTTAACTGAAATGTTAAATGTGAGTTATAGTAAATGTAAAGAACAATGAAGGACATATTGAACAGTATTTTCGAATTATTTGAACCATTTTGTGCCTAAATGTTTAATGTACAGCTGGTTGGCTCCAATTTTGCTAAGTTAACTGCATGGGCATTGTATTTCGATCGTGCGGCCTTACAAGCTGTGCATTATTTTGCCGAAATATTAAAACTTACTCTGTAGCTATATGTAAACATTTTTGACACTTACTATAATTCATATTTAACATTTAGTTAAATACTTTAAAAATTAATAAATTATCATTATACCTTCTGCCTATCTGTAAATATTGCTAGTTTTTTTAATATTTACGTTTTACAAAGTAGTGTAGCGACATGACAAGCGTAGTATACATGCCGATGAGTAGCAGCTTTTTTACACAGTCTACTGGTAAAAAAATTGTAAAAATTGGTCAATATTTCGCAAGGATATAGACAAAATGCAATAGCTTACTTTTTGGGCCATCCTGAATACTGTAGCTCAAACTACGGCACAATGGCATTGCACGTATCCATAAATTACATTGCGTTTGTCGGTTTGTCTGTCTTGTAATTTCACTATCATTTAGTGTGTTAAATTATAAACGAAAAGTTTAATAAGTTTTAACTTTAAAAACAACTTTCAAGACTAATTGCAATACCGATTTTTATGTAGCTTCATCAGATAATCAAACTTTATATACTTCGCTGTCGAGTGTCACGGTAGCCTATAGCAATTATTGTGGGCTTAAAAGTACATTAAAAAATAAAAATAGCAAATAGACGTCACCGTTACGTTATCTCAAGTTTAAAACTGTTAGAACGTACGTTATAAGGTAGACTTTACGCAATTATTTCGATTTTTGGACTCTAGATGTTTTCGTGTGGGCTCCCTGTTTCGGTTGGATTCCAAGCTTATTCAATGACAGACAAAAAACCATAATTGGGAATTTAATGGCTGTTTGTCTTTGGCGTCGTCGCCGTACGTTGACACACACATAGCAGTGACTCTGGCAAACCAGTTAGTCAGGGCAAATACGCTGTACGTGTCGAAAGCTGAACAACGACGTATGCCGACATTTGCTTGATTGGAAAATACCAATTATTAAACAAAACGACAAAACAATTAAACAAGCTCGATCGCATATGCGGCAGCGAATTGGCCGGGAACACAGGCTCCGCCGCGGGCTAAATGGCATCGATCTATATCAGCAATGGCTGAGACAGCTGGTGGTTGACTGGTTCGAGTTAATCACCTCAACATGGTGCAGCCGCCGCAATTAGCCCAGAGATAATTGCCAGCATTAGATATAGACTACGGCCCATCCCACCGTCGTGTATAGAGCATACGTCGATCTCTTCTGCCGTTCGTTCGCCAGGGAGCGCAGTCATCGACCGCAGCTAAGGTCGCATTATCGGCGTTTTGTCGACGATTAATGACGAACTTAGCGAAACGCCTCGACGTCGTCAAAACGGCGCGTTCGATAAGCGTATTAATTAGAACGTGCAAAATGTCGCTCCAGCCCGCATGCATAACGTCTTATCAACATCGGCGTGGTTCATTTAAGACCTGGCTCCTAGTACTGTTCATCCGACTAACTGACGCCGCGCTAACATTTCGTACGCAGTTTCGATTACATCAGTTAGTCGAATATTTCGTTCACGTTTCCTTAGGCTTACGTACTACGTTCATGTATCTTTGTAACCGCACACCGCTTCGTCAACTGTTGTCAAGATAAATGTACAAAACATCAGTTTATACACTTGTTAACGGCAACATTTAAGGACTTGCACATCGAAAACAGCAACAATTACAAAAAGTGATATTGCCCGCATCATACTGACTGCGTGTCAATGTTAAATTTGAAGAACTGTGTGGGAACATTGACGATAACCTATTTAGTAAAACCTGCATGAATTCTAACCATGTTTTGCACTCTATGCTTCCGCCCTCTCCACGGCATCGCAACATTACAGTCTTAGGCTTCGCTCACATAGTCCCTCTCTTCCTGATCATGACAATCACTTATCGGACTGTAATTTCATAAGTCGGATGCTATATAAACAGTGCTATTGAGTTTTAAACTTTTCTGTTTTTATCGTTTTAGTAGTTTGTTCTTCGTATGTTCAGTTGCGATCTGTCAACTTGTGTAATAAACGAGTATACATACATCATCCATTACATCAATAAGAGCTAGGAAAGTAGAAGTAGAGTGATATTTACGAGAGCCAAGTTGATAATCATATAACAAATTATTAAGAGATAAATAATCATAAAGTTTCTCATACATCAGTTTCAAAAAAAATTTCAAAGACATTTAACAGTGAAATAAATCTGTTACCAGCAGAAGAATTTTTATTACCCCTTTTATACACTGGAATAACTTTGGATATCTTTAACTGATGTGGGACAATACCTTTAACAAATGACATGGTAAATATAAAAGACAATGTTTCAGCAACTATCTCAGCAATAGCTTTAATAATTTTGGGACCGATGTTACCAAGTCCAGGTGACTTATTATTTTTTAAACTAAAAATAATGTGTTTACAATCTCTGAGCCGGTGGTGAGTAAACAGAACATGCTTTGTTTTAATGCGGTAGGTAAATAATTTTTAAAGTTAGTAGCTGAATGTGCTAAATTCTTACTCAGTCTTTCTTCTACTGTACAAAAATAATTATTAAAGCAATTACTGATTTTTTAGCTATCTGTTACATTTTCATTATTTACAAGCAACTTTGATATTGCTATTTTGTCCTTTTTTGCTAGATTATTCTATAACTGTTTGGTAGTATTAGTTCTTGTATCAAGCATCTGTTTGAAATATATCTGTTCAGCTTCAGCTGTTAGTACTGCATTATCTGGCGACAAGCAGTAATTTGATTGTTTTGCTACATCCTGAAATTGTGTCGTCTAAAACATCCTGTTTAACCGCGGAGCCTGCATCAACGTTTTAGCGTATATGCACAGTCAGCATTGCAAACGACGAACTTTGTCCGTTAGCTGACTTGTATTATAATACTCGAAAATGGAGTGGTTGCTATGCCGTCTGTTTCTCGGCCTATTCGCTAGCGTCTTGGTGGTACGGGCACGCAGCTCTGTTGCTTTCGGTAGGCTTACAAAACGACCGACATTCGGATTAATAGATAATCAACATATTATTAGCTCAGCGGTTGATATAACTTAAGATTTGTTGGGAAAATGTAGAATTTGAAATGCATTTTAGCTGGTATATTTCACTTTGAAAGGCATTTTCTTTATCGCTGGTGTTTTAACTATACACTGTGTCTAAAATTATTTTTTTGCGACATCTTTGTCAGGTTTTGTTCGATTTTTGCTAATTTTTGGCAAAAACATACAGCAAGAAATTAAAACACACACAAATGCACAGCCTATTGCATCTGGTTTTACATGTTTATACTGTACCGTGTAAAATCTGGCAAATATTTTATGGCATACAGTAGACCTATATATATGTATAGCATTAAATATGCAAGTCTTCACATAAAAGTTAAATTGTCACATCAGATAACTATCAGGTAATGTTCGTATTATCAGAGCAAGTGTTTAAGGTTTCCTCCACCAGTTATCACACAGCTGGCGTGTAGCCGTTTACGCCATATATTCGATTGCCTCGCTGATGACACGTTGGTGCAGGCCAAAGCACCAAACGAGATCATGCAGCGATCTGCGCCGATGAAGTTTGCATTTTGATAGAAAATTTACATAAATTTGACAGCTTAAAGCTAAAAGTTAATTTGTAATTTTTTTTTAAATGTTAAAAATTGAAATGAGCTTCTAAAACGTTGAGAAATTCCGGTTTAATGACAAGTTAAACGAAAAGTGGCCGACGTCGCAGTGTGCGTTCTGATGCGTCGCTAGTTATTACAAAGTACAGTACGAACATACAAAACAAGATGTGAATACTCCATGTACATTTGTTTGTTTTAAATTTTCTCTGCTATGTTTTTGCCAAAAAATAGCAAAATCGGATAAAATCTGACAAAGACATTACAAGAAAAAGGGAAAAAACTTTTTTGAGACGCAGTGTTTAACGACACCTACCGGTATACGTTACTGTCCCTGGCATCCTATTGCCTTTGCAATGCGTATGTTCAATACTGGTGGCTTGACGTAGCGGTAACGTGTTTTATCCGATAAACGAAGTTACTCTACGCCGGGCCGGGTTAGCACTGCAATGGGTGCCTGCGAGCAAGTAAGCCATCTGGGTATGTAACCATCCGCCTAGGTCAACTCGGCCTTCCATCCCTCCTGGGTGAGTAAATCGAGTAACAGCCAATCTAGCTGAAGTTAAAACGTGATTGTACGTATAGGGATATCGTTAGATTAAACGATTTGATAGCATCTCGAACTGGCTTTGGCGTATAGAGCATGTCTTCAATGTGGAAGGGTTGAACAAGAAGGCTCGACGTTCTGAGTCATCGGAGTCGAGATATCGTTCTAACGAAAATGAGACAGAGTTCTGGGGCTACGTGGATGTACGTCCTGGAGCACATATGTTTTACTGGCTCTATCAGTCCTACCATCCTGACGGATACCTCAGACGACCGCTCATAATCTGGCTTCAGGTCAGACGCGCCAAGCACTATAGATAACGTTGATGCTGACGATGACGTTAATAGCGATAAGCTTTATTGGTACGCATATTAGTCTTTAGGTCTAATATTCTAATTTTATATTTAAAAAATTTAACTACAATGTTAACTTACAAGTTACACATTTTTAGACAAAACATCTTAGACCCCGCACATAAAAAATTTTGATGCTTTATACCCCTTACACGATCGAGCAAACATCGAGCAAACATCAAGCAGGCCTAATGGAACCCCGCCCTTTGGCTCAAATGTAGGCCTAGGCTTAGCCCACAGCCAATGACGTGTTATATAGGCCTTCCAATTACAACTCCCGCCCTCCTAATTAGCATGCTAATTACCATAGCTCGTCGAGCTAGCTAGATGAATGCTAGCAAACATCAAACAGACGTCGAGCACACGTCGAGCAATTAGCACGTGCATTTTGAATACATTTGCTCGACGTTTGCTCGATGTTTGCTCGATCGTGTAAACGGGGTATTAAAGTCTAGCTAGACCGCGCACTGACTGTGCCTGTAGGGCGGACCCGGACAATCTGGCTGTGGATACGGCAATTTTGAGCTCATTGGACCACGCGGCATCAACTTCACCAGCCGAAGCACTAGCTGGGTATTTGTGTTTCAAGGGCATTCTATTTTATTTTATTTTAGTCCTTTTACGTTTTCATATCGTGATTGTGTTTTTTTTCGTATTTTATACAAAACTTAAATTAAAGTAGCCTACTCGAATCCCAGCCTTAGTAGCGGCAATAATGTAACCGGGAAATCTGGTTTTGGAGATAAAAGATTTGTATGGTTATTTAGAAGCGTTCCCTGAAAAGTGGACGCCAAACGACAGTAGGTGACTGGGTGGTTAACTTGTAACTTATGGGGTGTTTACACGATCCAGCAAACGTCCAGCAAACTTCCAACAAACGTCCAGCAATTCACGTGTATTTTGAATACACTTGCTGGAAGTTTGCTGGACGTTTGCTGGATCGTGTAAACACCCTATTATTTAACGTCAAAGACATTTTGTTATCATGTGCACTGCTGACGCGCTGTTGTTTTGTATGAGGTGCATGAGCTTCAATTTTAAAAATATTTTTTTCAGTTAGATTGTTTTACGTAGTTGCTTTTGTTGGGTAGGTTCGTCAAGCAAACCTTCTATTCCTGGATAATCCAGTTGGATCTGGGTTCAGTTACGTTGACGAGTCAGTGGGAACCTACACGACAAACGTTCATCAGATTACCGATGACCTCGTCTCGTTTACCAGACAGTTTATCCACCGATTTCCTAAATTCTCGGTAAATTGCTTGACTTCGACTTAACCCATCTGGCCCCAACGCACAGTTTTTATTTTATTTTTAGTGTTTTTTTTATTTTTAAGCCGCCTGGTTTATGCCAGTATTTATTTCATATTTGACGTAAACTTTTGGCCGAGTTATTCTGCTATTGCAGATATTCATGTAAGCTTTTGACATTCAGTCCAACTTTATTACGAGAGGATTAATTTCACGGTCAAGGATGTCCCTAGTCAGTAGAAACGTTGTGGCAGCTCTAGAAGAAAGTCAAATTAAGAAAAGAAACGCGGAGTTACATAATATTACATGGGCGCTTTCAAACTGAACACTTCGACAGAACGTTGACCAAATTGTAGATTTAAAAATACGAAATGTTGATTACGCTTATTTGGTTTACGAATTGCAGCAAATGCCGATCTATGTGTTCGGTGAATCGTACGGAGGAAAGATGGCTGCCCACTTCGCCAACAGACTCTTCTACGTGAGTGCATGTCTCTCTTTAGCTGTTTTCTGCAATGAGTGTCCATTAAATCGACGAATGAGACAGTTTCTGAGACAGTAAGCGCCGCTAATGCACCTCATTGTAAAACAGTGTGGCTAAGACGCGCTAAAGCAGTCTAGCTGCTCTCGCGCGTAATAAAACTCAGTGGTAGGCCTCACAGTGTACAAGCCGATAATATTCCAATGTACTGTTGTTCTGCAGGAAGCGGCTGCCGGAAGAATCGCTGTCAATGTTGTCGGATTTTCGATGGGCAATGCGTGGATTGCGCCCGAAGAGCAGATTATGTCTTACGGGCCGATGCTCTACCAGCTGGTAAACAAAACTGCACAAATGTAATACGAAACTAGAAAGCAGTCATAGCCCGCACATACCTCCGCCAAGGCAATGTTGTTCGCTAGGTGGCAGCACCATCTTCGGTTTGCCAGCGGTTCCCTTATGCCCCATTAAAAGCAATGGTAACGAAAATTTCAAAGTGATCCAGAATCCAGGATTCCTTTCAGAGCACCCCCAAAATTGAATCACTGATAGTTTTTGCCATTTCCGACATGTCCTAAAAATTTCAGAAAGATCCGTCCATAACTTTTTGAGTTATCTTGCTAACGGACAGACAAACAAACAAAAACCGGCAAAAATATTACCTTATTGGCGAATGTAAATATAACTATGTAAGACATCAATGCGAGACTGGCAACATGCAATAGGTGTGTTTTTGAAGTTCGGGTTAAAGCAGCAAGCAGCGCACGATTACCAGAAACTTGTAGGCTTCAGTTGAGATATAGAAAACGATCGAGTTATTCTGAGCACCCAACAGTAGATTTGCAAATTGCTCAAAGTTACTTGGAATGAAGTTCGTATATTTGCAGTAAAGGGGTCAATTTGGTATGTCGTAGATCTATATCATAACGTTTTCTCAGGTTTTCAGTAACTTTTGGACAGAAAGCGGTTATACTTTATTATGGCGTGGGTGTCTAAGTAAAGCGGTATTTCGCACATGTGTCATAAACGCAAAACATAAATTGCATGCGATAAGTCTAAAATGGAACTGAAAACTTTGTTTTATGTGTCGCACATGTAGGCACGGCCACTAAGCATAAGTTTAATTCGAGTTTTTAATTATACTTGTACAACAAGTTGTACAACAAATAGAAGTGAGTGGAGTTGTACATATCACCGCAGGGCCAAGAAGTGGTTGAAATGTGTAAATTGGTATTTAGCTGCCAAACGCCATCCGATGCAGTGGCAAACAGAAAGTGTAAATTTTTGAGTAAGTTTATCGTGTCAGATAATGCGTTGTGTAACGTATTTGAGGACGTGGCAATGAAAGAACTGTTGGCTATTGATAGCAATGCTAGTTATTATTTTTGTTTTTTAGTTAAGTTGTCTATTTTTTTGTATTTTCTTGTATTTTCTCTTGATTACTTGCTGTCAGTGTCAAGCTTGACGAATAAAGTTATATATATATATATATACATATATATATATAT
>Ga0056128_1006780_pt1 | contig 14461 bp, 7 predicted proteins | sample WorMetLIZISLAND2_FD_71113 | JGI IMG/M metagenome (GOLD analysis project Ga0056128, IMG submission 71113) | Marine gutless worms symbiont microbial communities from Max Planck institute for Marine Microbiology, Germany - Olavius geniculatus... ... | reverse complement strand
GCGGGGCGGTTACAAATTCAAGAAAATTCAAGAAACAAGTTATCACATACCTTGATAACAATCACCTGTACAGTGGGACGCAGATAAGTAACAACAAAAACCATTCAATTGATAATAAAACTCACTTCAAAACTTTCCATGTTTACAAAGCAGCAAAAATGGCCATTATAATCATATCCAAGATGAGTAGTCACGATCTCAAGTAGTGCTGGGCAGTAATCACAATTTTATTCAATTTCGACCACTGCTAGTGCCAAATTAACTTATTCGTTTTTCGTGCTTTTTGTGCTACTAATCATTGCTCATTTGACAATTTATGCATTTCAGTTGATTATGTGTGACTGTAAAGCTTATGCCTTGCTTAAATCCAATACTATGCACAAAGTTTATTGTAAACTAAGCATCTTAGAAGAAATAGCTATATGATAAAAATGACTTTTTTCATATAATAAAAGCACGTTTATTCACTTGAGCATTTTTATTTTTTGTCTATTTTATGTTGTTAAAATTTTTTCATCTTTTTATTATGTATTGAGTACTAATTTTTTTATTATATTATATTTCATTTTTAACGTTACAAAGATGATAACTTTATAAATCTTGACTAACTGGCCACCACGGAGCTATATATACTTCCATGACTGGCCACTAACAGTAATAATCTGCTGCTGTTGAAAGTACCAAAAACATTGAACAAGTCTTGTTTATTAACTCTCTATATATGATTATATATGTTGAATAAAAATTTTTAAAATTTCAGTTTGAAACTCTTCTTCCTGTGGACATTTAGTTTAGCTTTTTTGCTCTTGTTCTATATAATTTATGTGTATTTTATGTGTGCCAAGTCATAAATGACTAACTGATTATTAGTTGTCTAAAGTTTCAAAACTTTGAGTACCGCCCATCACTAGTTTTTTTCTGTCTTATGGCGGTCACGTGACATCTGTTTACTTCGGTTCACGTGGTTTATAGTACTGTGTAATTGACAATAAAGTGTTTTATTATTGTAAAGTAAGTTCATGCCATCGTTTGTATTATATGATAGGATGCTATTGTTTACCATAAGTCTAAATGCATTGCTTTTGTACATCTGCGCGTGTTCTACAAGCAGTATTTTGAACTTTGAAAACCACGTACGGCCAAAATGCAATCTGATGTTTGTCCTAATTAAGGCTAATAAGGCTAATTAGGACGAAGTTTTTGTCTAAAAATTCCCCAACTTTTCCTTGACTTTTCCAGTCACAGAATGACAATTACTCTGACCTTATCGAAACAATAACCATATGGTTATATCGCACAAATATCAGAAATGGTACACTATGTCAGAAGATAACGAAACAGTATTAATAGAGTAATATGCAAACGACAGAGGCCCTAGTCGAGAGGTCAGGGAGCAAAGCCCCCCTGAAGGTGAAACACTTCTAGCTTTTGGACATTCAACTGAAGCTGCAAATATGCCTGCTTTTCAATACTTGGAAATGCAAAAAATCACAGATATCTACAGTCTGCATCATCCAATATCATTTCCCTGACTTTTTCTAGAATAATAATAACTATAACCTGACCATAATCCCAACCATATTCCTAACCCTATCCCTAACTGTGGCGGCCTTTCGGGATGGCGGGCTGACACCACAAATCTGCGATCAGCTTTTTACCAGAGCCTGGCTACCGCCATTTTCCGGTACCGTACCGGCCCGCTATTCCAAAAGTCCGCTATTACATAGGTTAGGGTTAAGGATATATAGTATCGTACCCTCCACGCCGATTAGAACGGCTGGACGAATCAAACGAGCGGTCCTTGAACGACATCGTAATTATCGCTGTTACAGGACAAATCCAAAACAGCTAGTCTCGGCAAAATGTACAATTATTATTCATACTGCGTCAAAAAACCATAAAAACTAACATTTGTCGGAAAACAAACAAAATGGCTACTGATTCTACGATCTGACTAATTGCCGAAGCCGGTGTCGTGGAAAGTTTGTCGCACCTGGAAAATTCTTCCCACCTCCATATTCTCATAATGTAACTAACCCATATAATATTATATATATGTTAAAAACATTGATTTGCAAAAAAAACATAAAAAACATGTTTTAAAAACTTTTATTTGAAAAAAAAACATTACAAAAACACAGATAAAAACATTAAACTGCAGATGTTTCCAATCGCTACTTTTTTCGCCATTATACATGCAAAGAATTACTCAAGTAACTAAAAACAAAAACCTACCATTTGTAAAGACTAAAATCCGGAATGTACTAGATGTACAGATCAAAAACAGCAAAACGCAATTTGCCCGTGAGAAATGAATCATATGATATTTGTAATTTTGTACGTTTATGTTTTAACAAGAACAAAAAAACACGACATCATAAAGCACCAAAAACATTTAAAAAATAAAAAAAGCATTAAACATTTTTTAAAACATGTTAAAATAACATAAAAACATATTTTTAAACTTTTATAAAAACATAATGTTTTTTACATCTATGAACTAACCCTAACCCTAACCATAACCATGGCCCTAATCCTAACCCTGATCTTAACCCTACGTACTCTTAACCCTGACCCTAACCCTAACTTTAACTTTATCTCTAATCTTAACCATAACCCGTACTGCTGCATGTGGGAATTATTTTCCGGTGCGACGAATTTTCCACTACAACGGTTCATTGTATTGGCGCGCGGTGTATAGGAGTGACAGATGCAAGACCTCTTCAGCTCTATGCCGCACCGCACAATAGGCACACCCATGATTTTTTGGAAGTGAACGAATTATCGCACGATATTAATGACAATAGCCTACTAGAAAGCAGTCATAGCCGCAGGTACCTCCGCCAAGGCAATGTACGTTATTCGCCAGGTGGCGTCACCATATTCACTTTGCCAGCGGTTCCCTTATGCCCCCCCCCCCTTTAACGCAATGGTAGTGCAGATTGCAGAACAAAAAGCCCAGCTATCGCTATGAGCCGACCGTAGGCTACCGCTTTAATTATAACTGTAGGCCAGCGTCCGGCTTTCGGTTACGGAAAGAAAGTGATTTCTTAGAGTGAGTACTGTCCTATACACGCTGGTGGGGTTGGTATATCGAACGATAAAGATACGATCGATATACGGTAAATCAGCGCACGTGGGTGATAGCTGCAGGCAATAACATTGCATTCAAAATTGCGGTCAAACCGCTGCAGATAGAGACGTGGTTACTAACTTACTATTGACAGCATATAGAAACTCATCATCGCCCTATTTTATCGGTACCATCGCCGACACCGTACGACCTGCGGTTTAACCACAATACATGTGTTACCGACGACAGGCAGACGACAGACAGGCGACACGTCGTACCCAAAGCTCGACCTAACGGTTGGCCAAAAACTGCAATAATAATTATGACAAATAAACGCTGCACTGGTATTATAGGCCTAAGACGCACTATTAAAACAGTTTGCTGGTGATTTAAATGCGTAGTCCTATATTGTGTAACGATATACTTAGATAACATTGCTAAAACATAAGCCCTCCGGGCCGGCTAGCTCTATCGCTGCTGGGCGGCCTAATAATGAGGACGTTATTGTTTTAACATCACAGATAGCCTAGGCGTCTCTGTAGGCCTAATTGGTATCATGACGTTTCACCCTCTGGACGTTTCTCCCCTTCCAGACGTTGCGCCCCATGGACGTTTCGCCCACTAAAATGCGGACGACGGCAAAAAATGGCGAAGACTACGGAGAAAACGACAAGAAGACGACGTCGTTTTCGACATTCGTTCTTCTCTTTTTTTCTCATCCATTGACTTCCATTTCCGTCCGTTTTCGCCGTTGTCCGTAATTTTTAGTGGGCGTAACAATAGGTAAGGGGCGAAAAGTCCCATGGGCGAAACGTCAAAGGGGTAAAACGTCCGTAATAGTTTGCTTACATCGACAGTCGACACAGCCGGCCACGAGCGCGCAAAACGCGCCGCACATGTTGCACATTCCGCTGAGTTCTATCAATCACATAACAGCTGTCGTCTTCCGCAGTCTACTCCAGTCATCATAATAGCCTAACGACAGCAGAGTCTAGACAAATAGCGTACAACAGAAACACGCCGCCATTTCGTAAAACTACAAACATTTGGAACGACTCAAGTGGGGTAGGGGAAGGCGGTTGCGTCCCCTAACTTTTGAGCTGTCGAAAAATTGTCGGAAATGTTTCTTCATATCGGAAAACACAACTAACGTTCATATAGAGCAGGTATATGCAGAGCCGCTGCATTTGGCCACCGCCGCCGAATTTTGAGCCTTAGCCGAATATCAGCCAAAAAATTCGGCCAAGCCGATTGTGGCTTAGCTTTAGGTCGTAGAGGAAAACTTGCTGCACGAATAATTAGCCATATATGTGAAACTCTGGCACGCAAAATTTCAGTTATCTAGTGCAGGGGAAACGTTTTCACATTGGGGGTTGAATGGCGTGGGGTAAGACAAATGTGCGTTTTTCAACAGAAAACTGGCCATATCTCGGAAATGGTGAGAGATACGGCTAAAGTTATGATTAATCTTATAGGAAGCATCATACGTCCTGTCAGACGAAATGAAAATCATAGACCTTGGATGACCTTGAAGGTCACTGACCACCATGCAGTGCGGTCGGCTAGGCCTATCTTAGCGACAGCTGGGTTTTTTGTTATTTTACTTATGTAGTCTAGTTCTAAAATAAATTACGGTCTAAAGTAAAACAGCCATGAGCAGAACTGAAAAATTATTTTTAAAAACCTACGTTTTTAAGTTGAAAACTCAAAAATTTTCATAGGCCTATTTTGGTCATGATTTTTGAGTTGTGAAAACACGTCGCCATTAGTTCATCTGTTATAACTTAACAAAACAAGAAATTTGAGCTAATGCTCACGAGACGCGCGAAAGCCTATAGCAGTTGCTGGCCAACAACGGTAAAATAACGACTTTTACGGGGGTGCCGCTCTTTGATGCTGTTGTGCACAGGTTTCCTTGATCCTAGAAAATCGAGACTTGAGTTGTCGAAATCTACGTTTAATGCTGAAAATTCCATACGCAGATTGTCCATGTCTATCTCAATTGGTTTCGGCGCAATTCGCTCTTGCAATGTGTCTCGCAGACCGAAATCGCCAAAAAAAATCCATAAAACCCCTATTTTAGCGTTCATGGTCATTCAAGGTCATTGAATTCAGTGGCAATCGAGAGCTAGTGTACGACTTCCTATTAGTGATTTATAGTAACCTAGGCCCTATCTCGCACCCTTATTGAGATACAGCGACTTATTGGCCAAAAATCGCCAATTTTTCCCGCCCCCTCTTCTTTGGCGCTCTCGTTCGGGCGACCCCCTTTGAATTTATGGAAAAGCTTTACGGTTCCTAAAATTAGTCTTCCGGGCAGCCGACGGTGAAGATTTGGTAATCCTAGCTTGCACCGTTTTTGACTGATCCACCCGTGTGACAGACGGACAGACAGACAGAATTGCGATGGCTAAGACGCGCTAAAGCGCGCTAAAGCAGTAGCTGCTTTCGCGCGTAAGCAGGGACACAACCCCTTCCCAGAAAATTTGTTAAAATTTTATGCATAAATAATGCATTTTTGTGCAAAATTTACACTTGTTTTAAAATGCATCCAGTAAGAAAAAAGCGGCCGCCCCACACTAAATCTGCCACTGGTAAAAGACTTTATAACTGAATCAGCCGTATTTCCAGCCGAAAATCAGCCGAAAATTTTGTCAGCCGAAACTCAACCGCAAAAAAATTCGGCTAGCCGGATCTCAGCCGAAAAAATGTGTCAGCCGGAGTTTGGCCATAAAAAAATTCGGCTCTGGAATGTATGTTCATATGAACACGGAGTCTGTCCAATGCATTTGGATAGATTACAGTATATGTCCGTATAAATATAATCAGTGAGATGTTTAGACTGGTAAAAACAAAAAAATTGAGCTAATGCTCATGAGACGCGCGAAAGCTAAATAGCAGTTCCTGTTCAGTAGTTTAGCTGAAAATTGGGGTGTTCACGCTAGGTTAATATACAAATACCAAATTCTCTATCTGGATCGCATAACGATAGTTCCGTGGCGCCACCTTGTGAATGATGTAGACTTGTGTCGCAGCCCGAAATCGCCAAAAAATCCACAAAACCCCCTATTTTGGCGTTCAAGGTCATTCAGGGTCTTTGAATTTGGCGTCAATCGAGAGCTAGTGTACGACTTTCTATTAGTGATTAATAGTAACCTAGGCCCTAACTCGCACCGTTACTGAGATACAGCGACTTATTGGCCAAAAATCGCAAATTTTGCCCACCCCCTCTCATTTAGCGCCCTCGTTCGGGGGGTGACCCCCTTCGAAGTTATGGAAAAGCTTTACGGTTCCTGAAACTAGAGGCTTTTAGGCAGCCGATGGTGAAGATTTGGTAATCCTAGCTTGCACCGTTTTTGACTGATCCACCCGTGTGACAGACAGACGGACAGACAGACAGACACACAGAATTGCGATGGCCAATACGCGCTGAAAGCAGTAGTTGCTTTCGCGCGTAAAAATTAAACAGTTTAATTTTAAAATGAACAGCAGCAATGAGCAACGATCTTTTCATCCTTCTTTATTATTTTAATTAAACAATAAACATTAGCAGTCACGAGACCATTCGATTCGTCACCAGAGCTTTACTATAAAAGGTTCATCGTCACCGTGCGTCTATCTGGCACCGTTATGAAGATATGGCGCCTCAAATATAATGGGGCCGCGACCTTACTGGTGTAGGACTAAAACAAGCATCTTGGCAAATGTTTGTACTTTCCACCTGGTTTTAGTTAGCACAGCGAAGTAAAGCCACTTAGACCTAAACGAGCAGCGTAATCTAGAAAGTGTAAATTTTCGGCGACAAGTCCGGCTGCTGGGCGAGTGGTCATTGTGTGGACACTTAAGCCTAGTTTCCACCCAACGCAACGCAGGCAACGAACGAAGATAACGCAAACGACACAACAGTCAAAATGCAAGGTGAGAAGCGACGTTTGTTGCCAGTCTTGGCGTCGTGTCAAAGGGAGGGAGGAGAGGGCAATTGCCCCTCCCCTTTGCAAATTTTGGGCTGTCGGAAAATTGCTGAAAAATATTCTTGTTGTCGGAAAATTTTTGGCCAAAAATGCAAAACGTGAGGCTGAAAAAAGTTATTATTTAAACAGGGAAGCAGAATTAAAATATTAAGCAGCCATAATCTTCTCTGTCGGAAATTCGCAGTGTCGGTCTAAAAATTACAACTTACTTGTTTAACAGTCGACACCACTGTCTGTTGCGTCAGCTGCGTGTGTCGTGCGTTGTGTTGGGTAAAAACTAGACTTAATCATGCGACGACCACGGTCATTCAGCGTTAACAGCAGCTGTTGCCTAAAATTGTCGACAATTCGACTATACGGCACACGACCATCGTACCTGCTGCTGTACCAGCTACGTGAGTGAATAGGTCTACGTCGAAGCGACGTCATCTGGTTGTACTGTAGCCTTGCTGTACTTACGAACTCGTACAAATCATTTACCGCCGCCGCAACCGGACGACAGAATTGCGGGTAACTGAATAATTTTGCACATGCATGCAGTAGTGACCATTAGGAGACCGTTCGTGCATTGTACGTTACCTGGTGGTAATGCGTACAGTAACTGCTACGTCGCCGCATTTTTCAGTATCGTCTGTCCATCCGCCATCGCTGCGTGTGCAGTAAAGTGATTTTTTGACTGCAGTTAGTCAATTAATGAAGGATTTTTTTAGCTTGCCTTAAGTAACACAAACTATTCTACTCGAGACGGGTTAGGCGAAGTCCACACCTGCGGGAAATAGTCGGAGAAGCGAAGTTATTATGCTGTTTAACAGTTCGACGTTCGTCCATGCAGACAATGACTCGGTCATTGGGGTCGTGTCTGAAGCGCTCTGGTTGCTGGACGTTGGAAAGACTGACCCCCATCATGAACAGTGCGCGGAAGACCAGTCAGAGATACAGAGTACCGTGCGTATGGTGGAATTGTGTGACTCGATACATCTGTACTGCATGCCTTTTCTTATCGTCGTTGGGGTCGTCCTCAACAGGTAAGCCTATATGAAGCTAATTAGCACCGCGCATCAGCTGGAAAAACTGTAGGTTTTTGAAAACAAAGTTGGTTTTATGCTTTTAATTTTTTGGGTACTGTATAAACTTTTCTAAAGCTTTTAAAGGTTTTTAATGTGTTGTAACGGTTTCTGAGTTTTTTTTGTACATATAAAGAACTAAACAGGACACAAATTTTAAGACCCACGAAAAACAGTCCATAGGCTAGGTTACACCATTCCTCATGTCAGATCGTGTTTTGTTGAGTAAGTGCATGACATATACTGTAAGGCTTAGCTAACGTTAGAACCCCCAAAGTCCAGTCGTGTAAAATTATATTTCATTTTGTATCATAAATTGCACAACGAATAGAAAACCTTTAAAGCTTAAAATTTAAACGTCTGATGTTTTGGAGATTACTTTAATTTAAAAAACCTTAAAACTTAGTTTTTCCAACCGATAATTTTCTAGCCTTTGATGCGGCCGATATCATGGTAATTGGTCATAATATTGTTTCTGAGTGCAGCGTCAACTATGTGGCGTTTCGTACGTCGACGCTACGTCTGTACGCGACGGGCGTCTACGTGTGTGCGCTGTCTGTGCTCGACTCGACCGCGCTTGCGTCCCACGTACCGCGTCGTTGGCTCAACGCACTCTTCGCCGAGGTATGCCTAGCATTTCTACGTAGCGTGGTCCGTCTGTCTGCTGGCTGTCGTCTGTCTGTAACATTCATGTCATCTACTCAAACAGTTAAACGGATTTGGATGCCACATGACAGATACACGTGAGATGTTCCACTGTCCAACGACACGTCAGTTGGAAATCCCTGACCAAAGAGAAGGAGAGATTTGTTAGTCAAACCTTTCTCTCCAGCGAAAACATGCAATTGCAAATTTTTTCTGCCATCTGGCGAATAAATTCGTAAAACGATTTCACGTTTTACCTAATTATTTTCGTCATTGTTATTATTGAGGCCTATTAATGACATTAACGTTTGGTGCCCGACATTCTCTGGCCTGCGGTAGCTCCTTTTTTGTGGGGCCATGTTCGGCTAAACATGTAGGCCTATAGGTTTAAACACAGACTACATTGTATTATGCATTTGAAACGAACCATTGTACATCGTGGACCATGTTGAAACATACTTATTTCGTGGCCGTGATCGACGGCAGGTTCTGCCTGGACGCACGTGTAATAGCCTATAGGGCCTACAAACGCGAGACGCTCAAACGTTGAGCTTGAGTAGAGTGAGAATGTCAGATTATGGGCACTTATAACACTCCAGACACTATAGTGAAAGATAGTCCGACTAAGTAGGTAATGAATAAGCCAAATTTACATGCTGAAATCCGGCTGTGGGTCACGTGTGACAGGTGGGTTGGGGTCGTCGTGTAACTCCGTATGACACCGTAGACGCGGCGTGCAAGACGTTGACTTTGTTAGCCGGAGCGGCACAGTTTGCCTCCGCCTGGACGACCGTCGCCATGACAGCTGAACGGGCGACGGTCGCGTCCAATCCATACCGAGTCACTCCGCTCAGACAAGCCCCCGCTGCAAGGGTAATCGTCATCCTATTGGCAGTCGCTGCGATCGCCGTCAACTGCCACACCGTCGTGACCTGGCACAGCAGCGACAGCATGTGTCATGTCAGTACGTTGCTCCTCTGCGGCGTGAAGCCCGAATTACATTACGCCGACTTTCCCATGACGTTCGCGACAAACCCGTGATATCTCCGTGACATCCTCGTAACAAGACATGGGAATGTTTCGGGGAAGTCGGCATAGTGGAATTTGGGCTTTACTGGGGGTTTATAGTGCGCAACTTCTGATGAATTCGTGAACTGGGTAAATTCGCGTTTTCGCTGCCTTTCTTTCGTAGTGTTCACCAACTCTACGCTATACGAGAAACAATAGTCTTCATTAGATTAATTTTTTTGTTTTAGAATTTTTATGTAGTCCCTAATTTCCATTATTTTGTATAGGCTGTGTCCTTGCGTTTTGTCAATCTGACAATAAACGAACACGATAATAATGATGATGAAAATTGTGTCACTGTCGCTTCAACATTGTCTAACACTGATTTTTTTTACTGAACTTTAAAACATTACAGTTTTTACGAGCGTTCTGTTACATTTAATTTCTATTTCAAATTTATGTTTTATTATAAATTCGGACATTATTTTGGGTTTCAGCTTAGGTTTGATCTGGCGTTTTTGTTGGATTGATTGACATAGGCGCGATCAGGTCCGGTGCTGGTGGTAGCGGGAATGTTTCTGGCGGAGGCATTGACGTTCACAGTGCCCGTGGTGCTGCTGGCTGCTCTGGCAGCGGTCGCAGTACGTGCAGTCGTCCTTGGAGAGAGGATTGATCGCAGACGTCGCATTGGACTCGAGCTGGCTACACGACTGCGTGCAGAACGACGAGTCACCGTTATGGTAAGTTCTATTCTTCTTCTTCTTCTTCCACTTCTTTTTCTTGCTCCTTTCTCTTCCACCGTTCGCGTCAAATCAGTCACAGCCACCGTCGCAGTGGGTGTGCGGATACGCCTAAAATTTTGGACATGGGTGTCCGACACCCAACTTTTTGACCAATAACATTGATGTTCATTACAGTTCTAGAGGTTGAAAGACACATGATCACGCAAAACGTCATCAAGCTAAGTGCAGCGGTTCATGAGTTATCGTGCCAACAGAGAACAAGAAGCCCAGCTGTCGCTAGGGTGGGCCGACCGTACGATACCGCCTATATACGAAGACTAGCGTCCGACTTCCGGTCGCGGAAAGCGATTTACCAGAGTGACTACAGTCTTATATACGCTATGGTGACGCTGCTATATCGAACGCTACAACCAGCGCTAGTATACAATACGGTAATTCAGCACACGTGGGTGATTGGCTGCAGGAATCAACTTTGCATTCAAAACTGCTGCCAAACCGCTGCAAATAAAGACACGGTTACTATTGACAACCTATAGGATAAACCAACGGTAGGTACCATCGCCGACTACATAGGACGTACGGTTTAGTCATAATACATGCGCACAGACAATGACAGACGACGACAGACAGACGACACATCGTGCCAAAGACTCGACCTAACGGTCAGCTAAAATCTTAGAGCGACGATGGTGAAAACAATACTGCGGTCGCTACCGCGGACAGTAATAGTCACAATGGTTGTTTTCTGGAACACGTTGTGTTCACTCAGGTGGCGTGGATGGCAGCGGCGCACGTTGCCCTGGCGGTGCCTCGTGTCGCCACGTGGTCTACCCGCCTGTACCTGGCCTTCACGCCGGCAAGCACCTGCTACTGGGAACGCCAGCGTGCCGACGCCGCAGACAGCGTCGCCGAGCTGGTCTTCGTCATCATCTACGTCATCAAGTTCATCGTCTGCTTCGTCGCCGGACGTGACGTCATCGCCACCGAGTGATGACGTCACATCAACGAGTAATCTATAAACGATGGCGTCGAGGCAAGGGGGAACAATGGAGGGAAAAAGACAAATTCCCACTCCCCTATTTCTGACTGTCGGACAATGTTGTCCGAAAATTTTCGTCCAAAATGCAAATTTGGAGCTAAAGACCCCAATTTTTAAGAAATTTGCGGCGGTATTAGAATTTTAATTGATCACTCATAATCTCCTCTAAGACAAATTTGCAAAACCATCTGTCTGTCGGAATTCCGTCGGAAATTTGCAGTGCCTGTGTCTGTCGTAAAAATTGCAACTTTCCGCTCCACCTTTTTTAATCCTCGACGCCGCTGAATGTTAATACTGTACCGTGTGTACATTACATTAACCGTCGTTCAACTGAATGACTGTCAGTTAACTGCCGTGAAATAATACCGAATTCTGCAATTACAGTAAATTGTTGTCTTGTACTTCTCTAACAGTATCGCGAGTGACAATTTGTGGTTTTACGGATGCCACTACGACGTACCTGTTAATTAGGGACCAACTTAATTCACGATTTCACGGCCGTGACATTTCCGTGAAATTAGCCTTCTTCCGTGAAAAACACCGATTTCCGCGAAATCCGTGATTTTTCGTGAATTTTAGCGCTTTTAGTTTAATTTATGACAATTCCAGAGTTTTATCAGCAGCTTTTGTACGGATGTTGCTGTTTGCTATGCGTCGCACTTCAGCACTAAGTAGTTGACATTGACTGTCTTGAGTCTTGACTTAGTGTAGTCACTTAGTAGTGACTTAGTATTCGTTGTTCTGAAATTTCTTCGTTTGCAATAGCGCAGCACCTCGAAATAACGTCTGTGGGGCCCGTGAATCTTCCGTGAAATTTGACACATTTTAAAAATTCTGCCGTGAAATCGTGCATTTTTCCCGTGAATTCGGTTGGTCCCTACTGTTAATACATAATATAGCTTTCGTACGATTTCACTGTTAGCCTGCCATCAATATAGGGGCCTACTACTGGCGTCAAATCCGAAGGTGAGGCGCCCAGAATTGGGGGCGTCGAGTGTGGGTAGGCAATTGGGAGGGTACTAAGACAATTTGCCCAAAGTGCATTTTTGTAACAAAACTTATCAGTATTGCGTATAAGGGCGACTAAGTTATAGGGCCTACATCCGAAAAAGCAGAAATCATCTTATCAGGAAAAGTTGGCCGAAGAAATTGACTGCCCTCAAACCGCTTTGCTAGCTGAGCTATCAGCCGTCACTATAGGCCCACAGGTTTGTTTACTGTGGTATGAAAACCTTCCCATTGAAAATGCACTGCGGGGCAAAAAATGGGCAAAATAGAGGAAGGAGTCATCGGATTTTCACCCCAAACAAACTCGATCTTACTCTTCGGACCCCGAATCACTGTGCAAAATTTCATCAAAATCAAATCAAAATTGCAGCCGTAGGAGTGTTTACAGACGGACAGACAGAATGACAGAAGCGATTTTATAACCTGTCCCATGCTATGCTATAGCAATGAGACAGATAAAAATTGTGAGTAAATGTTTGGCTGTGCAATTTGAATTTGATACCTCTAGTTACTGAAGTATAATTGTAATATAATGTAGGTGCGACTTTTCCATCATAAATGTCATTCACAATTTTAAAAACCTCAACCATGTCTCCACGCAATCTTCTGTAGGCTTATTTTAGTGTAGGCCTATGTAAGTTTAAAGAATCAAGCGTTTTTTGTATGGTAATTTGCGTAAGGTAATAACGAGTTTGGTAGTTCTCTTTTGAATTTTCTCTATCTGTTCTATATCACTTCTTTACATGGTGACCAGACAGAATTTGCATATTCAAGATGAGGGCAGACTAAGGCTTTGTATAATAAAATAAAAATTTACACACAACATGACAGTATGAAGTTTAACATTCATTCAAAAATCCGTTTATCAAAACCAAATGCACTTTTATTTCAAGTTAGTTTCATCTTTACGCCAAAAATTTCACATCTTCAACAGAACAGCAATGCTAGCCTATCACCTAAAGGCTCGTTCACACTGCCGATCCTATCAACTTGATCGTCCCAATCTCCCAAATTCCCCAACCAAACTCGACCAAGCTCAATCAACTACTGGATTGGGCTCGTACAGGACTTGTTTCCGACCACTACTTGACCATACACGACCTCCACCCGACCTCTCATGACTGTTTCACGAATTTAACCCGACTATCAATCCAATCTCTCCATGTAGTATGTACAACTGTTACAGGCGCTCAACAATGAGAACCCCAACAGCTACAGAAACCTCCTCAGAGTGGTCGCTGTTATGTTCAGAAAGCTTCTTCACTGCACATAGCCAAAAAAGTTCTCCTGACCACACTGAACCTCTACAAGATCGTTTCCTGATCAACTAGACCTCTACTCGACCAAAACCCGATCACTTCCTGATCACTTATCTTCCTGACCTCTCCACTCGACTTACGTTCAGAACAGTCACGCAGAAAGCCAAGGTCGACCATCCTGACAACTACCGACCATGCGTTCAGGCTTAGTCGATCTGATCTGATCAGCAGTGTGAACGTAGCATAAGGTAGCTGTTAATGACAATAATGACGCATTGTACTGCAATGACGTTTTCAACACAAATCAAATAATCACCAGCAAGTTCAACATATTTAGCAGAAGCATGCTCAGTTAACTAATAGTCCGCATTCATACTCTCATGAAACCACTGTAAATGATGGTCATCTACCGTGCTTAAAACTATTCGGTCTTGGCCTATCACAGGCTGAACGGTAGTTCAAGCCCTGTGTTAACGGCGACTTCTCTTTCTTATGGGAAAGCCAAAAATTCGACCCCCCACAGAATCAAAACCCCTGATCTAATTGAGATAAAATTTCGCACGGTTGATTACGTCGGCGAGATGACCCCTCATGCAAAATTTCATGTAAATCCCTTCAAGGGGGGCTTCCCGGCAAATGGGTGAAATATAC
>Ga0056128_1006779_pt1 | contig 14462 bp, 8 predicted proteins | sample WorMetLIZISLAND2_FD_71113 | JGI IMG/M metagenome (GOLD analysis project Ga0056128, IMG submission 71113) | Marine gutless worms symbiont microbial communities from Max Planck institute for Marine Microbiology, Germany - Olavius geniculatus... ... | reverse complement strand
ATCGTTATGCGATCCAGATAGAGAATTTGGTATTTTGTATATTAACTTAGCATGAACACCCCAATTTTCAGCTAATATACTGAACCGGAACTGCTATAGGCTTTCGCGCGTCTCGTGAGCATTAGCTCATATTTCTTGTTAACACAACTTGCCATCAGATTACCATTCTAGTTCCCACCTCACCAAATGTCTGCTTTGCACTACCTGGGAAAACCCGAACAGTCATAATATTACAAAAATGCAATATTTCATCGATGTTGTTTCCTCAGGTTGTGCAGAAGCAGACAGTGGGCGTGGTGGAGAATTGGACAGTCTTTTGATCGCCAGTTGTGTCCGAAATATTAGTGTCGAAAATTATTAAAATCTGTTGGTTTTTTCCGGACATGGTGTAGAAACATACCTTATGGATGGCCGTTTGACCACTCTGTGGGTAAAGCATCCACTATCAGTCAGCCAAGAAGGCCAACTCAGCCTGCCATCTCTCCGGGGTCGGTTAAATGAGCAGTAACCCATTATATGGGTTACAGAAGGTAGGGACCTTTGTACAGCCGACTGGGGCTGCCTAGCCGGTCGCTGCGCCAGCTTATGTCTGCAGTCTGCTCACAGTGGCTGTGTGGCCGGTGGCTCTGATTAGTGACGAAAGTGCACTAGAGGCATGTTTGCGAGGATGCGCTATACAAATTGACGATTTTTTACTTTTTGCAAACTTTTTCCATGGTCATCGATCGTTAGTCATTTGTTTCGTTATGCCTTAACCTTGGAGTTAACAACGTGTTATCTCACTGTAGACATAATGCTGTAGATAGGCAATGCTGCATGAGCTCAGCCATGGAATTAGTTATCACTGACACTTGAATGCTTTATCTAAATAAATAGTTGAGCTCTTTATATGCTGTGTAGCTGATGACTGTTGTAGATATGAATTGCCGCAGCCCACAGCTGGACGCATGAACGACGTCGCGGCGTGGCAGGAATGTGTCGATAATTCAAATGCACAGCTCGAACATCAAGCGCTGCGGTCTGTTTCTTTCTCCTTGTAAGCCATTATTAATGTATCTGATGGGGGAATATATGACTTTAAACATGTATGAATTTAACCGTGTTACTGCATTGATGCTGAATGTTATTTTTCTGCATGATCTGGATTAACTTCAACTAGCTGAAAACATTCTTCGTGACAGAAGCTACTGACAGCCTGTAACAGTTGACTTGGCACATTTGCTGCATTTTTTCGAATTTGCGCCATTTAAATGGCATTTACAATCATAATGATAAATTTTTGATAGTAATAATAACTAAAGCAAAGTTGTAAAAGTGGTGATGACGTGGCAGTACACAAACTCACCAACTCCTGGTATTAGACTGGCACTATGCAAGTGGAAATCTTGATGATGCGTCTTGAACAAAATACAATTAGATTACAACTGTTACATCATTGGTCATTTTAGACTACTAAGAAGTCCGAAGTTGTGATTGAATTCTACATTGTGTCTCAAAAAACATCCCTGACATTTTTGACTAACTTTAAAACCAATTATCAGATTTTGATAATTTTTGGTACGAATATTCCTGACACAACTTGTCATCAAATGACTATTTAGTTGCCCACCTCACCCAATGTATGCTTCTGCACTACTTAGAGAAAGCAGATCAAGCGAAATATGTGTTGAAATAAACAGAAAACCTGAAAAAAACATCCCCGACATTATCGGTCGTAACTTGAAGAAAGATTAGCAGATTTTAATAATTTCTGGCAGAAATATTTCTGACACTACTGGCTATTAAATGTTTTAGTTTCCACCTCACCCAACGTCTGCTTTTGCATTACTTGGGGAAATCAGACCAAGCATAATACATGTTAAAATGAATGAAAAACGTTGATAAATTCTATCTGTTCTAATCTGTGGGCACCAACAGCTGGTGTATTACAAGGTTTGACTGTCATGCAGCAGTGTGTCTACCAGATGAAGTTTAGGAATGTTTGTGAAGTCAAGAAGCGACTGGTGCAGCCTGGATTGGTCTGGAGCAGAACATTATCGATACTGCTGTCAATGAATGGAGAAAGCGTCTCCTTGCCTGTGTTTGCATAGTGGGCAAACACTTCAAGCAGTTTTACTACAGGTGGTTGAAAAATGGACAACTGTACGAAATGTCAGCCAAAGTGTCAGAAATGTGAACAAAATGTCTTTTTACGCATTATGTTAATTAATCAATCATGTCGCATTGGATAAAAAAGTGATATTTCGCTAGTTGTGTTTTCTCCAGGTAGTGCAGAAACAAACGTTGGGTGAGGTGGGCAACTGAACTGTCATTTGATGGCAAGTTGTGTCAGGAATATTCTTGCGAAAAATTGTCAAAATCTGATAAATGGTTTTTAAGTTACAGTCGAAAATGTCGGTGATGTTTTTTCGAGACACAGTGTAGTTGATTGAAAAAGTGATATCAGTTATTTTATTGTTAATTTCTGCAGCCCTGATTAATTAAATTTTTGATTATATTCATATTGTATTGATGAACAGAATAGTGAACTTGGAGTTGATGTCTCAGTATGGCTCAGATGCATGGAAGCTGTCGAACACAGTACTGCAGCAGATGCTTGAGACAGCGCGTAAACAACTCATTGATCTCAAGTACATCTTCACTGCAGATTATTAGCATAAGACTTGCTAGAACATTCTGTAGCAATCAGTGGTGTTGTGGTTGGGGAGGCAGGGAGCTGAGAGCGATTGCTAACCCCCACCGCCCCCCAAAAAAATTGGAATCGTGGAAAATTGTCCAAAAAGATTTGTGAAGTTGTGCAGAATTTGGGGTAAAACCTCCATTTTTGGGAAATTTATGGGCAGCATTAAAACATAGAGCAGTGCACTAATTATCACTTCTCTTGGAAATTTGCTGTTGGAATTTTGTCTGACGTTTGCAGTGTCTGTCGAAAAATTGCAGCTTTTTGTGGCATCTTAATCGACGGTGCTGTTGGTAGCAGTTAAGCATTTTGTGTTTAAGAAAATTTTTTTAGTTAGAATATTTCTATTGTGTGGGAACATGGCAAGCTATCTTCCTGCTGATGATGATGTTGTGCCAAAGCGACCTAAGATAGAATAACGAGGTCGTCACTCTCATGTTGCTTAAAAATGCTCCTCTGTCCAAGCTAAGGTTTATTCAGAAATTTGAGACAGTTCGCAGTGAGTGCAGCATTAGCTGAGATGTGTGGAAAAGTGGTGATCATGCCTCAGAAATGGTGCAAGATGTGAGCAAGATTGCTACTACTACATTGACTAAGAAATAAGCATAGCGAGTAGCGATAGTGGTCATACGTACAAATGGCTTTATGTAAAATATCTTGTCTGTGCAGATCAATTATATTTTTAATACAGTTTTTTTTATATAATCCTGATACTGATTATTGAATGTATAATTATAGAAAGCAGATACAGGAGATTAACTGGCAGCGGAAGAACGAGCAGACACAGGCTGGGGCAAAGTTGAAACAGCTGGAAGAAAGGTAAAGAGTAACTCGCTGTGATTTTTTGGGTCTTTTTTTATTTTATTTCTTCAGATGATAGTTCTGGCGCAAGTGGCGTTAGAGGTTTTGCTTCGACATATGCAGCACCACATGCTGCACAAGGCTTAGGGTACATCAAAAGTCGCAAAAATTTTCAACGTGTTTTAGATTCTTCTGTCCCTAGTCTAAGTTTGTTCTATTTGCTGACGTAAAGTACACTGCAAACTATTGTTCAGTTATGAAGCCATCTGGGTGGTCCACCGGCACCTGCAAAACCTTGGGTACGCAGCAAGTTAAAGAACTTTTAATACTGTTAAACCATTGAGGTACGCTGTTACACATCTTTTTTTTACAGCAAATGTCATCAAAACGCCTGTATTATAAGTATTTCTAGTGACAGTTAGACATTTAAGTTATTTGTCTCATTTTGCATCATACGTAGCATTATAGATATCCAAATGTTTTTTTTGAGTCGGTGGTGCTTTCATTTGCAAATGTTCGGCTGCTGTTACAGAGCTTCCCTTAGTACTTCTTAGGGGCATATGTAGAGTTGCCAAACTGGTTTCCCCCTAAACTCAGCAACTGAACAAAAATTGCAGGGTACAAAAAGATTCTGCTCACTTTGCTTGCATATTATTTGTACCCCCACATTTAAATTTGTGGCACTGCATTTTTTTGCCTTTGTTGTTTAAACTGCACTAAATTTGGTCAGTTGAATCTCTGGAAAATAATTGGAATTGTTGCCACTAGATCTTATATTTTGAGGCACCAAATTTGATTTTGGCTGGGGCCCAGCTCTGGACCTCGCTGGATGAGCTTACAGTGCTCCTCCAGATCCCGAAGTTGCTAAAATTCAGGAGTCTTCGTAAGAGAAGGAGAGGAGAGAAAGGTGAAGAGCACGGGAGAAAAGGGGAAAAGAGAAATAGTGGGAGGGTAAAAAGGGGAAGATAAGGAAAAGAAAGGGAAGAATGAGACAAAGGAAAAGAAGGGAATGGGATAGGTAAGACCTTCTGGATCTGGTTCCTCTAAAGAATTTCCTAGCTATGCCATTGCAACAAAAATGTTCTTATACTCAAAAAACTTTGGTCCCCTAGACTCCTTAATGAAGCTTTGCACCTAAACCCCAATGGGAACTTCTGTCCCCCGACCCACTTACTTCATATGTCAGCCCTAACTTGAAATTTTGAACACACTTCTGCCTCTAGCTGGTGGGTAGTGGCCGGCTCTCCTAATAACCCTACCTTTACTCTCGGTCTTGTGCCTCAATTTTCAGCCTTTTGGACATCAGTCCATGTTTAGTTATAAATATTCTTTAGGGAGAACCATGAAAATCTCTACACAAAATGGTTGTTGCATTATAACATTGATAAATTTCTCCGTGTTTCATCCTCGTAGATGATTGTTTGCACCAGGGGCATTGATCCGAGTGGCCATAAAAACAGTGGGGCAAGGGTATATTTACCCCTGCCATTTTGTGAGTTTTTTTGTGCCTAGAATGCATTTTGCAGCTGCTGCTTCATACCAGTCCTGCTAGGGGAGCTTACAGCACTTTGCCAGATTTTTTTTTATCTGGTGGGTTGAGAACTACTTCCATCTTCCTAAGAACCTCACTTTTTCCGTTGGCCTTTGACATCATTTTTGGCCACTTGGGCCTCTGGACCAACATGAGTGAGTCTGTGTCTTTTCTTTGCAGACAAATTTTGCGCTCCCCCCTCAAAAAATAGAGTTTGAATTGACGCCGCTGGTTTAGGCTGCGTTCACATAGACATGAGTGTGAGTTGGGCACTGTTCTGGTAACCATCGTGTATTTCGATGGTGGTTTTCGGTTAACGGCTCGTAGAAGCTTCACTTGTATGAGCAAAGTGTTTACGGTCGCTTGTACAAGAAGATAACTCAACGCCTGTTGGCCATATGGAATTAAATCGAATCGAGGAAATGCTTCGCGAATAAAACAACAATATTCCACTCCACCAGAAGGTTACTATTTTTTACTAACTGCACACCTCTAATGATGAACAGTTTTTCAGTGACGTCAGTTCTGACATCAGATATGCGCCATAGCTTTTTTGCTATTGTATCAGTGCTATTTACGTGTAGTTTACTTTGCACGGGTTGGATAAAAACACACCCTGCACAAAAACTACTTGTACGAGTGAAATTTACAGGTAAATCGTCCATGTATGTATGTGAACGGCTGCTGTACCACCATTGAAATATGCTGCAGTACCCAGATGGTGCTGGACTCGTACTTGTTTTTATGTGAACGCAGCCTTACACTGACATGCATGTGTATGATGTGGGTTGCAGTTGGGTCGGTTTGGTGAGTAAGAACTATGAGATTGAACGAGCTTGCATGGATTTGGAGGCCGAGGTCCAGGAACTCGAACACAAGTCAAAGAAGTTGAAGAAATGAAACCTGTCACTGACTGTTTCTAGAACTTGTTCATCATCTGTTGACAAACCTAGTGGTTTGGTTGCTAGTGGTTGGAAATTGAACAATTAACTGTTGTGAAAATTTTCACATACAAAATGAACAGTAAATTGATGGTAATCCTTTAGATAATACGCGATGTATGGTGATGGGCCTGTTGGCAGTGGCAGTCAGTAAGTAACCAAAATGCGTGAAGTATTACAATGTATTAAAATAGCCGACTTATTGCATCCTAAAATTACGGACAGTGCTCTTAGAAGAAATCATTTCATCAGGCCATTTGTCTGTCTGCTGTCTGTGGTGTATCAGTATAACACTGAACATGTAGTTTTTGTTTTAACTTTATAAACAGTCCTTGTCAAAAGTAATTTTCATGGAGGTATTTATTAATAGCAAAATGGCATAATTTGTGTTAAGTGAATTTGTTATGCAGTACATTTTCGTAAGTATTTTAATTAACTGTTTATTCTTAATTTTGAATACTAGCGGGAGAAGTTACAGTCCTACATTGTGAATAGATGATTTTGTGCAGTTTCAGCCGTCGCAGTCAATGTCTTGATAAGTAGAGCTGTTGCAACTTAAACCTCATTTCTGGTTATCATTTTCTTTCAGGACATCCATGTCTGTGGTAACATGTCGGGTATTTTAGACTTGTTACTGGAATGTTGTATGGCAAAAACTGTGTGCCATTGAACAGTTGCATTGAGAGGAGGTGTTTAGCTGTATATTTATCATTATTTTGTACATTTCATAAGCTATAATATGGTACTTGTGATGTCTGTTTTTGATTATTATTTTGCTTCTAACCTTGGTCTTTGGCCACATAGTTTCTGAATAACTTTATTGCTTAATAAGAAAATTGCTTTTACATCTAAACTTCCTAAATTTATCAGAAATAATGATCAATAGTATATTGCTATTTCTGATTAAAAGATTAATAATGAAATAGTGGCTCATCAATCGATCGATAATCAATCAAAAACCATTTGTACACCGTGTTTCGAAAAAAACGGTCAAAATTGTTTTTGCCATAACTGTGTCAAATTTTCATCGATTTTGATAATTTTTGGCACCAAGAATCCAAGATGGCCAAGACGATAGAATTATGTAAGATGTCAATGCTCTACTCTGTGAAACACAGATACTTCAATTTTTTGTAACGCTGAGCTGTTGTCTCCAGTAAACGTTGTAACGACTTAATTAAGCACTCAATGAGCAAAATGTACATCATTTGGCAGAATTGCAAGTTTGTGTAACAACTCGCTTGCAAATTATCAGAGTTTCTGCCCAGCGTGTGTTCAGCATACACGGACACGATGGCTTGGATGCAACGCCACTGGCTGATAGTGGAATCAAAGGTTGACTGATCAAACTGCATTCACTCATCAATTAGACATGTTTTAAGCTCATCAGTCAGCTATTTTATTGTCTGCTATTTTCACTTTAAAATATTTAATACCACGATTTTATATTTAATAAATCACGTGGCACCCTGTGTTGATTCGATGATGCAAAGGTGAGCAATTGGGTACAAATAATCACCGCAAAATGTAACAGTTTGGCACATCTGTTTCACATCGTAGTGCGTTGACATAAATTAGCCGAGGTGGATAATATCCACTTTACATAATTCTATCATCTTGGCTATCTTTGTGATGAAAATTTGACAAAGTTATGAGAAAAAGATTTTCAGTGTTTTTTTGAAACTTGGTGTATAGTGCCATGTGTTGCAAGTGAGTCTGAGGCACATTGTTACATTATGTATAGTCAAATTATATTCCACATATATGATTGTAAAAGTTTACTTTGTTAAAGTGATTTAATCTGGATTGGATTAGCCAGAAAAGCGCAGAAGCACAGCTGTACCCTCTGTTGTATGTGTCATAGTTAACTACTAGCACACTGGAATATTACCACTTATTTCAGTATACGTATTAGGCATTAGCAGTCACATAGCCAGGATCTGGATAAAGGGGGTGGGTGGGTACTTGAGGCCTGCGTAGGGTGTCCAGGACTCGATCAAGTCTGAGGAAGCTAGAATTTAGTATATTTGGGTGTAAAAATGAAGTGTTTCGATGCATGTTGCCACCATTTTTTGAGTAACTACGGTAGATTTCTACATGGGGGAACACGTGCCCAGGTGCACCACTTCTCTGGCTACGAAAGTGCGTATTAGGCCTATTGCAAGCTACCATAAGTTCATAACGGTTGATTGGCGTTTTTACAATCGATTATAAGCCTATATAGCATCAACACAACACACAATATTTTCATCTTTGCATTTTGGCTGTTGCGTTTGTTGCGTACTTTTCTCGCGTCAAAAAGTACGCAAAGGCCTTGCATTGGATGGAAATTGGGCTTTAGTAGATGCGACAGTAGCTCGGCACAAAAACACGCAAACGACACACCGACTGGCAGACGTCACGCCGTGTCAGTCAGTTGGACTTTGCTCTTCCGGATGGGTGGGTTTTAATGAATGGAGGTGGGAACTGGTAGTAAATAGTGATTGATCAGCGTATGTAAGTTAGCGATGATGATCTGGCGTTGAAGCTCATCATTTATGACAGACGGCTGATCGCTGTCTGACCCCGTTCACTGTATTTACAACAAACTGCAGTTGATTGGCGAATGATTAACCCGTCGTAAAATGGCTGCAGACCTGACTACCGTAGAACAGGAGGTGAGTGTTGGCAGTGGCGTCTTTCCAGTCTTTCATGTTGCTTATTAGTCACCACTATATAAAGGCTAGTACTGTTCAATAATTCCAGTGATTCGATAGAGGTTGATGCTCTCTGTTGAAGGATCATTGCTACAGGAAAGGAAGTAAAATGAAATACGAGTATTTCCGTTGTTGGTAATAAATAACCCAGTGTGAACTAGCTTTGGTAGCATCTGTGTTTACTTGGGGACGTAATGGACTGTTTGCCAGTGAGTCAGTTGTTAACATTCTCATTTTTTAAGTTTTGGTCATATTGGTCTTGGGGTGAGGATGTCAGGAAAATGCAGGCACGGGTATAATACGGACCTGCAGACCGGCCAGCGTGTAAACTGCAGACGAAACCTGTGGACCAGCTTTGCAGTTTAATCGTTGGTTAGCATTAATATTATTTGCTATAAGATCTATAAGTCTTTCTTCCATGTTGCTGACGTTTGTATTATAAGTACATTAGACAAAGCATTCGTTTCGAAATGAAATAAACGAAATGTGAAATAAATGTGAATAAAATAAACAAAATGATGTTGACTGTTCACTGCGTGTTGTATTGAGTCGACATTGCAGCCAGACGACGACGCAGCTGCTGCTGATGTTACACAGCTGACAACATCGGAAAGAGCCCAGCAAGTCATTCAGAACGACTGCATTGCCCTCAATGCCTGACTGGCAGACGTGTCTACAGTATTCACAGTAGTTGGTTCAAGGCAAGCCGGATAAAACGAGCGGGCGCAAGCGACCACGTGCTGACGGCATGGATGTGGTGCCAGCAGCAGACGCAGATCCACTATATTGTCACGGACATTGTTGGTGAGGATCAGTTACAATGACGATCAGGGTGACAACGTGAAGCCTGACGATCCAAAGACAGTCCGTGGTGCTTCATAGTCACTGTGAGACAAAATGCGTGGTCAATGCCATCGTACTGAGCCACCGGTGCGTGTTTCCGGAGGTCGGAAAACCAAGCGCGTGAACTAGAAGCAATGCGACCAGTGCAGTGTCTGGTATCACACCATGTGTGTTGGACTGCTGAAGTCTGTTCCGGCGTCATTCACTTGTCACTGTTGCTGACCAGTGACATCATAAGGCCCTACTGCTGAGAACTAGAATACGATTACATTACGATTACTGTGCAAGGCCTAATATTAACTTGCTATGGTGTTCTTCTGAGTTTTGTCATTCAGTTGTTGTGTCAGTTAGACCTGGAAATCGGACGGCGTGCAGAATGTAAGTAAACACTTAGTCAGGCGCCTAAAATATGAATGCTATAGTAAGCTTATACACGTTACGGCACATCTTTCATTTAGTGTGCGTGGGGTCCGCATTTTAGTAGTCCGCAGTTTACCCTCTGGTCTGCACTGGCGGTTCGCAAGTTTTGGTCCGCAGCTTACATTTTTGCCAATTTGCAGGTTCGCACTTACCACAGCCCGGAAAATGTCACACTGGCAAATGTTATAATATTAACTAACCCTGTTCCTAATCAGCCCCACGACAGACTGCTGAATATTTCACATTATCAGGCTGGCAAATGTTGAGATTATACAATTAATGTTAACTCTGTTATTGAAAAGTTTGTAGAATATTTTATAGTGTAGTTTCTTTTAGTTTACTTGTCGTGTGGTTAACTGATAACATCGCCAGCTTGTTGTGTAATCATGTCACAGCATGCAGTAACTTAGGTAAATGTTGCACTGGTCATGTGACCCTAAACATGAGGTGCCGGTAGAGTTGAACTGATGAGACACCACCTGTCTGTGTGATGCCCCAGTTCTGGAGCCCTGCCGACTAACTATCCAGATCCAGGTTGACTGCATCAGCACCAGATCAAGTGCGGAAGATTAGAGTTGTGATTAGAGTTAGGCTCAGGGTTAGTTTTAACCATCTGATCTGATCTGATCATATATTCAGTGCCGGTGCGGTTGATGTGGCCACTGCAGTTGGTGTGGTGTTTTACTTCACCCCTGAATGTCGCATAACATTGTCAACTTGTCAGGTAGTCTTGTAGAAACATTCAGTAACTTTGGTAAATGTTGCGCTGAATGTCACCCGTGTCGGCAGTTGGTGAAGAGCTTCATGCAGGAGCTGCACAAGCTGCAGGTTGAGGTCGATCAGAACAACACCCCAGTGCAATGGAACGCCGCAGTCAAGTTTCTCATGGCAAGGAAGTTTGACACGCACCGTGCTCTCGAGCTTTACCGATCGCACGAGGTCTGTCAACTGTGCAGTTGACTTGGCATGTCGGCACAATTCTGTGCATAGTTCGACGTATCATTCAGTATTCTCACGTGCTTTAACTTGTAATGATGCAAGTAACAAGCAATCTGATGGTTTTGAAGCTTATTGGCAATTTGATCTTTCTGCATGTAAATCTTTATAGTGCCTGTTCGTTTGCTACTAATTATGACCATATTTCTTTCACCATGGAGTCCTAGTTTGTTAAAGGCTGAGTTATATAATGCCGGTCAAAATTTTTTGGGGCGAATATCTCTGGATTGGTTGGAGAAGTCGACAAGCGGTAAATAGCGTTATGAACTACCTGTCTCCTGCATTGAACAAAAAAAGTTGGGTTAACTTTGGTCCACTAACAACAACGGTTAGTTGGCTAATGTCTACCTACTCTAAGTCAACACTGTGCATTCTGCGTACGCTAATGCATTGGAGTTCGGGCCACATGGCTTTGCTACGAGGGGAATGTGAGCCACCTAAATTGTCCCCCCCAATCGGACTTAGGGCAATGGGCGGACTCACTTTGGGCTTTGCCTCAAATTTCTAGTTGTTGCAGATGTTGTAGCAAAAGATGTTTTTGTAAGAGATGTTTTTGACCATGTATGATGTTGATATTGTTGCATTTGTTATAGACAATGAGACGTAAAGAAGGCATAAAGCCGGTCGATCCATATGAGGAATCTATTCGTCATGAACTTTGCTCTGAAAAGCTTACGGTATTGGTAAGTACCAGACATACCAGTCCATTTTATTGTATTTGTTGATATGTACTATTGTACTTAGGCTGTTTGCGCGTTGAAAATGTACAGTGCTTTGGCACTGTTGGTTAGGCAACCGGAAGGGTGTAACACTGGTAGATGTTCTGCACTTACAGTACCCGTATGGCGTACTGTTATCAGAAGTTTATTTTTTCCGGGATTTGGCTATAAACCTGCCACATGAGATGCAGTGTATTTTGTTACACGGCTGTTCTGCTGAGCTGCTTCGTAGATCTTGTCCATCTATCTGTCCATTTGTCTGTTTTCTGTCGTATACTGGCTTCTAAGTTTGAATACAGTGTCCCAGAAAAAAGCCGAATTCTGGCATGAGTGACCCTGCTGTGGCATTTTTTTCAGAGCAAAAGGTTAAATGTCGCTGTCAGTGGATGTCAAAAGCTTCTGTAAAATGGCGGCATGTATCTTGTGCAAATGTTTACTTGAGGTCAGCAGATGAGTGAGTGTGTGAGAGCTTGAGTGCTTGAGGTAGTACTCTCAAGTGAGTGATGACCTTCCAGCATGCTGAGTGGGTACATTAGTCCACTAGTACTAACTGCCAGCTCATAGCACACTGGGTGCAATTGATTGGACCAGCCGGTATACTAATACAGTATAGTGTTTCATGGTGGCCGACATGACATTGGATTCATCTTGAGTGAATTTCTGGGTATTGCAGTGTCATTCAGCACTGTTATTATTGTACTGCAATATGGGTCAAACAGTATCACTGTTGACTGGGTCTTGTGATCTGTGGTGAATGATAGAGGTCATCCTGCCTTACTTTTGCTATGCTGTTCTTGGGCACCTAAGTGCTGATTAGCAGTTCTTACAATTTTTAGGCTTGTGTTCCATAAAGGTTAAACTTTCTGTAAAGGTTGAGCTTTGTTTCGTTATTATGTGTACGCGCATTCCGCCTGGAAAGGTCGTCTCTGAAATGGCCTATATTGTGTCGGGTGGGACGTTAAACTCAACTCACTCACTCACTCACTGGGGGATATCTGAGGAAGATTTTGCATTAAGGATGTCATCAGGAAAGCTAAAGCAGTACATATTGTGCCAGTATGCTGCTGCACAGTGGGCATTGTAGATGGATGGCTGCATACATGGTGCAGTGACGTCTTGCGTGCGAAGTCGAGAACTGTACTTGAGAATATCCCAGAGATTATGATTTTTTATTAAGTGGCGTTTAATTGCTTGATGCATAGTGCTGCATTCAAAGCAGTGTGGAACGTTTTAATTAAACATTGTTGTATGTTGTTTGAGTAGCCTGGTCGAGACATGAACGGTGCTGCAATTGCACTGTTTACTGCTCGTTTACACCAACCCAGTCAGACGTCACACCAGGCTGTGCTTAATGCCCTTATCTTCCAGCTTGATGTTGCCATGGAAAGGTTCTCAGATCTTCACTCATTTTCTTATTTTACTTTATCATTATTTAACTCTTAACATTAAGAAAATATTAGTGATGTTACGGTAATTGAAGTAAGTAAGTAAATGATTTATAAAGCGCCAAAGTCTCAGAAAGAATCAGGGTGCATAGGACGATGGACGCTAGGTGGCAGAAAAGGCTGACTGAAAGTAGTGTGTCTTTAAGTGACATCTGAATGTAGCCAAGGTTTGACATTGACGAATTTGAGGAGTTAAGGAGTTCCAAATTCTCGGAGCAGAGACACAAAAAGAACGAGAACCAAAGGATAAGTTATGCTGTGGAATTGCAAGTAACTGACTGGTAGAAAAGCGCGTGGACACTGAGGATTTATGATATTGCAGAAGATCAGTAAGGTAAGGTGGATGGCCAGTATTATGATCGGTTTAAAATAGTTCTGTCTTCTAATAATTAAGTTGGATGATATACTGTAGTAATTTTGTACCATGTTTAAATAAGAGGCATGCAGTTATAATATTTAGCTTTGGTGGCAATAAAGATAGTTCATCTGTTTATGTCTCAGAGATACCAGGTACCAGTTATTTCTCAAACTATGTCTGAATCTGATTTATACAATATTATTTGCTTTACTTATGCAAACAGGTGCCCCTCTTTTGCCCCTTGTTCATGGGGACCCCTTTACCCAGTGGCATGAAATTTGGTCACAAAATACTAGAGACTCTAAGCTGTCATATGGTGAAAACTTGAAGTCTCTATCTCACCTGGTCTCCAAACGGTACCATTTTGTGACAGACGGACAGATGGAATTGCTGTAGCTAATACACGCTATAGCTATGATAGCTCTTGTGCATAAAAATGTTTTAAAAATTGGCCAAAAACTAGCTGACATCTGATCTGAGAGGCATGCTACATTTTGAGAAGCGTAGTCAGTAGAATGATGTTGCTGCTTAAAGTCTGGCGCACAGATAAATTTTATAGTTTATTTAAACTGTGCTACTCGGTAGAATGATGTTTTACTTTGAGAAAGAACAAATATGTTATCCGTAATAATAATATGTTGTGTGCTATTTAGTTTGGACACACAAAGAAATGGGCTCGTCTTTATATATGACATGACGCATTCAAAATACCTCAACTTCGATTATGAACTAAGCATAAAGATTCTTAGTATGCTCAAGGTAATCTTGCCTATTGTCGTTCCTCTCTAATACACTGTGTTTCAAAAAAACGGGCACCCTTTTTATTTCTTTCATAATCCACTCAAATGATGATCAATTTACACGAAATTTTTACCAGATGTAGCTGAAGAAATGCTAATTCAAAATATATGGACAAAATATAGCTGTTAGTTAAATATTCTTTGCTAGTTGTGATGTAATGCTGACGTCATAATGCATCGTGAATACAAGCTTGCTTGTCTCAACTGGTGCTGTCCCTTGTTACTCTGCTTC
>Ga0056128_1006778_pt1 | contig 14464 bp, 4 predicted proteins | sample WorMetLIZISLAND2_FD_71113 | JGI IMG/M metagenome (GOLD analysis project Ga0056128, IMG submission 71113) | Marine gutless worms symbiont microbial communities from Max Planck institute for Marine Microbiology, Germany - Olavius geniculatus... ... | reverse complement strand
TCGTAATATGCTATCTACGGCCTGGGCGGGGCGAAGGTGGCGACGAGCACAAAACGCTGCAGGTATCGACTAAGGGTGGAAAATGGAATGGGAGGGTGTGGGTTTGGCAGAGCGTCGTGAGCTCGCCCAGCAAAGTCCGGGGCGGATACCGGTACCTCACCAAAAATAAATCTGGCACATTTATAGCATCGAAACGCTTCAGGTAGAATGATGTAGCATAGTGATTAAGCGACAAAATTTTTGGCTTCTTCGCGTTATTCCTTCGGTACACAGTCAGTGAAAGGATAGGAACATTCATCCTGGCTACTTTGGCTACAGTATAGGACATGTTTAAATCCAAATATTTGGGCCCGGGTTACCCGCCCCTTCCCCAAAATTGACGACCTCGATTTTAACTTGCACGCAAACATAAGTAAATGAAAAAGATTCGAATGATAATTTAAGACACTAAAAGCTGCAATAAAAACTAATACTTCATTCATTCCACTGGTGCACTATACATTACTGATAAAATTGTCACGATATCTTCAACATCCACGAATATTTCCTCTAGGCCTATGTCAACTCGTTAATGAAACAAATCAATATGACAGTATAAAACAAAACAGCAATGCATACACGATGCTGCTGTTGAAAATGTCCTAAATAACGGGACGCGGTAAATTTTACCAATAAAAGAAGAAGAGGCACCAAGGCATTCGACACATGATGTCGTCCTGACAGGTGGCGCCATGATCGGCCAGTGCGTACAACGCCTGTCGTTGTTCGTCGGTCGGTGACCAGTGACCAGCCTTCTGCAGACTTGCCGTTATTCCTGCTAACGTCCGTCTCGCCTAAAAGTTAAACAACCAGTGTTCCTTCACCAGCACGTTCAGTCTCGAAGCTACTGCCACTGCCACTACAGTACTAATGCCAGTAGCAGCAGTAGGCCTATAGTATTACGAGTAGTACATCCCGAATAATTATTAGCCATTATATATGTTAGCCAAAACAAATTAAAAAGTTATAATACGGTAGCATTATTGCTCGTCATTTTGTTCTTAATGTAGGTGAATACACAAGTTAATACAACCTTCTTGCACTGAGCGTTGCTGCAATATTGTTTGGAGCAGTTGATCATTATTCCAAAGCAACTGAGCCAGAATTCTTTCATCTATACACGGTAGGTTATTCATCACCAGCTGTTATTATGAGTTTAAACATTAGTATATTGACAAAAACGTTTCATTGCAGCTATTAGCAAGCTAAATCAAATATTTCAGCATTGTCGTGTTAATGACTACTGATAATAATCAGCGTGACACTGCTTTAAAACTGAGATTTTTAGGTCGCAGTGAAAATATTTAAAGCTCAAAATAAGTCTTGTATGCAAGGAAGAAAAACAAACTCAAAGTGATAGGTCCCCCTAGTCTTATTCGACAAAGGTGGAAATTCATTAATATTCTTTTGTGTATAAACGAGAAAGTTATTCAAACATAGACAACGTCAGCAGTCCGTCATGAGAAGCAAAATGTACAGTCAGAAGAAAGAACGTTAAAACACAACAAGTCTACACTTTGACTGTCGTCCGTACCGACGCTGATGAACGCATTTCCACAAATATCTTATCTTAAAGAATTAAAGAAACTTTGAACTTTCTTCTTCTTCTTTACAACTGCTGCATTTACAAAGATGCAATTTCCAGCAGACCTCTTGGAAATCCGCTATATCTTCAACTCTGTCAGCCTGAACGTCATCGCGTGCTTCGTGGTCGTCGTCGCCCACAGCTGAATCAACAACGCATAGTTACAATATCTTGCAGCAACATGCGACATCGGCGAATATACTAGAACTCTGGATGTTGCACAATGAAACACAAAATAGCTTTAACTAACTATCATAATGTCGTAAACTAGTTAAGCAGGCCTAGTTATGCCAGATATACAGCAATAAACCTATTCACGACTGAAAATATGAAAATTATCTACCGTACGTGAACGATCATCAAAAATTATTTTATCTTATAAAGTCGACAATCACTGCATTTAGTTTATACCACTGACATTTTAAAGTCTAGGCAAGTCCACTGTGCAGACATCATTACAGACTAAGTCTACATACCCCGAGGCAAAAGCTGGTTTTCGATGCTGGAATAGGTGTAGTCGTTGTTAATGAACTTGGCGCATTGAGCCTGAAGAGCTCTGTGTAGTTTACTGCCATCCGCGGAAATCTGTGTCCTTTCGTCCTTGTCTTGGTCATCAACGAGGCAGTGTAGACCTACTTCACAGTGTGGGCACGGGATCGTCGAGGGTGATGTGAAGACCTGGACCGCGGCTGGATCCTCGTCTGACGCTGAAATTCTCACTGATGTAGTGACGCACTCGTGAACACACCGACCAGACGACCCATCAGACAAGCGGACTTCCGGTGACCCTCTCACGCTTGCCGGTTCCTTGCCGAGGATGCTGTAAGCTGACACACCAGAGACCCTTTCCAATGCACTGCCGGCATCCAGGTACACCGTCATGAGTCCAGGACCCGCTTGTCTGAGTCCGTCACGCTCCAAGGTTCCAGCAGAACGCATATTGTTCGCTGACCCCATCCCTTTATCGAAGCTGTGATCTGTAAGCAAGTCAGTAAGTAAGTAAGTAAACAAAAATTAGCAAACAAACACGTGTCAGATACACATGCTTACAAGAAATCACGATACGGAAACACGGAAAATGCAAGATAACAAAACAGTAACAAGACATGAGTAATGACAAATAATCTAACGCAAAGCTCGGACAACTGCTTCTTTATAGTTCCTAATCCTATGAAATCTAGGCCCTATAGGCCTACCTAACGAGGGGCAGTAAAATGTGATGCCGTCGTGTTCGTAAACACAGAGATCCTAGAGATGGGCAGTGATGTTAACAAGGCCAGACCACTCAAGGCCAAGGCCAAGGCCAAGGCCAAAGCCATTCCATAATATATTAAAAATGCAAAGGCTTACGATAAAAGATGAAGTAATGAAATCCTGTTTTTCAAGTACTCTTACATATGCAACTTATGAAATTTAATAGCATCAGCTGCACCACTTATTATTGACAACATAATATGCAAAAATGAGTAGAACTATCCAGTTACTGACAGTCAAAACAGTGCTAGTAGTTCGAAAGTTATTATAATTACCCAGTCACTGAAAGTCGAAAAACATTTTGTCAGCTACAAATTCCATGTAAAAGATGAAGTATCAAAAAACAGTTTTACCAGGTACGAATTCCATTTAAAAGATAAAGCAAAAAAGCCTGTTTTTACAGTACTCCAACATAAGCTAGTTGAAACAGTTCTACCAGTTTGAAAGTCCGTTACAGAAAGTTATATGGTGCTGGAAGCACTGGGGTCTTTCTCCCTAATTCGCAGTCCTACATTGCATTTGAGGAAGACCAGTGACTCGAGCAGTGTCGCTCATTTTAGCACGATGTGGCCGGATGGGCAAGTCTCTAAGTCCACATCACTTTGATATTCTAACATAATAAATGTAATCTATCACGAGACTTAGTTGGTGGCCTTGATTTTTTGGCCAAGGCCAAAGCCAAGGCCAAGGCCAGCTTACTGCAAGGCCAAGGCCAAGGCCACAAAATTTGGCCTTAAGGCCAAGGCCAAAACCAAGGATTAACATCACGAGTTGGGTGCAGATCGAGGCAGAAATTCTGAGAATGGGGGTTAGAGGCAACCGGTAAGGGGGGCAGGTCCCAATATTTGGACATGGCTTGCTGTGTATTAAAGGTAGCCAGAATAAATGCAGTTCAAATCTCCCTCTCATATGAATTTCAGTCTAGACCCCGATGTAGGAGCTTAAAACGTTCCCCCAATCTCCTAGTCATTGGGGAAGGGTATCCCGCTCCCTAAATCCACCCCATTTGACACCATTTGATGTGAAGGTGCATGCGAGAGTGTATAACTGTGATAGAGCTAGGCCTGATGCAATGCCGTTTACCAGTTATGAGCTGGTGCGAGGTAGCAGGTGGTTGTAGACTACGAGCAGTAAGTTCTGCTACATCATCTGAGTGGAGTTGATGGCCCTGTGGACGCTGATGAGGAGATGCGGTTGATGCATCAAGGCGGCTTGGCAACGAGCTGCAAGTGTGCTGCCGCGGTAACGAATCACTTCTCTGCATTACGTCTTCCGCGGTAGGCCCCTAACCGTAAGCTCACCTATATAAGCAACAAACGAGTACATCTCATAATAATATTAGCTTAGCTTAGTATAGGCCTACGGTCAGTTCGGCGAACTGAAATATTAGTGACCAAAATTACTAAGCTATCGTCAGTTCGCCGAACTGAGTCGAAAGAATCAGAATTTACTAAAAGCAGTTCGGCGATCTGAAGTGCAGCTAATTGGACTACTAAAATCAGTTCGGATGCGTTGCTGTCAATTTCACACCGCCACCAGTACTGCATTAGAGATGGTGAGATTCACTAATTCTAAAAAATATTAGGAGGACCTTTAATTCAGAGCATGATTCAGAGTTCTAGCAAACTTCTCGTTACCAGCGCTGGCTGCTGAGATGAAATCTGCGCAGGTGGTAAACGCGATCCAGGGAGTGTAGTGTACACTCCCTGACGCGATCTACCATGACTTGTGCAAAGCGACGTTCCTTCTTTGTACAAGATGGACTGAAAAAATGATTAAGCGCCACAATTCTCATTCATATCTTTTCAAAATAGTGAGAGGTTAAAAACCTTTCAGTTTACTCTCAGCTCGACAATGCCAGAAATGGACCGTAATGGCCTGCTCGTAAAGTTACAGCATGAACCTAAAATCTTACTGCGCAACTTAGATTTATTCATTTCAGCTTTGTTAGGTAGTGGTAGTTAGTTAACTTTCTGCTACATTTTAGTTCCGCTAGGCCGTCGACTGCCGACGGGGTAGGCCTAAGTCTGGATGTAACAGTAGCTGCAGTGTCGTGAGACCCGCTCAGCGCTTGACAGCCACGGCGCGGCAGGATGTCAGCGGCCCGGCGGCATCGCGTATTCGAGGGCGTTATCCGTTTTACGTGAACTAAAAGTAGCAAATTTTGCGTTGCTTCAATCAGTTCGCTGAACCGAAAATAGAATTAGCGATATTATTATATTCAATCTTAATCAAATGCCTGAAAACATGCCACACGAAGGGTCCTTTAATGATAGATATAAGCCCTATAGGCATAGAGCCGCGTACAGATCGACATGAACTGAACTGAACTTAATGGCTAATTACAGCTCGCTGCAACTTCAGTTCAGTTATGTTGTTGCGTACGCGCCAAGACATTCTGTTACAGTGTTACTTTGTTTCCAACTGCAAACAGAGTAATCAATCACGGATCTTTTAAGCACTGCAGAAACAGACTAGGCCTAATAGATACGACGAATAATTAGGCTTATGACCTTAAAAGTTCCTGTAATTTATGGGCTTTGGAACAGGGGGAGCAGAGGGGCTCCCCCAACTTTTGGCACGGGAGAGCAGGCCATAGCTCTTGCTCCCCAAAAAGTTTGAGCCTTCTGCACGGCGATGTTAGACTGAGTCGAATCGACTTAAACGTCTTAGAGTTTTGCGCTCTGTGGGACGTTCAAAAACCAAAAAGCTTTCAGCTTCAAAAGGGCTTTGCCCCCTGACCCCCCACCAGCGGCTCTGCCCCTGGACCCCGCTGGGGGCTCCGCTCCCAGACCCCCGTTATAGGCACGCGCTCCACGCGCTCGCCATGGCCCCGGCCACTGCTTGCTCCCCCAACTTTCAAACATTTCCAACGCCCATGCTGTGATTGCTGTATAGGCCTATGGACCGTCAAAGCTGCCGCTGCTGTACCAATATACGCGTTATGAACCTTAGCACTATAGCCTCTATCTGACTACAGGTATCGGCTATAGGCCTACGTACCCATTAGCAATTTTGCTAATCTTACTTCGTTTAAATACTGCACCGAACTCGCTATCTCGATGGCCGACGTGTATTAACTACAAGACCGTCAAGAAGAAAGATCTAGACTACAGTATCTAGCGGTTACGAAGCCTCGCCCTGCCAGTGGCCAATAGCAAGGGATGACCACTGGGTGGCCCGGTGGCATTATGTATTCGTGCGCCAGCAGATCACATTGCGTAACTATTGCGTCATAGTCTAATCGCAGTCTCAGCAGCATAAACTGCTTCCGTTTGTACAGCAATGTGTGCCTCGAGGTGGCCCAGCTATGTGTTGTGGTCCTGGCATCTACGACGCGAAGAAATTATGTTTCAAGAGCACTATAACAGTCGGAACTCTCTCTGGCGGCGTTGAATGCAGCCATTGCGGTTCCGAGAAACAGAAAGTGAAAGTTGACTGACGTGTTTGGCTGCCATTGGACCGCAGAGGGATATACTCTGCAATAACCATTAACCACTGGACAATAATCTAGGCCTATGCAGCCAGCGCCAACTTGACAAGCAGCAACAAGACGCCAGCCGCGTGGCTGTGCGCGCCGCTTACAACATGAAATTAATTATTTTTTAGAAGCGATGCGATTCAGCCTATTTCTAGTTTTTAACCTACCACTATGCTGTAAGCTTAAAGGTCTGGCGCTCGGCAGACTGCAGTGGTCGTTGTCTGTAACAGAATGTATTGTGGCTAAACGGTAAATCGTCGTGAGTCGGCAGTGGTGGCGTTGGATAAAGCGACGGCGACTTCTTAATAAGACTGTCATAGGCGGATTCAGGAGTTGAAATTGGGGAGGGGGCAAAGTCGAGCGCCGAACGAAGATAGGGACGTAGGAAAAATGTGCATTTTCAACCGATAAGTCGAATTAAAAGCGCCCGTATCTCACAAACGGTGACAGATATGGCCAATCATCACTATGCTATAGGAAGTCGCGCATAAGCCTTTTCAAATGACACGAAAATCATCGACGTTGGATGACCTTTAACTTAGCCTATGCGCACTATGCCAATAGCTAGTGCGGTATTGTGGTTAAATGGTACGTCGTAGGGGTCGACGATGATACGGTTTTGATACCGTTGGATAGCCTATAGGCGATGACGAGTTCCAGGCTTCAGCTGCTGTCAGTAGCAGCAGTTTGGCCGCAATTTTGAATAGAAAGTTGTTGTCTGCAGTCATCACCGTATTCGCATTCTAGCGTTAGGCTAATTGTAGCGTTCCATATAGCAGCGTCACTATAGCGTGTATGGGACGGTAGTGACTGGGAAATCGTTTTCTTTTTTATAGACCCATATGGGCGGCGCTATAGGAATCTGAAGCTGGGAAGGGCAACAGGAAGGCGAGAGCCGGGGCACAGGGGGCAATATTTTTATGGGTGGGCCAAATGCATGTCGACCTTATTTCAGTTGTTGTGTGCATCGAGATGTAGTGGGGTTAGGGGCAGATCGAGCCCCTGGTCTGAGAGTCAGGGCTCAAGTCCCCCTGAATTTGAAACACTTAGGACCTATAGCTTTTGGACATAGGGTACAATGGAAACTGCAAATTTGCCTGCTTTTTATAGCCGACCGTAATTTAGTAATAGTCGAGTTGTTGTCATGGTTGTCGTCTGTCCGTCTGTCCGTTCGTCTGTCCGTCACGGATGTACTGTGGCTAAACGGTGCAAGATAAGGCCATATAGGTTGCTATATATTGCCCACTATAATTATATAATAGGAAGTCGCATACTAGTTTTTAAATGACATAAATTGATGACCTTGGATGACCTTGAAGGGTCACAAAAACGCACTATGGAATGGAATGTTTCAAGCTATAAGTGGCCATATCTGGGAAACGGTGAGAGATATCGGCCTAGGTTACTATTAATTACTAATAGAAAATGGCATACGTTCTGTCAGATTAAATGGAATTATTGACTTTGGATGACCTTGAAGGCTAAACAGTACGAGATAGGGCTATAGATTGATATTGATCATTGATAGGAAATCGCATATTGGCTTTCAAATAAAATGAAAATCGTCGACCTTGGATGATCTTGAAGGTCACTGACAATCAGTACGGTCGGCTATCATAGCAACAGCTGAGCTTCTAGTTTTATCTGTCTGAACATCATATCGTATCGAAATTGAAATTCTGGTATTGGCTCCTCCCTAGTAGCTGCAAATTTGCCGTAAATAAATATTCAAGGGACAACGCCCATTGGATTTGGTTTATGTTGTGCTTTTAGTTAAAAATGGGCGACGGTTTGGCTAGAGTTCTGTCGAAACAAGATTTTAACCCTGACGCATGTGTGTAATTTTGTTATTAACTGTATTGCGGATTCGCGCGTTTCGTGTGTTTTGTCGTTATCACTAGACGGTCTTGGTCCAGTGTTGTAGCATAGTGACCACGCCCACTTGGGGATAATGTAAAGGGAGCCTACTCAGCTTTGTCGCCAGTCATTACTGATAGTAGATTGCAGATACATGTACCATAAAATACAATACAAATTTTTTTAATACAGTCGCAGACAGGCCGCTACGAATGTCACATTTTAGTACAAGTAAGTAGAGCATGGTTTAACTAGCATCAGGCTAGGCTATATGAGGGAAGAAATGACATTGACATTATCGTTACAAAGACATATTAGAGTCAATATTTGTCACCCCAAGTGAAAAATTATCTATCGGGATGAAATTATTAACAAAAACAATCGCAGTTACACACAACCGACGTAGAATATGTAATGATGATTTGGCGAAAATTTTGTGGGACAGAGTTTGAAAACCAAAAAAATGTTTAAAAAATCACTTGGAAGCCCCATAGGCTAATAGTGCAAAAAAAGCACTGGGGTGCAAAATCGTCCTGATAGATTGCAAGTGAACTTGCAATATATTTCCTGGTAGGTATTTATATGAGGTGTCTGAGTAATAATAGCATTGGTTGTTTCTGCCCCCCCCCCATATGGGGTAGGGGGTTGTTATGCACATCTTGGTCTAAAGTGTTATAGCCAACAGCTGCGACACAGGACAGTACAGTGACTACACTGTGTTCCGAAATCAGCGATAACCCTACAGATAAGTTGGTGCAAAATCGTTACTACCCGACAATTCTAAAAATAAAATTTATTTATTTGTGTGTTGACATTCGGGGGAGTGTGTAGAAGTTTATGTTCTTATGCCAACACTACCTGTACCACCAACTTATAGGGTTGTGGTTGATGATATCTTTGGCTCCAGTGCACCAAAACCATTGCATTATTTTCACAACTGTAATGTTTGTCAAAGTAAGAATAGGAGCTGTTAGAATACGGTTTGTTGGAATAGCAACTGTTGGAATAGAAACCTGTACCCTTGACATTTTGTAGTACTAATACTATGCTACAGTTTGGTTATGGTTACGTGGTATAACTTTTTATAGGAAACCATCTCAGAGCTACAGAGCATCATCTGCCATATGAAATCACACAGTGATACCTGCCATCTCACACAAGTGAACGTGCCTTGTCTTAATCCCAGCCAGACAGGCCCTGCTTGATTTATCTACCCCAGAGGGATGGAAGGCTGAGTTGACCGCTGACAGTTGCTGTGCTGTGGTGTGTTGTAGTTGTGAGCAAGCAGACGCAAGCTCATGGCGGAAGTGTTGATGATCTGGAAAGTCTGCGACATCAAATCATTCAGCTGCAGGCCGAGACATCAGACGGACTCAAGAAGAATGTCTACAAACACTACCATCAGTTCATTGAAACTGCAAAGGAAATATCCAGTTAGTCTGTTACATGCCTTACTATGAAAGAAATATCCAGTTAGTCTGTCATGTGCATTACAAAACATTGACATCAGGAAATATCCAGCTTGCTGTTTGGACTTGCTTCAACTGTAGCACCAGTTTCAAGTGGCACATGCATTCAATTTCAAGCGGAAACACATTAATGACCTCTGTTGTTTCTTGTAGCTATAGTAATTTACAGTGATTTGGCCTGCAGTGACTTAAGCTATAGCTAAGCTATAGCTCTAGCAAAGTTCTAATCTACTAGTTATAGCAGGCAGGGGATAGAATAATGCTCCTTAAACTAAATGTACCTGCAGATGGTTGTGTATCTGTCTGTATGTGAGTGTGAGAGTGTCTGTGATTGTGTCTGTCTGTATGTCTGAGTGTCACTGTACCTGTCTGTCTGTCTGTCTGTCTGCTAGTACTGGAGGGAGAGATGTATCAGTTGAGTCATTTGCTGACTGATCAGAAGACTGTCATGACGTCAATGATGGAACTTTCACTTACTGGTAACAAAGGTCAGTTCTTTCAGCTGCTGTTAATGCTACTGCTGCTAGCGCTAATGCTAATGTGTTGAGGCTAGTCCCACCTGTCAGTCACTCGATCAGTGCCCGTTGGTGTATGTCCGTCCAGCATGGAATAGTGACCTGGAATTGTGATGGAACTTTCGCTCACCGGCATCAAAGGTCATTTTAGTTGGCTGCTTTTAGTGCTATTGCTACAGTGCTACTAGCTGTTGATGCTAGTTGTGGTGGCTTGTTGGCATAATGATAGCGTGTTGGATTTACGTCATATGATTGAAAGCTCGCTGGTTTGACATCCGGTTGGGTCCCTGCTATCGAGTGGTTGTTACTGGGATGGATGGATGTGGACAGGTAAACTATCTCAAGTGTATAACCAACACCAAGGTCAACTCAGCCTTTCATTCGTCTGGTGTAGGTAAATCAAGATTCGGTCTGTCTGCCTGGGGTTAAAGTGTGGCGCGTTTGCCCATGTCAGGTGGCAGGTAACACTGTGTGATCTCGTATGGCGGGTGATGCTTCGTAGCTCTGAGTTGGGTTTTTTATGAAGAGCTATATTACACAACCTTTAACCTCCCAGTGTCAGTCAGTCAGTCAGTGAAAGCTCATTGGTATATGGTGGCATTGTGCAATCATGTTAATTTGGTAAAGTTAAATATTTATATTTCACAGGGTGATTTTGCAGTGAATGCGAGGTGGAATTATCTGCACATAAGTTTGTTACTAAATACAGAAGTGGAAGAATTATTGAAGTAGGACCACTTTTTCAAAGTTATGGTTTAAATAGAAGTGGGTTTGTTATACATGGGACGTGGTGTACAAGAGCTATATTACAGTGACAGTTATATGATGGAAGCACTAGCACTGAAAGCTTTTACAGCCTACTAATTCTATGTTGTTTTTAGCAGTTAGTTTGATATTTATTTATTGTTATTTCTGGGTTGAGACGCGCATGCAGATAGCCACAAAACCCAGTGGGCTTTACTGGGTAAACCCACATAAAAACTGCTAAAAACTGATCTCAAAAACCCACCCAAAGTTAATTCGATTTTAGCTTTGTGTTCCACTAATGATGAAATGTACTGTTACGGTTGAGTTTTTAAACCATCTGAACCTATAAATTTGCAAATCTTTGGCTATTTTGTGCTGTGAAGAGCAACTAAAAAGTCAGGTGAATTAACCAACAGACTTTTCAGCTAAGGTTTTTCTTTAAAAAACCCAAAATTTAATAAAACCTCTAAAGTCCAATATAATTCACTGGGTTGGGCTATTTAGAAACGTTTTTTTTTGTTTCGTCCTGTGTTAGTTATTTAGTGCAACATGGATAGGATGATATAACATTTTATGAAATTTGCTGCAGCTTTTTATGTGATTTAGTGTAATTTGGTGTAATTTTAATGCAATATTTGGTGTAATTTAATGCAACATTAAGAAGTAGTGCCTACAGGTACGTGTTGTGAATTTGTCGGTGAAGCTTCATTTGTGCTTTTACGCGCGAAAGCAGCTACTGCTTTCAGCATGTCTTAGCCATTGCAATTCTGTCTGTCTGTCTGTCACACGGGTGGATCAGTCAAAAACGGTGCAAGCTAGAATTACCAAATTTTTACAGTCGGCTGCCAGGAAAAGCTTTTCCATAAATTTGAAGGGGGTCACCCCGAACGAGGGTGCTAAATGAGAGGGGGCTGGGCAAAATTTGCAATTTTTGGCCAATAAGTCGCTCTATCTCAGTAATGGTGCGAGATACGACCTAGGTTACTGTTAATCGCTAATAGGAAGTTGTACACTGGCTCCCGATTGGCGCCAAATTCAGTGACCTTGAATGACCTTGAACGCCAAAATAAAGGGTTTTATAGATTTTTTTTGCGATTTTGGGTTGTGACGCAAGTCTATATCATTCAGAAAGTGGTGCCACGCTACTATCGTTATGCGATCCAGATAGAGAATTTGGTATTTGTATATTAACTTAGCATGAACACCCCAATTTTCAGTACACTACTGAACTGGAACTGCTATAGGCTTTCGCACATCTTGTGAGCAATAGCTCAAATTTCTTGTTTTATTAGTGGTTTCAGTAGCAATGCTTTGTTACAGAACTGGTCTATAACATCTATTTTTTGTTAAACACTGTTAGGTATAAATCCAGTGTGAACAGTTTCAGTCACTGTTAACAGCCGTTAGTTATTAGCTGGTATTCTGCAGTATTGTATTTAGTACCTCTGACGAACATTTTGTATGGGGCCTGGGCTATAGTAAAGTCGGTTACATTAACGTTAATATTAACATAGTGTTATGCAGTCACCCTCATATGTCATGTCGTTTGTTAGTTTGTTCATCTGTCTGTGAACATTTACCAGTGCAGAAGTAACTGGCGAGCTGATTTTCAGTTTAAAACATTCACATTTAGAGTCATCCGATAAATTCTATAACATAGGCACATGGCCGCATGTTATGTTGGCAACATTTTTTATTGCTGTTGTCATATTGCATTATTGCTATAATTTTGCGTAATATGTTACACTTCATTTTATGTTCATTGTTCAGTGTTACATTGGTTTTATGTAATTTTGTTTTATTTACTAACGTGTTAGAGATTTACAGTTGAAGTTGTTGATGGTGCTTAGTTTAGTTTCATTATACACACTGTTTTGGCATGTGCCATCCATGGTAGTTGCAACACTGGCTGATGCACTGATGTCTTTCTCTCTTTATGTTTGCCTATCGGCTGGCTTGATGACATAACGGTAGGGTGTTGGTGATCGAAAGGTCAAGGGTTTGACTTCAGGTTGGGTTGCTGTCAAGCGTTTACTACTTGGATGGGTGACTGTCTGCAGATGGGTAAACCATCAACACTAAGGTCAACTCAGCTTTTTATCCCTCTGATGTCAGTAAATCAAGTACTGATCCATCTGGTGATGGGGATTAAGGTGTGACATGTTCATCTGTGTCGGGTGGCAGGTAATACTGTGATTCTATATCGTATCTCTGTGATGGGTTTTCCTTAAAGAGTGACTTTCAGCTTCTCTGTTTCTCTTTGTTGATTTTTGTGTGTCTGTGTATGTCAGTGGATACTCCGGATGAGACGGACAAATCGTTGGTGGAAGACGACTTACAGAAGAACTTGGCTTTTCTGCTGGACAGAGTTGAGGGCTGTTCGGTGCGTTGTTTTATCCTCTGTTGAGAGCTGTGTAGTGCATTATTTTTTCCTGCCAGTTTTTCGGTGCAAATCATTCATTGCGTCATATTGTATTTGTTCGTCATTTCTTTGAATTAGATGCTAGCCTTGAGTCACTCGGCGCCAATGTCAAAGTGTCTGTAATGTTTGGTTTGATTGCTGCTGATGTGTTTTAATGTCTGTCCATTGTTGCATTTAGTTTTTAGTTTAATTGCTCATTTAATTCAATTTAATTTGCTTTATTGTTACTGTAGCTGTGTGCTAGGTTGTCTTCTGTCTCTGTAAGTGTCTGTCTACGTATGCCTGTCTTTGTTTGTGTGTATGTGTATGTGTATAGGGGTACTAGAGAGTGACAGAGATGCCAGGTGCCAGGTAGATTTCTGGTACACAGTGCTGATCTCATCGTGGTGGATGTTGAGTCTCTGTGTCTGTGTGTCTGTCTGGGTGTGTTTGTCTTTCTCTGTGTGTTTGTCTGTTTCTGTGTATATATCTGTGTGTCTGTTTGGCAGGGAGTGACAGAGGTGCCGGGGAGGTTTCTGGTACACAGTGGTGATCTCATTGAGGTGGATGCTGAGTCTTTGGCTGTCATACAAAAAGTCAGCTTGTTTCTTCTCAGTGACAGTCTCATGATTGCTCTACTTATGCCTCACAGGTAGTGTTTATGTCTGTTTGTCTGTCTGTCTGTATCTCTATTTATCTGTCTATAGCTTGGTGTCATAACCATTAGGACACTGGAGAAAAAAGGTTGTGAGTGTGACTCCTAGTCAGGTCACTATCACTTGTTTACTACTTGGATAGATAACTGTCTGTCTCTGTTAACAACTGAGCATGTTGACATTGTATGTGGCTGTCTGCCAAGCTCTGTATACTCACCCATTGCAGTTAATATGGGCATAGTACAGTACAATACAATACAATATAATGAAATTCAAAGTGATAAATGCCAATGGCACTGCAGTCACTTTACAGTCCATAGTGGAAATGCATAACTGCCTCAGGAGACCACTGGGACGTCCTCGTATTACATGGATGAAAACCATTCAGCAGGATCTGAAATCCAGCGACCTCAATATGGATGACGCAGTTGACTTGGCTCAGAACCGTCCACTCTGGAGA
>Ga0056128_1006775_pt1 | contig 14466 bp, 10 predicted proteins | sample WorMetLIZISLAND2_FD_71113 | JGI IMG/M metagenome (GOLD analysis project Ga0056128, IMG submission 71113) | Marine gutless worms symbiont microbial communities from Max Planck institute for Marine Microbiology, Germany - Olavius geniculatus... ... | reverse complement strand
AGGTTAACCAAGCAACCCCATCTCTCAGCCATAGTCCAGTCAAGGCGCCTGTCCCTGTTCGGACACATTGCATGAATGCCTGATGAAACAGATGCAAAACAGATCTTAACAGCTTCCCCCACAGGAAACTGGACGAAACCACTGGGACATCCTCGTATTACATGGATGAAAACCATTCAGCAGGATCTGAAATCCAGCGACTCAATATGGACGACGCAGTTGACTTGGCTCAGAACCGTCCACTCTGGAGATTGATATCTACGTTCGGCGCTACGCACTCTTAGTGGTGCTTGCCAGAAATGATGATGATGATGATGTGTTTATCAGAAAAAAAACATTTTCTTTTACTGAGCAGAACTATTTAAGCACATTACAGCGCAAAAGCAGTTTAGCACTTAGAACGCACAAAAATACGCATTTTGTGACCAAACAAAATTAAAAAATGGGAAGGTGTACTACCCTTTCCACAGACCCATCCTCAATAAAAAGGGCGATACCCTTTTGCCCCATATGGGGCTGCACTTACTTAACGACGTTTATTCGTCAACAACAATGTTGACTGTACCAATCAACCGATCGATCGGTAGATTGATCAAAGCGTTGCCAAATAAACCGACAAAGAGGCAAAACAGCCGCCCGCCCGCCCGCCAGCGTATATACCCTGACGTAGTCGTAGGCGCAGTTGCCTCTCCACGGCCCCTCGACGTCCATCGTCTGGAACGTGGCCATGACCCTGAAGCCGAGGTCCACGGTGACTGTCCACGTGTAACTCACGTCGTTCGGGTAGTCACGTGGGTAGAACGGAGACGCCACCGAACCGGTCGCACCAAACAAATCTCCACCAAACACTGACATGTCACAACAGTACGATTCATGCCCTCGCCATAGCTATACGAGCCGACATAGCTAAGCCTATGTATCTACACTGTGTCTAGTGGCCGTTTCTCACATGACTGTTTTCTAACTAAAACTGGCCCTACCCTGACTTACTGACCCTAACCCTAACCTTAACCCTATTCACCCTAACCAAACCCTCAAAAACTAAAACGGTGACGGCCCGCCATGGCTATGGGGCCTTTGGTTATGGCGGGCCGTCAACCAACAGTGCGGTCACTCAGCTATGAAACTCGACAAATTGCAACCTTCATTTGCTCCGCAACATCCAGCGTTTTGACGAAGACGTCAACGATGACGTTGCCGAAACGTCATTCATACACACATTCATTTATTCACTCATTCATAGTTACAAACACAAAACAAGCACAAAACCCACCCGACCGTTAGAAATTACTCGTGACCAGTGGCGGTTGTAGCCCGCAATATCTGGGTAGGGCATCGCTCCATGGCGAGCGCGGTAGCGCGAGCCTATAACAAAGGTCTGAGGGCGAAGCCTCCAGCAGGGTCTAGGGGCAGAGCCCATGGTCAGGGGGACAGGGGGCCAAGCTTCCCCGAAGCTGAAGCACTTTTGGTTTTTGAATGTTCAATGGAAGACGCAAATTTGACCACTTGTCTAAAATTTGGAAACGCAAAGAAATCGGATAGGCCCTATTTGTGTTATTTTTGCAAAATATCATGGGTGGCCACGAAACTGGGAGGCTGGAGCAAAACTGTGGGCTGTGCCCCCCGGCCCGGGCCTAAAACCGCCACTGCTCGTAACCCCTTGTTCCCTCTACAATGTCAACCAGGCGGGTAGGTTTGGGGAAAGTAAGTCATAAATGTTATAAAGGCAATGCCAATCACTTATTCATTTCTTTATTTGGAACGAGGAACACGAAACGCATTCGCTGTTACAAATGAAATATAAATTATTGTGATTACAATAGCATAATTACAAGAACAAGTGAGTCCCTGTGTATAAGATACTTTAGCTTTTGATTCGTTCCTGCTGCTGATTTAATTTAGGTTGTGCAAAAACTCTAAAAGAGAAGAAGAAGAAATTTATTTGGCTCAAACAAAAATACAAGTATAGTTGATAACATAATATAATACAACTGAGCCAGGTTGCCAGAAAACCATACTGGTCAACAAAGCTGGCCACCTAAACACATACAGTGATGCTTAGTTAACTATCTTACTTACTTACATAATGCACTTAAGCCTGTGCAAAAAAAGTCGCACTGACGTGACATGTATGATGCGACGAATCCTCTGCCGGTGACGTTATTTGCGTTGCTGCGGAACTTGACCCAGACGCTGGAAGGCACAGACAACCTGGACGGCGGACGCGTGCCGCAGCTGCGCCGCAGACGCTGATCAGCACGGAAGTCCTCACCGCTACTTAACTCAACGAAATCATTGAGACAACCAGGGTAGTACTCCACGTCGAAGAAACTACATATCGACACAATCGACATATTCGTTGTCCAAAATAACTGCAACAGAATTCAATCGATTCGAAATAATTCCATCGAAACGGTTGCGTCGTGGCGGAGAAGGCGGGGAAAACGGAGATCACCCTTCCCTAAATTTTAGCCTGTCGGAAAATTGTCCTCTTGTCGAAAATTTCTGTGACATTTTTTGTCCAAAAATACGAAATTTGGGGTTAAAAGTCTCGCCATTCTAGGAAAAATTAAGGGCAAATTGAAATTTCGCACATCAACATCTTCTGTGTCGGATATTTGCAGCTGTCAGTTCTCTCCAGAAATTGCAATTCTTTGTCGCGTCCCAGACCTTCTTAACTGACGCCGCCGCTGAATCAGAATGCTGCCAGAGAAGCTGAAAGCTGACTGTCAGTCTGCTTCGCCGCCTCCTACCGAATCCGCTTGAACCAAATACGACGGACGGGACAAAACGCAATCACGAAACAAATCAACAACGAACAAATGCATACGAAACTACGACAGTCTACTACTAACTTACTAAACTACTACTACTACTACTACTACTACTACCGGTCTAGTACCTGAATGAAATCATAAGTCGATTGCCGGGAGATATATCAATGTTCCACACACACTCGACGTTACTGACGTAAGCGTCCGGGTAACGTGGACTTGTGAACTGGCCATGCTCCGCCGTCAGGCTGCCTCCACACGCTGCGCAAATACACCACGATCACAATCATCCTAACACAAATATACAAAGAGACAGTTTATACACACGTTAAGGGCAAAATATCCAGCCACAAACATGCTAAAAACAGCAGAATTCATAAAAAGTGATACCTGCCGTCGTGTCAACTATTTTCAATGTGTTGCTGAATAATATCATCGTTTTATGATTTTTGCAGTGGGATTACTAAGTACTGATACGACAAGGTGTCGTGTAGAAATAAAAATTAAAAAACATCTAAACTGTACCAAATTCATAAAAAGTTAACCCCTATATTTCATACATTCATAATTTCAAATAGCGAAATCAGTTGAAAAAAATCGATCAGATGAAAAAATTTAAAGAAATTGTCCAATTTACATTTGTCATAAAAGTTTAATGTATTGTTTTTTTATCCAGACAAACATTCACATATATACAAAAGTAACTGGACATAATAACAAAAGACTGAAAAGCTTGAATGGGTCTACTGCCGCGCATGTCACATACTGAAATTGAAAGTGAAAGCGCTAGAGAAACACCGAAAATTCTGTGGTTTTTCGTGGTCACCATGAAAGCTGTACGTGTAAACATAATAAAATCACCGTTGTATGTTGTTTGTTATTGGTTAAAATAATGTCGTGTAATCGCGCTTTAGGCGACCCTGACAGTCACTGAATTTCTACTAGACACTTGTCGACTGTGCCCGCCAGCAAAACGTAAATACGTTGTACGGGCTGCGGTGTATTGTGTACGGCACACTTGCGAGTTGCGACTGTACGGACAGGTGGCGATGAGAACCTCACTCTCATGCCGTTGACAACGTTCAGGAAACTTGTTGCTGAGTCTACATTAAACCAATCGTATTACATATTGTCGGCGATATCGACGTGATGTATCACTGGAACGATCGGCTGGCAATACCACGAGGTCATCCACCGCCAACACAGTTACCACCTGAGTTTCAAAACTATGTCCAGATACAGGAGATCAATTATTGACAGTCACCTTCCTGGCTATGTGTACTTGGAGTTACGTTACTTGCTGCCACAATGCAGTGATGATGACAACTACAACGCCATGGAGTATGACAGCGGGCAGTATTTGTCAAATGATTCATCATACATCGGTGCAACTGAAGTTCGTGGATCGGCGTCAGTTCATCGCCCAAAATATGAGTGAGTGGTGTCATCAGTTGACCAAGCGCGCTGCTTACATTGTCTCTCATGGCCGTCACAAGTCGCCAATTGGCTAACACGACGCAGAAACTACAGAAGGCCAGACTCAGCAACTCTTGATCGTGTTGTAAGTGACGGATGTGACGTTGTTCCTGTGCTGGCACATCGTCAGTGTAGACAACATGAAGTGTTGGGTGAGTGTCAGTGGAGATTGTCATTCTCACGAGCAGAAACTGCGCTGATAAACAGCCGGATGCCATTACAACAAATCATAGATGTAAAAAACGTTTTTTTACGTTTTTTATTCTTGCCACTTTTTTAACGTTTTTAACGTTTTTTATTTTGCTCAACGTTTTTTTTATTTAAAAAAACGTGCATTGAAAATCCCATCAAAAGCTTTGTGAAGCATTTGGGATCACAGAAACAAATTAATAGGTCATAATGCTGTAGTTTACTTAGTTAGTCCAAATATACTAAATAAAATGTTTTAAGTAATATATTTAGTTAGTTTAATGTTATTGTTTTATGACCACACGGCTGAATTGAAATTAAATGAAGTTCTCTCTATCTAAACTATAATTCCAGGTATATTGCACTAACAGCATTAGGCATTAGGCAAAAAGTTGAACACATTATAGCCAACGTTTTTTATTTAACGTTTTTAAACGTTTTTATTCTTGCCACGTTTTTTTACGTTTTTTAACGTTTTTTTATTTTTCCTGGTACGTTTTTTTACATCTATGCAACAAATTGTCTATCACATGTTACGATAGGCCTACTTCTTAAAGAACGAGCGATTGACTGGCAGCGTTGACAACTCTGGAGAAGGCACACTGAGCAACTATCGCGTTAAAACTCTGATGTTGTGGGCTTGTGAACTGAAACCAAAAACCTGATGGACTGACGATGTAAACCTGGTAAGAGTATGTGTCCCTTCATAATGTACTTAATATTTTTATATTGCCTCATCACTAGAATTATTGTTACAATAATTACTTTAATTCCCATATTTATTATACTTATAATAAAAAAATGATTCAATAAAAATTCATCTTTTGAATGCGGAATAAATATAAATTCCATAACAATGTCCAGCTGTTGCACATTTTGGCTAAATGTCTGACTATTTCCACACTATTTCATCAACAACTGTAATTTAATTGACAACTCATTCGTCGTGACAAATATCGGAGATCGGTTGATGTCAATAAACAAGACGTGGTTATCAACGTGGTCTGTAGACAATTACATCCAAAAACGTTTAAAGCTTAATGATTGTACACAAAACATTTCGCAATTATAAAACGTTGCTGTGATTTCATATATATTCTTTGACTCCAATTTCCCGATACTCGTAAACGGGTACTTCGTTTTAACTATAACATATTTTCTAGTGTATGTGAAACTGAAATATCGAAATCCAAACATTATGGTTGCCTGATTCTGCTCAAATTACTCAGCCTTATATCTGATAGCCGGATTTAAAACACGATTAGGCTCTGTGTACTAAAATGTGGAGTCCTCACAAAATTTGCTGTTCAGGAAATAAATACGCGTGACGTCACAAATTTTACATTTCGCAATAAGGAGTACAGAGCCCTTCCCCTAGGACAGAGAATCTCGTGCCATACCAAGTGAATTTTTAAATGTCGCAAAACGCCAAAAAGAGGCCTCCACAAGCCAGACAATTTCGCGCTGCTGTCTGGCATTTCTTTGCGGCCGATAAGCTCAATTTTTTGGGTAAAAGAACAGACCGGAAGCGGATTCGGTGTAGGCGGCTTGGAATCCACTGCGTTCGATGGACGAGTCAGTGGCGAAGCGGATGGTGAGAGCTGAGCCGAACGAGGTGATCGGAAGCGGAATAGTTGATCCGCAGAGCGTGCTGCGCGGCGTGCCGGTGGCATCTTCGCCGTCATAGATGCGGATGTAGTCATTTTCACACGAGTTGGACATCTCTACGTCCATATGCAGAAACGTCACCGTCACCCGCTCGTCTGCACATACAACATTGTAAAGGTATTTATAAAGGTGTATTTAGAAAATACTCTCCCCTCGGCGTGCAGTGTTGATAAATTACGTCTAGAATTTTTCGAAAAGTGTAGTTTTGAGACGCATTATGGAACAGCCGGCGGGCTACAAAAGCAAATAATATTTAAACGGTTTTCAAAATGTACATTTGAAACGCACACCAGCCTCCTTTCACACTCCTAAACACGCCAACGTAAACAAGTAAACAAGGAAGTAAGTAAACAAGTAATGTCAGCGGTTGAATCGACCAAATCGATAAGTGTCACTGTGCGCGCTCTGCAGTACACATTTAGACGCTGCAGTGAAAAATAACGAAAACACGAGTCTTGAGACGAGACTAAAAGATAGCCAAGGAAGATGCTGAGGTGACGTGTTCAGGCAGACTGTTCCAGACACGAGCAGCGGCTACTGATAAAGCTCGGTCGTCGACGCCAGTCTTAAAGTTGAGAATAAACGCGGCGGGAACATCGTTACCCTACTTTTTCCAAATAAAACAGTATTTCTCACTTTTGAGAGAGACCTGGATGAAAATCTTTGATGTACGCTTACATTTACGGGTCACTGTGTGTCTGTAACGGCTTCTAAACCTTTTTGTCACCATTTGCTGTCACCATTTTCGTTGAAAATCTGTCACCAGAGCCGGATTTTACGGCTAGGAATTCTAACCACAAAAATACACCAAACTTAATTTTGGTTGGGGCTCTGTCCCAGACCCCGCTGTAGGAGCTTACGATGCTCCCCAGATTCCCTAGTCGGCTGACCTTAACCCTAAACCTCTCCTCCTTTTAACGCCTTAGGCGTCTCGATCTCTGCGACTACGGCGCCTCGCTCGTTTGTCAAAGTTCTTCCACTTTTTTCCACAATTTAAGCACTGGCTGACGATACAGACAGTTGGGTGCGACTGCATGAAGTCGACAGTCCAACAGTAAGTAGCCTACGCAAACCCATCTCAAAGTTACGGAGTGTCAGCTGCCATATGGGATCACGCAGTGACACCCGACGCAGATAAACGCGCCCGAAATTTTAAAGAGAAAACGCCCTCGCAAGTGTAGGCCTACAAGTAAAATGTAGAAAAAGTCAATCGTCGTATTCTGCAGACCTGGACGCGATGCAGCGATGACCCAAGTGCAGTTGCTGCTGGAACTGTAAGCGTTCGGCCAACCGGGCGACGTGATCTGTCCATCCGTAGCCGATGACAATCTGCCGCCGCACCCTGTACAATCGCGCCGTCAATACCATATACAGGGTGGCACATAACAAGTGCAATCAATCAATGAATTAATCAAAAAATAACCACTTACAAAAGTGACCAGTGGTGTACAACACACCTAAAACTAGAATAAAACCTAAGGATAATGTACAAAAAGTAAAAACTACTAGGCGTCTGAAACTGAATGAAGACAAGACAGAATTCATGTGGTGCGGGTCGCGTGCCAGTCTCAATAAGATCGCGAGCAACGACTTGTCGCTATGATATATACATGTTTTACGTAGATCAAGCAAACAGCCAGTTTTGAAAACTATTGGCCTCCCTTATTGCAGTAAAGAACGCTCATGTTGAACATGCGAATAAACTAAATAATTAATTAATTAATTAATAAGTAAGTAAATAAAAAATAAATAAATAGACAAATTAGTTTGTCAATGCTGTATGTAGCCTTCAAGCCACGTAGTGATTACATGCTATCACTTCTCAAGCGCATACGTATCTTATTCAATTAATTAAGTAAAATATTATTAGCCTAAGTAATAATTAAGTAAGTGGTTAAGTAATGAATGATGTAGGTAGGTGTGTCACCAATGGTGTAGGTAGCTTTGAAGCCGCGGAGTGATCGCGTGCTGTCACTGCGCATGCGTACATACATCTCATTGTCTGACGACCTCACCTCGCCCGGGGTTGAGTTACCGCAGGCTCGTAGCAGAGGCGTTGAACTGTACTCAGCTCTTTCGTACACCTGGCACCAGACAGACACCACCAGCTCAGTCATCAAACGTGTACAAAGCAACAGAGCAGAACTGAACTGAACTGAAATATGTCAGTGCGTGCAGTTTATTTTATTGCAGTTTGTCGCCAACTTTCCCCGTGCATTGTAACGGACTAAATTCCATTAAAGCGACACAAGCGGGTTTGTTGCGGACTTGTCACGAACTTTGTCGCAAACATTTCGACATGTCGAGATGGTGTACGTCTGCGACTTTCATGATTTGTGTCCACGACTTTCCCCGAGGGAAAGTTTCGGTGAAAGTCGGCGTAATGGAATTTGGGCTTAAGCAAACGAATTGATAGTTTAGTTCATTTCTGCCGGTTTGTACACGCTTCATATACACGGTAGGCGTATATGTGTATGTTAAACCACAGTATATCTGTTAAACGAACTTATAGCACTCTAGACAGTGTGGTAGACATAGCCAGTACGAGTGCGAGCGTGGAATGTTACAATAAGAACTGAAATATTGCAAACGAGCAGTAGTGGCGTTAAACCAGAACCGGATCAAAGTAGCTTCCGAATATTTCATAAAAAAACTTATGATCATTTTGCCACAGTCGTACTGCAGTTGCAGCAGTGATAAACAAGTTATACGCACGGCGAGGTAGTCGAATCGGCACCCGGTGGAGTGTTCAATGTCGAAGTCGTTGAAAGTCAGCACGACCTGATGCAGCGGCTCGACGGTTATATGCCAGATACAGTCAGTACGCGGTGGGTAACTGTGCGGATAATTCGCTGACGTTATCACTCCAGACCTTAATGAATACTCCCCACCACAGCCTACAGAAACAACGACAACTCAATAGCAGTAGTAGTAGTAATAGTAGTAGTAGTAGTTTTTGTTGTACTTGTAGTAAAATGGACGGGTAACTACACTGCGTTTCAGAAATGAACGTCACTTTTAATTTTTGTTATAAATCAGTGAGATATTGTCCAATTTTGCCATTAATTCTAAATCGTCTTCAAGAACGTGCAAATGGAACAAAGTGATGACCATCAAGCCGTGCTATACACAAAATTATTTCTAGTTTTGTATTGTTTTAGTTTGTCTTAAAGTTTCACAATATACACGCCGCTATCGAGGTGAAATGCGTCATTTGGCGTCACTTCAATCCGGCAGCAGCCTCCACGATGAACAACCAGGCATACGAAAAGTTTGGACAACGAACGTCTTGCTTCACTGGCTGCGTAAAAAAGTCTGCTACCGTCGCTTCAACAACTGTCCAAATGCGTCTTCTAAATAAAAGCTAAAACACCACTGTTTCAGCTAGCGTTTTGTATCTCTAATTTAGACTTTCTGCACTTTTCAGACATATATTACAGTTTTACCTTTTTAGGTTTAATGCATATATTGCAAACCACTGATCACTCTAGTAGTTAGTTTTGATTAACTGACAGACAGACTGACTGACCGAGGTCGACGGTCTGGTAGGTGGCATTAAAGCCACGCCCCGTGTTGCTGATGTCACTCACGAAGCGAATGAGAACGTTGTTTCCGGTGCTCGTGTAGACCTGAGGCTGGGTCTGCGTGTGACAAAGACGTGCCAGCTCGTGTGACGACACATCCACGCCGCCGTATATCTGCAACATTATCATCATCATCATCAGCAGCAGCAGTAGTTGTAGTTTATTTGTTGAACTAATATAACGGCACGTATGCCGACTTCAGAAAAATGCCCCGGTATCCGCAGCAACCGAGGAAAAGGTCTCACGGTACTATGCCCCGACTCCAAATGACATCTTAAATGAACTGCTTATGAATATTAATTTAAACAATTTGCGAAGTACTTCCAATAAGAACTTTTATGCACCAAAAAGGTGCAAAATGTTCTGATACCATAAGTGTTTTCGCTGCCAAAATTTTACCAAAATGCGTTGACTGTCGGAGCTTTTTTCCAGACCCCGCGTGGAAACTCAATACGCTCCCCCAAACTGCATAATAATCATCATCATTATCATCCGTTGAACAAGAATTTACAAAAGCAACGTGCACAAAACTGGTTAAATTTTTAGATTATAAATACAAACAAAAACAATACGCACATTAAAAACTGCACTCACGGCAATCTTTGAATAGACTAGTAGGCTGAAACATAACGGCTGATGAAGTTATACAAAATTCGTCAAAGCAGGCTACAACATTTATCGATTAGTTTACCGTTGATAATTTGCTGTCCGTCGCAGCGACATCTCGCGGACAGTCGTTCCGAAGAAGACCGCGTCAGTGACTGCCGAAATGTCAACAATAAACTAGTTGATCGTATAGAGAGAGTTTAATGTGAATAAATATCTCATGCAGCGCATTACTGACGGCTAGCACATCGTAACTGCAGTTGCGATGGCCCTCCATGTCGAAGTCGTGGATGGTGATGTTGACGCGTTTGCCTGGCTCGACTCTGATGCGCCAGATGCACTCGCGGTTGATAGGATATGCATCCGGATAGTTGGGACTTGTCAGCTGTCCGCTTGGACTATCCAGAAATCCGCCACAGCCTTCACAAACCGCATCAGTCAATTCATCAACCAATCACGTAGTCATATGCATTAATAAAATTAGCTGCACGCCTGCACGGCATATTACTAAAATATGTCAGTCCAGTGGCGACATATTATGCAGCCGTCCGCCTAATAATGTTTGACATTTTAGCTGAAAATGGGCACGCCGGTTTCTCCTACTCTGATAAACGTTTACGTCAATTCTGGTTTTCTTCGTTTTTTTTTGTTTTAACCGTACGGGACGGACAGACAAACGAACGGACAGCCAAGACCCGTAATGCGGCTTATGATGATGGCCCGTCATAATAACATAACATAACGTGCGGATGCTATAGGCCAATGCAGAGCTTCTGTCCTTATCATCACGCAAAATCAAAATTGTGCATACACTTGAATTGTTAACTAACTTCATTACATCTGCTGCTGATTCCAGAGAGCTTAGGCCTATTTGTCTACAGGGTGGTCAAAAAAACGGCACAAAGTTAATGACACCATAATTTTGCAACCGTTCGTCATATAGTCATGTGGTTTTCAGCAAAATGTTCCGAAAAAAATTCTTTACATGACTAAAGTCAGTATTTAAATACAGCAGTTAAATATTCTTTGTTACTGCCGCTGGCAATTGAACAATGCAAAAACACTATTACGATGAAAACTGCGGTTCATAAAAAAGTGTCACTATTATTTTATGAATAACTCCGTGAAACTTTGGCCGATTTTAATAATTTTTGGCATGCGACATTAAAAAGAAACTTGTCGTAAATGTCTGTAGTTTTGGCCACCTCGCCTTAAGGTTGTCGCTACACTACCTTGTGAACTGCAGAAGTCGTAGTTTGACCATTGACAACAATGAATTCATACTGGGCAGTGCATGCGTCAGCTCGGAAAATTACTGAGACCACAAAATCATTGAAAATATGTTGCTTCGTCTTTATTTTAAAATTCTAAGTCGACAAATTGAAATGATACATCAACAGCAAGTGGGCTGCTTGAGTCATGCAGTTACTAAACATGCTGTTGGCAAATGGTGTCAACGTCTACCGCTTGCGTTTGTGCTGCAGGAGGACATTTTGAGCACATGCTGAAATGAAGATGATGTGATGTGACACGTGTGATTTTTTTGAGTGATAATAAGTGCTAATTGCGTTTGTCACTATTCAGTTAATAATTTTTGAACCGACGCATACGCTACCCGGTAGGAATTCATTGTTGTCAATGGCCAAATTGCGACTTCTGCATTTCACACGGTAGTGTAGCGACAACGTTAAGGTGAGGTGGCCAAAACTACAGACCTTTGCGTTAAGTTTCTTCTTAATGTCGCGTGCCAAAAATTATTGAAATCGGCCAATGTTTCACGGAGCTATTCATAAAATAATAGTTGCATGTTTTATGGACCAAAATACATTGAAAATAATACTGTTTTTCAATAGTTTACTTGCCAGCGGCAAAAACAAAGAATATTTAACTGCTGTATTTAAACAGTGAATTTAGTCATGTAAAGAATTTCTTTCAGAACATTCTGCTGAAAACCGCATGACTCTGTGATGCACGGTTGCGAAATTATGGTGCCATAAACTATGTGCCGTTTTTTTGGACCACCCTGTAATTTATTATCGAATTCCATATCTCGCAAGTCTATTTTTAACATTTTAAACGAAATGATGGAGGTACAATGACCACTTTCAAACATTCCAGAATTGTTTGACATATTAAAGTGTTGTCACTGGGTATTGTAGACTGGGAAAGCTTACAACGCTCTCCAAACTCTCTAATCGGATGCTTTTCCCGTTCTCCTCGTTTTCAATGCCTTCAGTGGCGATTTTTTCTCGCTATCTTCGGTGCCTCGCTTTCATCCTCGATCGAATGTATTACAATTTACAACTGCAGAAACTTTCAGCTATATTAGTCCCGTACCCAATAAAGGTGCTTAAACATTTCCAGACATTCCAAGAAGAGAAACTGGAAAGAAGGAAAATAATAGGTGACGGAGTTTGAAAACGGAGAGCGTGGTTGAGAATACTTGCTCCCAGTGGCTTAAGAAAATGGAAACCCGTCGTTGGACCCAAACAACGAAGCAGGTCAGCATGCTTACCGACGGCTTGGTACTGGAAGAGAAATCCTTCTCGTTCATCGATGGAGTCGGTCACAAAGCGGAGGTAGAGATATCGTGACGTGGTCGCGATGGCTGGAGGGTTAGATTGACCGCAGTATTTGCCAATCAGACGATCGCTTCCAAGCTGGCCATCTCGCACCTGTCAACAGTGGCGACACACAGCGACTAACGCAGCCGAATCAAGCATTAATGTTATGCTTCTAGCACAGCCAGTCAAACTTAACAATCTATGTCCGTACGCCTTGTGACGACGTGTATGCGGCCGTCCGTCTAGTTAGCGCGGATCGTAAATGCGGTTTAGTATGATGGCCGCATAAACCGTAGACCACCGAGTTTGTCATAAGATCACCAAATACTGACCCACTTTCAAATTCTTTCGATGGCACAGTGAGTCTCCTCCGGAAAAAAATACACACAAAAGTAAGTTTACCTCTTCATGCACTAGCCGGTAGCCTACACGACGAGATAGCGTACCTCGACGTAGTCGGAAATGCATGCTCCAGTGATGGCGGGTTGCAGGGAGAAGCTTACGAACGAAGCGTTGATGGTGTTACCGGCCGTCGTCTCAACAACCCACTCGCAGCTCGTGTTTGCCCAGTACGAGTATGGGAAGCCAGGACTTGAAATCAAGCCCGAGAACTCCGTCAGACGCGTGTTGCAGACTGCAGATCCAACAATAACAGCGACAGCAAATCAGGACCTTAACTCGGGCGATCTCTTAAGTGAAATTGCACCACATCGTTTGGCGACCGAGTTCCGCCCGGACCCGCTGAGAGAGCTTAACTTCCAGAAATAGCAACTACTGGGCTAATAGCTGTTAACTAACTCAACAAATGTTAACTTCAAGACCCGCGTGACCCTTAGGCACGGAGCCCCACAGCATTTGCTGCGTTTGCTAAATCTACTTTAACACGGTTCCGCTACTGTCTGATAAGAACGCTTGAGAATGGATGCTGGACTGACCGCTGCGGTAGACGGCGTGGAACCCGCGACTGTGTGTTGAAGCGTCAGTACGAAACTTGACCCAGAGCCGATGAGTTTTGGAGCTGATTTCGCTCACCGTCGAGTTGCCGCACATACGGGCAAGTATCGGACCTTGACCGTCACTATCTCGCACCTACCGTAAACGTACAGTATGAAGTCCTTCCCGAGCCACAAAACCCACAGGGCGACGCTGATTCCTTACTTTATTAACCCTCAGCCAGACATCAGTTTACACTGCGAGACCACCACAGACACAAAGCTAGTGCATCGCGCGGTGTGCCTGTTTTCGCGTCAGCCTTTGGCTGTTACTCATTGTGCCTACCCACGGAGGGATGGTCAGGCTGGGTTAGCCTGAATGGCTGGTTACATACCGACATGGTTTACCCAGTTGCAGACGGTCACCCATCCAAGTACTAACTGGACCCGTCATTGATAAACTTCGTCGATTCGAACAACGACGTTACCAACTAAGCCAAACCGACACCTACTATCACACTCACACGGTAGTGTGAGTGTTGTAAGGACGACGAAGTATATGGGAAAATGCAAACTTTGACCCTCAGCCAACCAAAAACCCCTGAACCGATCGTCACCAAATTTTAATGGCGTGATTACGTCATGGACGCCTACCACCAAACAAAATTTGGGC
>Ga0056128_1006773_pt1 | contig 14469 bp, 11 predicted proteins | sample WorMetLIZISLAND2_FD_71113 | JGI IMG/M metagenome (GOLD analysis project Ga0056128, IMG submission 71113) | Marine gutless worms symbiont microbial communities from Max Planck institute for Marine Microbiology, Germany - Olavius geniculatus... ... | reverse complement strand
TAAGGGTGAAGAAGATTTACGATGTAAGAGATTATTGACAGTTTGCCAGAGACGCCGAGGATTAGCAGAAGATAAAGAAACAAGCTGGGAGTAGTATTGTTTTTTAGATGAGAGAATTAGTGCCAACCTAGTTGGAATTATTGTTACCGGTAATACGTAATTTTTTGGGACGTTTTTTGCTGTTTTTGTTGACTAGATAAACTGCATTAAACTGCAGTGCTGCAGTGCTTGTACATGTATTTTAATGCAATTTTATTCAACTAGTAAGCCTCATTTGCGTTTGTTGTGTTTCTTGGTGTATATTGAAATCTGGCTCTACACTGGGGCTGTCTGCTATAGAATAGTGACACTAGCAAAAACGACAAACTGGTAAAATTTGCTGCGGGAGTTGTTAACATTAAACTAGGCATAAACATGACCTCTTTTCCTGAGCAAATTAGAGGCAAAGGTTGAATATTTAGCATATTTTTGTTCAGCGATTGTTTTGCATGATTGTCGACGATATTTATTTACGCCAGCCAGTTGTGACTGTTGTGTGAATGTCTGCAAGAATGGAAAGTTACATGGACATCAATCCCTCTGAGACAGGGGGACATGTCTCCCCATTCCCCAATATTTGGACTGGGGACACTGTCACGAATCCCCCCCACCAGATATTTCAGGACTAATAGTAGTAACGTACAGAAACTTTTTATCCATGCAACATTTTGGTCGCCTGATTCTCTAGAATTATTGATAAGATTGGCACCAAATTTGCAATACACAGGTGTACCACACCTGCACGACAGCCAAATCCGTTGAACGCTTTAAGCAGGTAGCGCGAATGTGACAGACGACAGACAGTGAGACAGACCACGGAAATGTGCAAGAATAGGCGGAATCGCTTGCGCTGTAAGCCTGCGATTAACAAGCATTTCCGCCTAATAATAACATTAACCAAAGCTGGAGAGCACTCGAAGAATGCAAACTTCCGTAAGTGCTGAATATACATGTAGTCGCAAAACAAACAGTTCGTTTTCTTACGCCCACGACCATCCTGTGACGTGCACGGTGCACGTGTGGCATTCATTCCGTATTTTCTGTTGCTTTGAAACATTAAATTACATCTTTTAGGCCGCCCGGAACGATAATTCGGGAAGGCCTTATGTTTTACTGCTGTTTCGTTTTTTTGACACGAGATCTCCGAGGTCCGTCGGCCGATCGCCGCGAAATAATTTTGCCGCATGACGAAATCCTGGTCCAAAAATTTGGGGGCCTGCCCGCCCCCCCCAAAAAAAAAATGAGGGCCAAAACATGCTAAATTTGGCCCGCTTTTGCACGACTTTAGACTTTGACCGCGAATATCTCCGGACGGATGGAGATATTCAAAGTCAGTAAACTAAATTCTCGACTGCAATTTTTCCCACGTTAGACGAAAAAAGTCCATTTACCACAGCGTCTACGCGGCTAATGTTTACCCACCAAATCGACTTTTTCGGAAGACCATATTTCGGCCCTTACGGGGTGCTGCGCCTTGAAATTTTTACACGCGCTACAGAATGACCACGGCTTGCTAGTGCACACCCACCAGGGATGGGGGTTCCCCAACATTTTTTTTTACAAAAGAGGTCAAAATTGGCTTAAAATGTAGCATATGTGCGCCTATAACTTTGGAGCTAAGGGGAGTAGCCTTACAAATCTTTACCACGTGATGTGCTGCTAGATGGGGTGTTAAGCGGGTGCAACTTTTGGGGGGGCACCGCCCCCTTAAAATTTGGGAAGGCAAAAAACGTCGCCGCCATTTAGGACAACTTTCGAGTTTGACCGCGAATATCTCTGAAACGGATGAAGCTATCGACAAGCGATAAACGCCGTTATCAACTACTGTCTCTCCTGCGTTGAACAAAAAACAGTTGAACTTTGGTCCACTAACAACGACGGATATTGATCCACCCTAAGTCGGCAATTTGCGTTCTGCGTATTAAAATGTATTTGAGTTCGGGCCACGTAGGCTACGTGACATTGCTACGAAGGGGATTTCAATTCCTGAAACATTTTCACGCGTCTGACTTACGGGGCCGGTCGGCGTCACGTTGGGCTCTGTCCCATATTTCTAGTTAATTAATAATAAGTTACATCTAGGATATTTCTCTAGTCCACGTACATGTAGACCTAATGCCTGACCAACGTCAGCTTAATTCAGCCACTGAGTTATAAATGTATAATCAAGTAGAGCCTTTCGTGATTTTATGTCAGAAATAATTAACTAGAAATATGTAGGCCCCTGATATTAGACGACATGAAAATCATCGTTACCATCATAGAGTGGTTTAACGTGACCCAAGCAATAAGCATTATTTCTAAGACCACGAGTACAGCATTGCTGCGTGTAGCAATACTGCGTGTCAGTCACTTTCTGTACAGTGTACGGGGAAAAAATCAGAATCTGTGAGTCGGATGCATCAAGTCGCATTCTGCTGGGGTGGGGAGGAGTACAAATCGTTCACGAGACGTGGCAGCTGGTTCTCTTAGCGCGCATCCGCTGCGACACGTCACTGCCGACGCGTCGTCGACGTAGCTCGGACGCCGGCTGACCGTTGGTGGTCCCGTGGAGCACGGGGCGGGCCCTGTAGGGCACTGGGTGACCGTTGGAGGGTCCAGGAGATTGTCCGTCGTCGTCGTCGTCGTCTGCTGCTGTCGTCGTCGCCATCGCGTCGAGCTGTAGCCGTGCCTGCGTCAGCAGCTCGTGGAATATGCCGCTGAGGTTCACGTCGTCTTTCGCCGATACCTGTGCGCATGCGTATACGTCCACATAATACACTAGAAGAACTAGATGGTGGTCATTTTTATGTTTTATAAAAGTTTTAAAAAACATGTTTTTTTTAAAAAGTTAATGTTTTTTTAATTTTTAACGACTTTTTTACTTTGTTAATGTTTTGTGCTTTTGTCATGTTTTTTGTTCTTGTTAAAAATAAACGTACAAAATTACAAATATAATTTATTTTTCATTTTCAAATTGCGTTCAGCTGTTTTTGATCTGTACATTCATTTAGCAAATTCCGGTTTTTAGTCTTTACAAATGGTAGGTTTTTGTTTTTAACTATCTGGGTTAGATATTCTTTGCGTGTGTAATGGCGAAAAAAGTAGCCATTGGAAACATCTGCAGTTTAATGTTTTTATGCATGTTTTATAACGTTTTATAAAAGTTTTTTAAACATGTTTTTTATATTTTTTATTTGCAAATCAATATGGTTACGACTCCGTGGACTATTATGCCTCCGCCAACATGTGACAACTACAAGGCCAAAAAGTGAATTTTGGGGCATATTTGACTCCACCGTGACCTTGACTCTTGACCTTTTGATCCATAAATTTCATGCCTTTATCTTTGCACCGAAGTCCGTTAGTGGTAAAAGTTTGGTCAAATTCCGTCAACAAATACAGTACCCAAGATATCTTGCTAACAATGATTGTTCGGGACTCACGAACGCATGGATGGACGGACAGACAATAATGCAGCGATAAATAAAAAAAACAATTTACAGCACAATGTTAGATTTTTAAAAAGCGAAAAAAAATTAATCATGCACAAAGTAATTGACAAAAAGAACGATTATTACTATAGACTATCTATTGCTAATACTGTATTATTGTTATTAAACCGGCGACGAAAAAGACGACGAGGAGAAAATGACAAACAACGTAAAAACAGTATCTAGATTGACAGAAGCAATAAAGCTTTGCGTTGACTACAGTGAGTGACCTTCTAGAAGCTTCTATAGCGCCTTTATACGACAGCCGTGAAATATTCATCAATTACGCCTGGCGGGTATTAAATGAGCTCGTCTGCACAAGAGTAAACAACGCCGGAAGCTGTCCTGTCGAGTGGCACTGGTGACAATTCCCCCCTCCCCTCGACGTTTCCCCGGCCAACCGTTTCCAAGACGCAAAGCATTTCCCCTGCCTTCTTATGAGAAACCAGGCGGTGTACCGTACACTACAGTCTATGGAATACCTTTTATCCGATTAAGTCATCAATAACGTTGTCAATTTTGCTGACTGAACAGGCCGGAACTGTACATCAACGTTTCTTTCGTAAAAGTCCGTTGCTCTCATTTTGTAAATTTAACGTTCTAACGCTGTAGTAGTCGTATTATAATTTAAAGTAAGTCTACACTCACACAACTACTCGGTAACAAAAGTTTCGGCGTTGGCACTCTGGCTAACGACAACAGTGATTCGCAGCGATATAGAAGGGGTGGGGGGCTTGTGTCTTACAAGTCCATGGCGAATATGTATCTTAGTAGCCTATAGTGCGACATGTTAGCCTAAGCCGGCTCAGTGGCTTTTAGGCGCACTATAATCGTGCAGTTGCTTGATAGATCTTACAGGACATTGTTTGATGTGCTTTGATACACTGCACAACACGAAGGGGAGATGTCAAACGCCTTCAAAAAAATCCCCCGGAGCGGGGCAAAGTCCGACGTGGGGATTATCCGACACTCGCGGAATATCGGCAGCGACGACTCTTGCTTATGTCGGTCACAGAACAGCGAAGTCAACAACAAACTGCTCCGTGCATCCGCACCCAGTATGATCAATTTTTACAGCTCCAGCGAACGTCGATAAATATTAGGCAGGTCTACAGGAGGCGGATACGTAGCCAGCTGTGAGAAAACAGGAAAATAAAGACAAATGAAGCATCATGTTAATCGTCGCTTCCAGCCACTGGCTGCAACACAGGCCTAATGAAAATGTTTCATTCATTCGTTCGTTTAATTTTTTCCCGAATGGCTAGTATCCACAGATCACGAGATGGCGTGTTGTCCCTACAAAGCTGGTCAGGCAATTTGTACCGGAGACTGCTTGGACAACGTCTCCAGCCTTCCAACTGGAAATTCTGGCTTCGTTCACGAAGACTGTAGTGCAATTGTGCATTGTATATTAATTTAATGCGATGCAATCTAGCTGCATTCTCCCGCTACGAAAACAATAGACTGAGTACATACTTACTTACTTACTTACGCACCGGACTGTCTCGTTTAGGCCCATTCACTCTCATGCGGCGAAAGATTTTCGTTGTACGTATAGACACTAGACAGAAGCATCTTGTTGCAGACTCTTAACAACAGCCCCAACAGCAGCAGTAAGTAGTAGGCTAAACCGCCGAGCAAGCCAGATTGCCGCGGAGGAGTCTACAATTACTCTAATTGAACGTCTAAGCACCGGTGATTTCATGATGTCTACGTGTGATGTGACGTAGGCCTAGAGCTGTAATTGTTTGCGTGACTTGCTGCTGCTGCTTACATTCGGGGTCTTCACTGTCGTCTTTTAGTTTTTATCACTATCATCATCACCCAGCCGCTGCAACATGAAAGGCTACTATATCCTGTTCTGGTTGACGTCGTGTGACTATTGATGACTGCTGTCGTCGGTAATCGAGTCTTGTTTTTCACACGTTTGCCTTTTACATCTGATGCCTCGTCTGCGTCATAGAAAAACAGTGCATGGCCACTCGATCTAGCCCATCCTCTGTGGTTTTTTTACCTATAAAGCAACTTTTGCACTTCTCTGCAAATTGACCGTTGATAATTGAGAATTTTTTAATGTTGCTGTTTTGCATCGTTTTCATTTCTTCCGACAAATATTGTGCAAAATCACGGCCTGCACCGGCACTTAAACCACAAACTTGACTAGGCCTATAACAAAACAAAACATCATGTTTGCTGTCGACCACATTTCGAAAAAATCGAAAAAAAGCTTTCTAAACTGTAAACGACGCATTTTCCCGTTTTCTAGTGTTGTTTTACAGTAAGTTAAATTCACATACGCACGTCATGCTTGCTATATTTTGTTTTGTAATAAAAATAATAGCATCTTGAAAAACTTTGTAGTTAGAAATTTTGCTAGAATACTGCCAATACGATGTTCTGCCGTTCTGTGATCCCCATCGCAGTCACTGAGGATGACGACAACGACAATCATGATGAGATAATGATGACGTCATGACGATGATGACGTTACCACAACATCATGATGCTTCCGGTTTCAGCCGGCAAAAAAAGTAGGAATGAGCATAACATGACATGACATTTAATATTACGCAACAACTGATAAAAACAAGCTGACACATTAAATAATAACCACGAGAACTTGAGCAAAGTTGCAAAGATGCAGCATTACAAACTCGATGCAACAAGTATTTTCCAGTAAAACCTTAGTTGAAAGCAAACAAAAACTGCACTAATATTTTCGAACGTTAAGCAAAAATTTTACAGACAAACGAAAACCGGAAAAAAGAAGTTCTTCATACCCCTAGCTATGACAACAGGGCTGCAGTAGATGCTGGGATTGGTATATGCTAGCTGAGACTCGTATTAGGCCCTATATACCTCGACGTATCCGGTTCCCCAGTCGATGCTTGCCGTCGTCTCGGCGGTCGGCTGGTCCACTCGACGTCGCTCCCCGCCGAGGTCCGTCTTGTTGCCGACAATCACGATCGGCGTCCGGTCATCGCCGTCTTTCTCCGCAACGATCTGATCCCTGAGCAGTTCGACCTGCTCGAAAGAAGCCTCGTCGTCGACGCCGTAGACCAGTATGAAAGCGTCGCCGGTAGTGATCGCCAACTGACGCATTGCCGGAAACTGATACGCACCTGTCGGACAGAGCATCCCGTAACGTATCACGCAAGACAGCCGTGCTGTCGCAGATAAACCGTGCGATGCTTCAGTCATTTCGAGGAGATAGTCTGATAATGTGTAGAAACATGAACAACTAAAAAGTTGGCACAGGGCCTAATGTAAGGCCGTTTGGCGCCGTAAATCTAATTGAGCGAATCTTGGTCCACGGCTGCTGATTCGTCAAGTAGATGAGAAAGTAAAATGTGGTAAAATTTTCCTCCCTCCAAAACTCTCAACGGCACTAGCTGAAATTTGGCCTCAATTCTTTTCAGATAAAAGTTCTCCTCGCCCCAATTTTGATATTGGTCCGCTGTTTGGATTCGACGGAATTGTGGAAAACAAAGAATAAGAAAAGAAAGTAAAGGAACACAGCGAAGACATAAGGCTTCCCGTTACTACGCAAAGGCGACATAATCAATCGGCCGCTACATAATGGCTACTTAGATTACCTGTCAGACATATCGGCATTCGCATCGTAACACGTTACGCAACCTTATACCCTGTTTACACGATCGAGCAAACATCGAGCAAACATTAAGCACGCCTGATGGAACCTCGCCCCTGGCTCAAATGTAGGCCTAGGCTTAGCCCACAGCTGATCACGTGTTATAGGTCTTCCAATTATAACCCGCCCGCGCTCCTAATTAGCATGCTAATTACCATAGGTCGTCCAGCTAGCTCGATGTTTGCTCGATCGTGTAAACGGGGTATTATACATCACGCTGCACCTGTACATGGAGAAGCTTCCGCTGACGACTTTCCGACGACGCGCCTTTTCTACGACATCTGCACACCTTGCACGCCGAAAATGCTTATAGCCAGTAGCGAGAATTCCGGGTAGCATAATTATTTTGAAGACGATACAGAGAAAGACAATGTAACCGTACGGAGAACTGTCACGATAGTACACGTATCATGATATGAAGAAATGCGTCCGTTACGAACTCAGTCTAATTTTTCCAAACTGCAGCACTTAAACTTATGACTGCTTCTATTTATTTATATTATAGCACGATGCATTTACGTTTATTTGCGAGCTTTGACGCGACGTTGTGATGTCAGTGTGTGCAATACTGACAAAGAAAGCAATGACATTTAAAAGAAACTGCTTAAAAGAGAAAGAGAAAAGCCCAAAAAACTGCTATCTGCCATAAGGAGTCATTTTACTATTGAAAACGATGATTGCGTAAAATGTCAACGTCTATGCAAAAATAGCAGTTGGACGGAAAAAACTTGATCAGTGGTGAAATATAACACAACTACTGCATTACGTGTACGTAAATACTAGATATCGCACTGCTAGAGTGGGCGAGCGAGTACATATACATACAGGGTGGGCCAAAAAAAGGCACCATTTTTGTATACCTCATAACTTCACCAATTATTAACCGATTTTCACAAACTTGTTACTGTCAGAAGCAGGAGACAATTAGCAATAAGAATCTCGCCATAGATCCCACCACACCCTAAGTCTGTCACTACACTACCTTGTGAAATGCCAGTGTCTTAAGAATAACAATTAAAAACAAGACGACTTTTGTAACAACACATTTTAAAAAATTAACACAAACAACGCGCTTGTTGTCGCAGTTATTGTTTAAAAATCACATTTTTACAGCTTTCACATCAAATTTCCAATGTGTCCGCCTTGCTGCTGGATGACGCATCGAAGCCGGCGACGCCAGTGGTGTATTTAAGGGAGGCCACGGTGCGATGCTGTCGCAATTTGATTTATTTTGCAAAATTGTCGTTGCTTATGTTACGTAGTGACGAAGCAAACTGTTTTGCAAAAATTGTGGAACAGAGATACATACACTGTCATGTAACAAAGAACTCTCTACGCTCTTCTTATGCGTACAAATCCACAAAATATGACCAACTGTCGCGTTACCCAGTTCACACTGAAAAGCTCACTTATTTACTTGAACGACCTTTATCGTCCATTTTCAACTCCACAGATATTTAGTCACAAACGTTGTTTCAGATACAATGCATAACGCGAGCTCGAAGTAAAACGATGTGGCGAAAAAACTCATATTAAGCCGTTTGTAGTTCTACACAAAAAGATACAGCAAACCGACAGTGAAAAAGAATTGCTGACCTTCGCACTCAGATAGGTAAATAAAGAATTTTAGCCGCTTACTGAAACCATATCAGGTCAGAACATATCCTGGAGCCTCTAACCTGCCTTTACCCTGGCGCTCATAGGGGCCTACCTAGCACTGACCCAGAAATCGTGACTGTACAGCAGCTGTCGTTCTAGCGGGACTTCGTGCTAATGAGTGTCGTCCGTTGACGTGAGCGAATGAAACCTGTTAATTGGATGACCTACCCGAAGTATCTAGGATGTCGAGGGCAAGTAATTAAAACATAAATAAGTAAGTTAAGCACAATATCCAGTACACACGTAAGTCGTGTACGCAGGAGGAAATGTCGAGAATGAGCAGAACGTGCCTGTATACGATGTGGACAGACATCAGAAGACGCAAGACATCGCAGCTGGACGAGTGTTGGTAATGACTGCGTGATGACAGAAAACTATGTATCGAGGATGTCGAGGGTAACCGGTCGACCATCGAGCTCATAGTCTCCGCTGTGAAGCTCCTCGACGGTAGCCTTGTATTCGCTGACGAATCGTTCATACAGCAGGCGCGAGATGATACAGGTCTTGCCCACGGCCGCCGCACCCATCACGACCATGTATCGTCAAAACCTGGACCGACAGCACCGAGAAACAGTGATATAAGCGTAGGTTCAGAAAAATAAGGTTAAGGATAGGGTTAGGAATGGAGTTAGAAATTAAGGTTAAGGAATAGGGCTGGGATTGGTATAGGGTTAGGGTTGGGATTGGGGTTAGCAATAGGGTTAGAAGTAAGGGTAGGGTTAGGGTTAGGGTTGTGTAGTGGAATAGTTTTGACGTTTTCGGTTTCGTTGGTTCATGTTTTGACAGGGCACCCATCACGACGATGCGATAGCGGTCCTTGACCAGCAGTCTCTGACGCCGCTGAGGTCCGGACGGCTGAAGTTCCGCCGAGCTAGACTGTGTTCGGCGCTTGGGCGGCTGATCGTCCTGTACGACGGCTGTTTGACGTCGCCACGGTTTATGCATCGTAGACGCCTGTTTTTCAACACACCCAGACAGTGGCGTCGTCGCAGGAGGAGACAGAGGGGCACAGCTACCCCTAAATTTTAGGCTGTGGCAAAAGTGTCCGAAAATCTTTTCTTGTCGGAAAAATTTGTCCACAAATGCAACATTCGGGGCTGAAAACCCCGATTTTAGAAAAATTTAGAGTAAAGTTAAAATTTTGAGCAGCAATAATCTGCTCTGTCAAAAATGTGCAGCTGTTTTCTGAATTTTGTTGGAAATTTGCAATGTCTATCGGAAAATTGCCACTTCCTTTTCCGTTTACTTTTTTTATCCCACGACGAGGCTGCACCGAGACGATGATTGGCTTCGTGGCATCTTCGCAAAGTGCGTTTTAAGTATCCAATCACTGAACATTATCACATCACCACAGAGTCTGACTTTTTAATTAACATCCGAATTCCACTACTCCAATTAGTTGTGGATTTGACAGACAGAAAGTCGTAGGTTACAACAAACTGCACAACATCTTGAATCTGTCGCAGGCCTTTGCTTTCTAATGTGGACTCGCAGTACAATTAAAAATGTGGATTTTCTGTAAACTTTTGATTCTGTTCTGGATCTGCTTTATTGTCTGTTGTACGACAAATCGACAACAAATCAAAACAAGTGTAGTTTGGGTCTGATTATTGCCACACTCCGCCACCACTGTTATAGGATAAACCATCATCGTAATCTTCATCGCCTCAAGTCACGGTCACATGTGAAACAGAACCTTTGCAAAAATGTTTCATGCCTCACGTAATTGCTGCCGGCATGTTAAAGTTAAATATGCTATAGAACATTCGCCAAAGTATTCTACAACATTTTGTCTAGATGTTATGCAAACGGGTGGATTTTTTTTCGTTTTTATCGTAGTTTATCATTAATTTTCTGTTTTATTTAGAACATTTGACTTACAACAAATCACTTGGCAATGTTTCATCGTAGATTCCATGCCGTGTCTTGGTCCTATAGGCCTAACCCTGTCGTGTAATTAGCGTCCCTGACAGCGCAAATATTTAAATAGACGCGTGCATGGTCTTGATCGACACAGAAATCAGCTGACAAAATGAGGAAATTACGAAGCCACCGCAGACGAATTCTAATTGAGCCGATGACAAGGTCTGCGTGCACTTTTTACGTTTTCACCTTATTAGCTGTTTCGCTCGCGTCTCGTAGGCTATCCAGGTTTGTCTGTGGAAATGGCAGACGTTTTTTGTGCAATTAACCGGGAGCAAATGATTGACAGAGGGCGTGCTCCACGTAAGCTAGCGTTGCTTTAATGTCAACGACCTGTTGAGTTCGAACCAAATGCACCTACCGTGGGCAGAAGGAGTTTCGGTGTTCATATCCCAATATATTAAGATATCGAAGAATTTTAGAACAAGAATCCCAGCTGTCGCTATGGTGGGGCCGACCGTACTGATTGTCACTGACCTTGAAGATCATCCAAAGTCGATGATTTTCATTTCATCTGAAACGGCGTGTGCCACTTTCTATTAGTGATCAGTAGCAACCTAGGCCCTATCTTGCACCGTTTAGTCACAATACATTCGTGACAAACAGACGGACGACGGACAGACGACAACAACGACAAAGGGCCGATCTTTAAGCTTACAGCTTAGCGGTCAACCCAATGAAAACTATAGTTCAAAAGGACGCAAAAGTTACGTCTACAAAGTGCTCCAGAAATCCTGTGCAACTTTGAAACGCTATATAACTTTTTTTTAATTTTGGGCACAGACATGTTCTAAAAGCACGTGCAATGAAGCATGAGTAAGAATGCTGCGTTGTTGTAGGCCTAGTATTTTTTATTTCTACTGAAAAATAAAATTTAAACAGCTTTAAAATTGAAAGGGATTTTGTGGCGCTATCTGCTTTTTTACTTTTCGGCGAACAAAGGCTTTTATGATCTGTGTATTGCCTCAGAATGCACCGAAATGCGTTTGGGATCTACCTGGGCACGGCGAGTGTTGCCTGCTCTCGCCACTGGGCCTGCAGAAATTCTGCTAAGTCAGACGTCATGCGACCGTCTTAATTACTGCCAGTCATACGTTGTAGATGGTCTGAGTGTTAGTGCAAGGACAAGGATGCTAGTGGTGTGACATACATGTAGTCCTACCGAATATTTCATGAAGCTTTTAGCGACAGCTCGTATTTCTTGGCTTCGTACGACACCATCCCGCGGCTTCTCTGCACAACAGCCTGTAAGGTCACCAGCTGCATGCATCGCTGTTGATTTTAACAGCGTCCAAGCCTCGATGACATTTAAAGGTCTCGACGCAGGTTCGCTCGGTGACCGGTTGCAGATGTTATAATCGACTGGCTAAGCCGAAATGGCCTGAGATCGATACGAGATAATGTCAATTCAAGCCCTCTTGCTAGCAGGGGGTTTCTCAGAAAAATATTAAGCCTATACTCGTGGCGATCAAGTCCTCTTTACTTACCTTCCGCCTTTTCCGCCTCAACGATTTATCCACTTTTTCCCGCATATGATGATTTCTATCTATATCATTTCTCGTCGTTTTGCCAGCGGCAAACGGAAAATTTCTGACTGACCCGGCATAGATTTCCAGCATCTGATATGATTTTTAATGGCGCTGTCTGACAGATCATGTTGTCCGTTGACTTCTGTGGCCTCATGGCGGAAGATAGGAAGCAACTGCCCCGTTTAAATTTGTGCTATCGGAAAAGTGTCAAAAAATCTTCTTCTTGTGGAAAAATTTCCGTCCAAAAATGCAACATTTGGGACTAGCCCCCTCCATTTTAAAAAAAAATGAAGCCAAAATTGAAATTTTGAGCAACAATTATGTCCTCTGTCGGGAATTTGTAGCTGTCTGTAAAAAATTGCAGCTTCTTGCTCTGTTTAGTCATTTTAAGCCACGACGCCTCTAACTTATACCAGGTGCTATCGCCAGCTGTTTCATGACCATGGCACATTTATGTTCTAGCAGTAGGCTTAGCCACCGGTTCGCCCACCTTACAGTATTGGCTTTGGCGCTACCATTAGCTACTGTGACGTTTTGACGCGTCGTTACATGTAAACAAACGATCAGCAAAACTGCTTCGCAAAATGTTTTGTGTTTCATTTCACACGTAGGCCTAAACATCTGCAAAACATTACACCGAAACGTTTGAAAAATGTTTTTGTTTTTTCTCGGATGTACGACACTTTTTGCTGGACAGCTACGAAACGTCGGTGGCACGCAAACTAAAGCATTTTTGACGTAGCTAATAAAAAATAAAACTTAAGACAGCTGCCAAACATTTAGCAGATGTTTTAGCCGACCGTAGTTAAGTAATGGTTGAGCTATTGGTACGAGTTGTCGTCTAGATCTGTCCGTCTGTCGTCGTTTGTCACGGATGTATTGTGACTCGGCGTTAAGTTGCAAGGGAAAACTTTTTATTGGAATAATTAGCCATGTACCTCAAACCTAGGCGTGCAAAATTTCAGCGATCTAGTGCAAGGCAAACATTTTTAAATTAGCGGTTAAATGAAGGGGGTAGGAAATTCAATGGCAAACTGGTCATTATCGGAAACAGTGGGTGAGGTCAAATTTTGTTATGACTTTAGTCTAAGACTTAAGTCTTGACTTGACTTTGGTCTAATCCCAAAGTCAAGTCCAAAGTCAAGACCAAAGTCAAGACCAAAATCAAAATTAAATTAGCTGGTAGTTTTTAATGTCAAAACAATACAATCAGGGCTTAGATTGACCAAACGGACGTCCCAGTTCGTTATTTGAGCGAAATATTTACTTTTTGACCAGTAAAATAACGTGCGGCGCCTGGTAACTAATAGGCATTTTGTTACCATCGTAACCACGCAGACGACACTAGAGTAAGTAATGACGTCATCGCTGGCACAAATATTGCACAAAATTTCTTGTATATCCATAAAATGGCCACATAGGCAAACAAAATAATATTGTACACATCACCCGATTAATATAGGTCTGGAAAACACTTCAAGTCTAAAGTCAAGTCAAAAGTCAAAACTAAAGTCAAGATATATAGGGCCAAGATTACTATTAATCACTAATAGAAAGTCGTACTTTGGCTTTCAAATGACATGAAAATCACTGACTTTGAATGACCTTGAAAGTCAGTACTGCAACAGGAACTGTATAAACGGTAGCGCGTCCTTTCTAGCAAGACGTTTTTATTGTCAGGAAAATTTGCGTAACCTGCGTCCGATATTTCTGTTGGTTATTTACGACTGTAGCTGTTTATATCGCCTGGCGAGATGAGCGCCTGTTACCGCGCGGGGCGTGTGTTATATATACTAGTGTTAATAATTGTAGCTTTCGAGAGCAGCGTTCCGTTAACATAGCGTGCATCTGCATGGAACTGTGTCACCTTTGAGAAATCGCATTATCTCTGTCATTTAAGGTCGGACGCTATGGGCTTCGGACGTAAGCGGTACGGTCGGCTTTATCTAGCGACAGCTAAGCTTTTTGTATTTTTTTATTTTATTTTACATATAGCACAGTCTAGCAAGTCCCAGAGCTGTCATACCGAAAGTAGTGCGTTATGCCTTAATGTAGAAACGCAGCCGTCATGTTAATGAGATCACCCACGTACAAACTAATGCACGTCTTGCATTTTCGCAAATAAAACTTTTCATCGCCGTTTTTATAGGCCTATCGACCACGCTATATCAACCTTGAGTGGAAACAAGAACCA
>Ga0056128_1006768_pt1 | contig 14474 bp, 8 predicted proteins | sample WorMetLIZISLAND2_FD_71113 | JGI IMG/M metagenome (GOLD analysis project Ga0056128, IMG submission 71113) | Marine gutless worms symbiont microbial communities from Max Planck institute for Marine Microbiology, Germany - Olavius geniculatus... ... | reverse complement strand
ACTACCTGATGATGTTGTGTCAGCATGCAGTGTTAATAGTTTTAAGAGACGTTTTGATTCGATTGGGCGTGGTTTTAGTTTGTATTATGACTATAAATCTGACATCTAGTACCGGAAGTCGATGTGAAAACAGTATTAGTTTAGTTTTATTGAAATTTGTGTAAATGTTATCTACTTCGGACGGAAATAGAGGCCTCCTGGCCTGCTTCCGGATATTCATTGATGATGATGATGATGATGATGACTTGAGATGCTTAGAAGTTGTGATGAACTTGCATGAATGCTGTATAGTAGTGAATAGTTCCCATCATCTTCACTCGTCCCGTTGTTGCTATATTTTCGGTCTGTCGAATTTCGTGATTGTTGTTTATATTTATTATGCACACGCAGAGTCAGCAATGTTCTTAAAATGGCTATACGGTGAGCCGTGCTGATCTAATGTGAACACCGGTAAAAAGTTGATTTTCTGCTCGATTGTGTGATCTGATTTCAGTTTTTTTTTGCAGTGCATATTACAATGACAGCATCTAACAATATGAATAAAACATGCCAATAACTAAAAGACAGTACGCAATATTACCATTTTACTGCAAATGAAAGCTTATAGGTATGTGTATTTTGCAGTCATTTTTTCTGTTTCATTATCTTGTGTTAGGCCTATGTTTTATTTTGCTTTGAGCAGTTTTTTTGCCTGGTTGTTGCTGCCATATCACTGTTTTAATGTGACATTATATTGTACTTGCTTTGATGAATTTAATGATGATGATGATGATGATGTACTGGAGATGTTGCATACATGTGTGTATATTTGTGTGTACAGCTAACACTTAACGATGACGTCTATTGTTGATTTCTATGCTGGTCGTACTGTGTTGGTCACTGGAGCGACTGGTTTCATGGGCAAAGTCTTATTAGAGAAGCTGCTGCGCTCATGCCCAACTATAACAAGAATTTATGTGCTAATTCGACCAAAAAAGGGATTGTCAGTGGAAATGAGATTAATCCAGTTACTCGAGTCAAAGGTTTTTTGTTTTCACAGTATTTCTTTTTGTGTCTGGAATTTTTCGTGTTATTGATAGTTTTACACCACATTCAGTACAAATACTGTTTGTGGCATTATCAGTTCTCTTTAAGAGTTGCAGAAATTAACGTGATCACATGATTAGTCATTACAAATTTCAACTATTGAAAAAATTGTAATCATTAAATTTTTGATTGGGAGTTCCATCACTACAAATTATTGTGGAGTGTATTTTTTGCAGTGTTTCTGTGTGAATGACTCTTCATCTCAGCTGCATAGTTGGATCTATATGTGTACATTGTCAAAAAGTGCATCGTCTGTTTATTCCAGGGGCGGCAGCAGGCAAGGGGTCCAGGGGTCTGGACACCGCTGCCGCCAGCAGAACGACCAATGAGATTTTCACAAATCCAAGCTTTTTTGGATGGATGAGGGCTGTGGAGGTAGCAGCAGTAAATTGACAACCACTCGACCTGGACCCCTTAGCTCTGAAACCCTGGCACTGCCCCTGGTTTATTCAGAGGATGAACATTCTCGTTTGCTTAGGGGCCTACAAGGTTGAGCAAAAAACACCAATTGAGTCTTACTGGATTGTTTATATATAATTCTAAGTGAAGACATGTATTCTTGGCCAGTTATCACTGTTGACTTTTTAATCAAAATTAATGATTAATTAATTGCCAAATTTTGAAAAGTTAACCATAAAAATATTAAATCATTACGAGCTCGAATTTTCTTGTTTTTATTTTGGTAATTATTCTTATATTGCCAGTATTTTTTCTCACATTCTGGTTATTTATCCCAGTCCATTTCATAGAGGACTATTATTTGCAGATGATCATTTACAGTAGCCCTCCCAGTAATATTAAGTATCATGTTAGGAAGAGCAAACACTCTTAGTACTACTATTGCATACTTGTTTGTAAGATAAATCATGGCGGCATATTGCTGTATTGTGTACAGTGTTCACCTGAAAGTGGTCATTGAAGTGGTGTGAAGTTTATCAATACATTAATTCTGTCTAACTTGTGTGCAGACGGCGGTAGCTTTGAAGTTTGTTATCGTAAGGAAAGATGCTGATTGTTGCTTGTGCCGGTGTTGTAGCTATTTGACACACTTCGCTCAGAGAATGTTCACTTCCAGTCAAAGGTGGTTTCAGTAGCAGGAGACATCCTGGAGCCAGGACTTGGCCTCAGTGACTCAGATGTTGAACATTTGGCCTCGGAAGTTTCTCTTGTCTTTCATTCGGCGGCAACCGTCAAGTTTGACGAACCGCTTAAGTGAGTCTTTTTGTCTTTACCGCAGCATGCCAGTTAGTGGTTAAAACCAAACCATGTGGGTTCTTCACTCATGCAATGGTGTGTGGTAGTATGTCAGCCTATGCGCACGATCTCACTCTTATCCAGCTGATTGCCAGATCAATTCTCGACCATTTTCAGTATGATTAAAGAGAGTAAATGAAAGTGAGTTTTGATAATGTGGCTGTAAGACTGGCATAAGTGCTTTGATGGGTATGTTAATTTTATCGCTGAAGATTTTATTGTCAGATTGTTTTGTTTTGCTAAGCAAATAAAATGGTTGATTGATTGATTGATGTTGCCAAGTGTAGCGTGGGCTTTGTGGTACAGTGATGTTGCAATAGACTGCTGGGTACAATACTCTATTCTGACAGACGCTATTTCGACAGCCAAGCAACTGACGACCTCGGCCGTATCTTCACGGATCGCCAGTCGACCAACTAGTTTCTCAGACCTACCAAGTAAACTGTCACTGGATAGCTAGTCGGCAAGTTTCGTAGTTACGTCCACCACCTTCTAACTTATTAGCTATATTGTACGCTAACTTGTGGTGTGCGTTATTGACACATAGATGTTTAAAAATGCTAACCCAAACCCTAACCCTAAACCCTAACCTTAACCATAACTAAGCGAAAACTGTAATTTAATATTAAGCACAAAATTGTACTACATTACACATGAATTTGTCGCCCCCTGGTGAATGTGAATGTAAAGTGCAATGACGTTTCTGTCGACGTGAATTTCAGTCGGAATAGCGTCTGTTGTAATAGAGTCTGTCTCTCTAGACTGCTATGTATTGCATCTTTGTGTGACTTTAAGCCACATGAACTTTTTGTTTCGTAATAGTTATTTAGTCATTGATTGAAATATATAATGGTATATAATGTACCACTAATAATGGTACTACAGGCTGCAGTGACAACAACAGCTGTGTATTAACTTGTCGACTGGTATAACAGTAGTGTGCCTGCGAAGAAAGTGTGTGTATTGTGCTGCATCCTGTTTGACTGTTTAATACATTTTAGATTCTCAGTCAATATGAATGTGATTGGAGTCAGCCGAATAGTGGAATTGTGTCGGAAGTTGGATCGTCTTGAGGTATCATTTCATAATTGCTGTCTGATGTTCTATCAAACATATTGATACAAAGTCTGGCTAATTTCTGTACTACACTGATGAAAGTTTCACTAGAAATGTAATCAGTTAGGTCAAAATTTGGGAATGATAAATCAGTCGCTAAGTATTGTTTTAAGTGATGGTTACTGTGAAAAGGATATGCGCAGTAGAATTGCCATTGCAAAGCAAGCTTTTATGAACGAAACTGGAAAGTGGGACATAGAGTTGAAGAAGATAATTATAAAGTGTACAGTGTGGAGCATTGTTCTTTATGGTGCTGTGACATGGACAATGATGCAGGCTGATCAAGAAAGGTTGTCAGCATTTGAAATGTGGGTTTGGGGGAGGATTGAAAAGATCAGCTGGATTGATAGGGTAACAAGTGATGAAGTCCTGCAAAGAGTCCAAGAGACCAGGAGCATCTTGGATACAGTAAGGCAGTGCAAACTCCGATGGATAGGACACATCCTGCGACATGATTCGCTGCTACGGGATATAGTGGAAAGCAGGATGATAGGAAAAGCAACAAGAGGACAAAGCACCTACCAATGCTTAGCAACATCACAAGCAAAGACTGCGGGACTTTGAAGAGAAGACAGAAGTTTGTCGTAAATCTGCCACTTGGCAGAAGACTGAAAGAAAAGCTGGTTTATGAATGTTATTCTGTAGAGCATGTCACCATGTTGTATGTCTTTTAATTGTTGTTGCGCATGGTCGATCATATTGTTTTAAACTTCTGAGTTCTGTTTACCCTACCGATACTGTAGATCAGCTGGGGCGGTATGCATAACAACGTCGTAGCTTAGTTTGGACGTAAGGCCTACGTCGCGACTAACTACTTCCAAACTAGAAAGTTACGTTTGACGGCATGCAAAAACTCTGTCGTAGCAAGCGACTAACTACTACCGACGTAGTTGATGTCGGGTAAGTTTGACTCTGGAATTTCCTGGCTAAACGCACTCTGCCTCGGCCGGCCTGCAGCTAAAAATAGATATGGCCTGACTTGTCATCTGCTGCAGTCACGGGCGTGCTCGAGTTTAGTTACAGCTCCATTGGCTAAGTAAGAATGCGCGACGTGAATAAATGAAATTTATCGAATGCTAAACATTTTATTCAGCAATTGTGAATACTGGAATTAGTTTCAATAGCGTAAATGACTCGCCAGAAATTATATACGACACATGACGTGATTGCAGCTGCTTTTTAGCGACGTTAATTTACATTGACAACGACCGACTAAATATTTACGACAGGTCGCTGGAGCGAGTAGAGTTAGTTCGGACATAGGCGTCTGACTAGTGCTACGACGTTGTTATGCATACGGCCCCTGAATTACTCTGTGGCATTGCCTACAGTGAATCTGAACACTGAGCCAAGTCTGCCATAATGGACTTCTGTCTTTCTTGCAGAATAAATATTATGGCACTGTGTGAACTTTTTTATTGATTGATTGGTTTCTTGTCATTGAATTATTGATTGCATGTTCGACTGATGCAGGCATTGGTGCACATATCAACAGCATATGCAAACTGCGATCGGCATTGCATTGATGAAGTGGTATATCCTGCTCCATTGAGCCCTGCGAAAGTAGTGAGTGCTGTGGAGTAGGTGTCTCACACTGTTTTCTGTGTTTGTGTTACTGTTGAAAGCGTGTCAGATATACTCCCGTGTTCCAAAATTAGCAACACCCCTACAAATAAGTTACTTTAAAATCGTTAATACCTGACAGATTTTTACAAAATTTGAAACTTTCGTGGAGACAATCATTCTGAACTGTTCTGTAAAGTTTGTGCTCAAAATTGTGAACTGTAGCCTCGATGCAAGCTCTTAGGCTTAAGGGGGTACGCTGCTACTTGATCCTTTTGTCAATAACAATGCATTGAACCTTAATGTAAACAAACTGACATCATGACATTGCATTGAGCACACATGGTAAGGTACGGACATCATAATAGCTGTGACATTAAGTGTTGTTAAGAGGTGTTGCTAATTTTGGGACATGGTGTACGTAGTATAGTCAGTCACTTTTGTGTTTTTAGCTTTTACTTTAAGTGATTTTGTGGCAGATGTAAAACTGAAACGAATCTGAGAGATATATTGCAGTGATTCATTGCAGTAAAATTGTGGAAGAATGCTGCTCGGTATGAAAGCAATTGGCTTGCTTATTAGGAGACGTGGACAGATTAAGTCTCAAAGTCACATGTGTCATTAGTAACTATTAATTGTAGTCATATCAAGCATATTGTGTAAGTTGCTACAAAACTGATAAAAATGTGGCATTTGCTTGTATGGACTTTAGCAGCGATCATTCTCTCTACTGCCAGTGGTAATGGTGGAGTGCTGTTTGTTATGAGGTGGATGACTGATGATATCATAGAAATGCTCACTCAGTCAATGATTGCTCCACGTCCCAACACATACACATATACCAAGGCAATTGCCGAGACTCTACTCGTGGAGCTATGCTCAGTCTCTTATCTACCCTGTGCCATCGTCAGACCTTCCATCGTTGGCGCATCATGGCAACAGCCCATAGCGGTTAGTAATGATGTCTGTAGTTGTAGCATAAGCGCAAACATTTAATGTTTTTATGCAGTGATCAGAATCCAAGTCAGGCATCAAGTTTTGGGGTCAAAAGGTCAAGGTCACGGTGATGCCAAGAACGTTGAAAATTCGGCACAATTTTGGATAATTTTTAACATTGACTGTAAATATCTTAGGAACCAAACAAGATATGGAAAACCAGAAACAAACTTGATCGACAGCGATTTTTGCGGATTTGGCAAAAAATTGGCGAAGTTTGGTCCACTAACAAAAAAGTTACACGTGCTGGTGTTGACCCACATTAGCTCAAAATTCAGTGTGATTTCGGACTACTTTAGACTTGGATCGCAAACATCTCCAGAATGGATGGTTGTCTCATGTTGGCGGAGGCATAATAGTTGACGGAGTCATAAACACCATCTAGTTTTAATAACATTTAAGTGGCCACAGAAAGAGTTAACAGAAATCAAGCAGAACTTCATCACATTTTTACTGAAAAGCATTTGGGCCAAATGTTATTTAGCATAAGCGCAAGCATTTAATGTTTGATGTCTGTCTGTGTTCCTGCTGTGTAACCAAGATATTTACAGTCAATGTTAAAAATTATCCAAAATTGTGCCGAATTTTCAACGTTCTTGGCATCACCGTGACCTTGACCTTTTGACCCCAAAACTTGATGTCTGACTTGGATTCTAATCACTGCATAAAAACATTAAATGTTTGCGCTTATGCTAAATAACATTTGGTCCAAATGCTTTTCAGTAAAAGTGTGATGAAGTTCTGCTTGATTTCTGTTAACTCTTTCTGTGGCCACTTCAAATCTGTTTCTGCTGGTATCTGGCTAAAGTTAGACTCTAGTATAATGTATGCAGTTAGGTATTCATTGCATTGCTCTAACTGACAGTAAATGCAGTGTTTGTCTGTCTGTGTTCCTGCTGTGTAATTGCTTGCTTTGAAAATACAAGGCCTCAAATTCATGAATGTATTATAGTCATCTTGTGTTACTAGTATGTTGGTAGTGCTAGAGGGACAGACAAATTAAAGATCTGAAGCAGCCACTCCATTACTTATCAAAGTGTCCTACAGTCAGAATGGTTTTCCAATCTACATATCTTTATCAGCTTCGACTCGCTAAAGCTTTTTTCTGTGGGTGAGATTTTGGATCATCCTGTGTGTCTAAAACATTTCAATTTTTCCATTTGTATTTTATTTTACTGACTTACTGTCAGTGACTAATTGTAGTATCTGCTGTTGTGTAATAGTAACAGCCGCGACAGTGTTTGTGGTGCTATCATCGTAGCAGTGAACTGCTACTGCAAGAGTTCACTCGGTTCATTTGGCCAGAACAGTATGAGCGCCGGGTGGCTGCTGACCTTTGGACCAGACCAATCGATCTGAACCTCAAATCCACCTGTAGGCAGCTACAAGTGCTACACTAACCATTGCCACTTATTACTACTCAGCCCAAAAGCTGATACTCATTTTACCATCCCATCGAAGGTAGATGGTTGAGTCGACCTAGCTGGCTGGCTTCATACTTAGATGGTTTACCTGCCCGTAGACAGTCACCCATCTAAGTATTAACCATGCTCGCCATAGAGTAACTTTGTTGATTAGACAAAATGTGTTACCGCTATGCCAAGCCACCAGTCAGATGTTTGCATTTTGACATCTCTTTTAATTGTATTTCACATTGCTTTATATTACCTGTGCAGCATTTAGCTTCATCACATGTGTTGTTTATTTTTTGTTTACTAACAGGGTTGGGTTGACAACTTTAATGGTCCAAGCGGACTTTTGGCAGCTGTAAGTGTTTGCTGTATGTTTAGGTGACATTCTATACGTTCTTTATACATTTTGTTACTCAGTTTATTAGACTGAAAAACTCTTCGTAATTTGTGTGTCAGTAAACTGTTTATTTTTGAGTTATTTGTGTGAGTTTGCTGCTGCTATGACATTTTTGTAGTTGATGGCATTATACAGGATTAGATCAAAAAAGTTGAGTGTTGATATGAATAGCATAGGATTAGGTTTGCTGTTGCATGAAATGCTCCAGTCAGAAGCCAGATGATTTCCCAGTGTGGCACCAGTGTTGAATAAAGTAGTCAAAAATTTTATTTGAGTTGAAGTAGAAGTACTGACTTCAAAAATCTTCTTAAGTAGAAGTAAAAGTAGCCCAGAATAAAACTACTTAAGTAGAAGTAGAAAGTATTCTACTTAAGTAAAGTAACGAAGTAAAACTACTTCGTTACTATCCAACACCATGTGGCACCCTGGGTCATCTATTTTGTTTGTTGATGCTTTCTGAAACATCTTTCAAAATGTGTCGGGATGTATTATAGAGAAGAAAGGTGCGATCAACAAACTGATGTAAAAACAACACTGTTAAGCTATGCTTAAATTGATGATGATGCTTTGGTGTGACTGCTTGGTGAAACTGCGATGTAGATTGGGAAGGGAATGCTACGGGTCATGATGGGCGATGGAGCGGCAGGTGCTGATATTATTCCCGTTGACATGGCAGTTAGTCTCATCATAGCTGTTGCTTGGAGCACGGCAATGGAACGGTCTGTATTTCTGCTAACAATTTACTCTATTGTGAGACAAAGAATGTTGCAAAATGTCAGCCGAATTTAAGAATTTTTTACTGATGCGCTCTTACAGAAAATTTGCAATGAAGCAATTACTAAGGATCCAACTGCACTCGTTGAAATGCTGCCTTGTGAACTGAACTGAGAATATCACAGAACTCCACCGTGGGCCGATAAAAAAACGTGCTACTTTACTTTTGTCCATATCTTTGCCACCTATTGACTGATTTTCAATTTTTTTCACTGGCACACTTTGCAGACAATTTGCAATAATGTGATGTGATTATTATATATCCAATCACACCGTAAATGCATCTTTACACTGCCTTGTGAAAATATAAATGTAAGAAAAAACTAATGATATTGAAACATTTAGGTAAATGAAAAAACACTTTGGACCAACATTGCAGTAAATGATCCATATGACACTAGACTGTGTTAGATCCGCACCGTCAAGTGTCATACAGACCATTTACTGCAATGTTGGTCTGAAATGTTTTTTTCTATTCCCTTAAATGTTTCTTTGTTATTATTGTTATCTATTCATAACTTATTTATATTTCACAAGATAGCGTAGAAATGCATTTACCGCCTGGTTGGATATATAATAATCACGTTATTGCAAAGAGTTTGCAGTGTGTGCCAGTAAAAGAATTTTGAAAATCGGTTAATAATTGGCAAAGATATAGACAAAAGTAAAGTGGCACGTTTTTATTGGCCCACCCTGTAGTTAAGTACAGGGTGTGCCAAAAAATTACCCAAATTGTTTTTGTCAGAACTTCGTCAAATCTTCACCAAATTTGATAATTTTTGGCACACAGATAGCCAAGACGATAGAAATATGTAAGGTACACTTAATTGTCTACTTTATATGGTTTATGTCAATGCACTACCGTGTAAAACGCAGATGCTTCAAATTGTTACATTACACGGTGATTATCAGTATCAGATTGCTCACTTTTTTTATTATAAATTTCACAGCAAGTGCCATATCATGTAATAATTTTATGGTAATTAATATTTTATGCTGAAAATAGCAGACAATGAAATAACTGATTAATGAGCTTAAAAAACATTTTATCCATGAGTGAGTGCTGTGCATTTTGATCAGTTGATTGATAATGCTGCTGTCAGCCGTGTCATCATGTCTAAGGCATTGTATTCACTTTGGACATAAATTCTAATAACTTGGAAACAAGTTGTTATGCAAACTTATAATTCTGCTAAATAAATCACATTTTAGTTTACTGTGTGCTTAATTAAGTAATTAAAACTTGTTCAGAGACAACAACTGCAACAATTTGGAGCATCTTTATTTTACATGGTAGTGCACTGACAAACTACATGAGGTGAACAATGAGTGTTTCTTACATATTTCTGTCATCTTGGCTATCTGTGTAACAAAAATTATCAAATTTGGTGGAGATCTGACGAAGTTCTGACAAAAACGAGTTGGGTCATTTTTTTTGGCGCACCCTCTAGTTAACTATTACAATATTCTTCATCATTTATTAGCACAGAAATCAATTTCAACAAACATTTTAAATGCAGTCCAAGTCATCGCTGTTGTTACCACGTTTGGTGTTTAAAGTGACCACCTTTTGCCAACACAAAAGTCTACATATTATATAACAAAAGTCTATAGCACGTGCTGATATGTTCTGGCATTTATATTTTACAAGGTGGTGTAGCAACATGTTTCGTCTGTGGCAGGATCATTAATGATCACTTTATTGCAATTTGTAGAAAGAACTTTAAAAATTGTCGATATTTGGTGATGGTGGCAAATTTGATGGTCTGTTTTTGAGTCATCGGGTACTGAATATAAATGCAGGAGATTTTTCACTGTTGTATTTGTTTGACTGATATGACTCATTGGTGCTCAGTTACTTTGATATAATGAAGTTGCATATTGCATTTAGATATATTTACGTTATCAAGCGCGATTGTGTATTATTGGTCAGTGTTTCTGTGTATGTGCATTTGTGACAGGCCGCCTACTATTCAAGTGTTCAACTGTACTACGGGCCAAATCAACAGGCTGACTTGGGGTCAAGTTGGTTAGTTTATGTGTTTTTGTAATCAATACAATACAGTACAATGGAGAATTTGCACTCAAAAACTGACAAACAAACTGTCAGTTTAATCTAGCACATAAACTAAAAAACTGAAACGTTTAAAAGAAAAATGAAATGAGAGATACTGAGAATAGAAATAGTGCTAAATGTAAAAATGACAAAATTAAAAAAAATGACTGAAGTAAAGACAACTAAAATAAGAAAAAAAAACTGAAAATGTAAGAAATAAAGAATAATAATGAAAACTAAACTGAAAAAACTGAAAAGAGTAAACATAAAAACCGCGAGCAGGTCCGAATAGCGTGGAGTCAGTCCAAGGGGGTGCCAGATGTCTATGGAGGATAGGATTTGAGAAAAAGAAAAGTTTTGAGAATGGAATGAAAGAATGATGGGGTGATGGATGACAAAAGTAGTGAAAAAAATGAAATGAGAGATACTGAGAATAGAAATAGTGTTAAATGTAAAAATGACAAAATTCTAAAAATGACGTGTCATATTATGTAAATATATACCATTGTCATAATTATTCATACTGGTATTTGCAGACTAATACAGTGTGCTACAGTGGCTGTTGAATTTATATGATCATGTTGTTTTGAATTTGTAAATTCATTGGATCATTGTAAAATCATTGGATGTCACTCTAGTGAAAGCATTTTGGTTGCTTTATATCGTGTCTGGTTGCAGAGCGAGCATCTCATGTGTGCTTCACAAAGTATCCCCTTGAGTCTCCACTCCGTTTGCCAGAACCTAAGTTCACTACAAATCGGTAATTTCTTTTCTTGCCTCAGTTAGCAAATGCTTTGCAAAGTTTACCAATAGTCGGGTCAAAATACGATCTATATTGCCGAACCCCCCAAAAATTCCAACAAATTATTTTTTTTGCTTTAACTGCTTTAATTGGTCATAATGAGTCTCAGAAAAAAAGTCCTGGGTCATATGACCCCGGGAACATCTCCATGTGACGTACCATGACGTAGCTGTGACGTCAAAGTTCCACTCTTGCCATAGCAACCATTCAAAAGTTGCAAAATTTTGCATTACAGCCAATGGAGAGTTCAAAGCGGTATAACTCGGTCCCCGTAAGAGATAATTGCGTGCTGTTTGCACCTATCCCCCTATATTTGGGCCTATATTTCCATGCATTTTCGATCTCCAATTACATGATTGGCGATTAGCTGATCGGCCATCAACTGAGCCTACTTTACGCCAATCTGATTGGCTGACAGTGACCTCAATTTGCGGGGTTGTGCTAAATTACCCAGCATGCGCTGAGAGTGGACACTGTAGCCAGTAAATGTCATCATAGCAATGATATCGACGATATTGTCCATGTCATCTGCTGTCAAAAATACGTTCTATCGCAAATCAATATGAGAGCGTCTATCCATTTTGTTTTTTTTATAAAACACTATACAAAGTATAAATTGATCAGTAGTGATTGGTCGCCATGTTTGGAACTTTTTAATGCATGAATTGCCGTTCTGACCGGCGAAGTGAAGCAATGTTTCTGGTGCGAATAAGCAACGAACTGCAGATCACCATGTTTAATCATCAATTATCTGACTTGATCGGCCAATACTCGGCCATCAACTTGATGGGAAACTTGATGGACGATTAGTCGCTAGTTGGTGATGGAAAACGGTCACTGATATGATCTCCAATCAAATCTTGAAGTTGATCAGAGATCAATTTGATTGGCCATTAAAAAACGGGACTTAGTCTATGCCTGTTTGCGTGTGTGTGCAGTATATACTATGAAATACATCGATGGTTTGATCACTTTTTACCTGCGTGGATGATGGATCTTTGCTTGTCAGTTGCCGGCAAGAAACCAGTGTCAGTCAACCTGCTTGCCTTATCACTGTTGCATTCTGTTGTTTATTATCTACAGGGTGATGCAAAAAGTGGGAAAACGTTTTATTTTTATTCTTTGTATTATACACCGTATGTTGCACATGTGTGCAAAACTAATGTAGCATATTGCTAGTAGTTACACAACTAAGAAAAAACAGATCAGTACGACATTGCTTCACCACAGTCTGCAGCGATTGAGGCCAATTGTTGCCGAAACTGTCAGACTGCTCAAATTTCATAAGGCATGGCATATACACTGTGTCCGGTAAAAAATGGACCCCTAGACATTGTGCAATAAAAATGTCAAATTTGAACCAATTTGAATAAATTTTCGTACACTTAATCCGCAATAAATTCCTTAAGCGATTGCCGAATTTCGTTCAAAAATGTTATTTTTTACCAAAATTACTAATTGTTGAATATCGATAACAAAATTTCTCCATTACGAATATGGTGTTACATAAGTAAACCCGTGTACATTTGCATAACTTTAATGAACAATATCTGATTCTGGCAAAATTTTGCATCAACAATGTATTATCTATTGGCAATCAAAATGTTATATTTTAGTTTAATCTATCTATGCAAACAATAGTTACAGCAGCTTTTGTGAGGTCACCTCACAATGTAAACGTCCAGTATTAGGCAACTGTTTGTTTAATCGTGTCAGTGTCCATTGTTTGCTAGGAAATTCTGCAATAAACTTTTTAGCACCATACCCTTTCTTTTGTCTCAACAGTTTAATTCAAACATGATCGTCTGCAGGTAGTGTAGAGATGCATTTACAGTGTGGTGGAATATGTAATAATCACGCTATTGCATATTGTCCGCAGAATGTGCCAGTGAAAGCATTTCGAAAATCGGTCAGTAGTTGGCGAAGACATAGACAAAAGTAAAGTGCCACGTTTTTATGGCCCACCCTGTAGTTATGAGTTGCAGTATAAATCGTGAGATGGTGCGGTGTGGCAGGCTATGGCGGATGCAGGTACGACTGTGGCGTTCAGTCGGCAGCCTCCAATACTTCACCAGCAATCAGTGGTCATTTGATATGACCAACGTCGTCAATCTACTGAGCCGCATGTGTGCCGAGGACCGTCAGGTAGTGTAACTTTTTCATTCAGATGAATATTGATGTGATTACTTTTATCATCAGAGATATCGATAAACTGTTTCTATGGCCGATACTAAGTTTTTTCTTTTTGTTTTGCTGTTCAGTTTTTACAAAGTTACATTAGATAAAGCTTTGATTACTCTAAAAACATTTGCAGTATTGTTCTACAAACATTTTTGTGAGTATCTTAGCATGTAAAACACATTTTGTTTTTATCTTACGTGTAATCATGGCCATGCTTTTGCTGTACCAGCCAGTCAGCATATTGTTTACACTTGAAATCTGCTTTCCATCTCTCGACAAAGTAATACTTAGTTGAAATAGTGTTGAGTGATTTGCATATTTAAGTATTTTCTTTCTGCAGACATTATTCTTATGTACTCTAGTCACTATTGGATGCATTAGTTGATCATGGTAAAAGCGATGGCGCCGAATGAGATGATAGCCCATGGTGTTTTTTTGTTTTTAGAACGGTCATGTAAGTCATATAGGTTTGCAGTATCAATGATAAGCATGAATAAGAGTGGAGTGGCTTATTTCTGTAAAAACCGATGTCGGGTTCAGGTCACCTCAGCCTTCTATTTTTCTGAGGTAGGTAAATCGAGTACCAGCTGCAATGTGGAGCGCATTCGCCTGTGTTGGGTGGCAGGTAACTGTGTGATACCATAGACGTGTTTCGCACTTTTTTTTCTCTGAGAATCTCACTTCTACGGCTCAGTTGTTCTCACTAGTTCTCACGATAAGTGTGAAACGCGCAAGTAAGAATTCTCTGAGAATTCTAACATAGAATTCTACGCTAGCCAATTTTATCTATTTGGATGACGTAACTCAAGCAAGTGGGCGGAGCTAGCATAACGTAGC
>Ga0056128_1006767_pt1 | contig 14476 bp, 8 predicted proteins | sample WorMetLIZISLAND2_FD_71113 | JGI IMG/M metagenome (GOLD analysis project Ga0056128, IMG submission 71113) | Marine gutless worms symbiont microbial communities from Max Planck institute for Marine Microbiology, Germany - Olavius geniculatus... ... | reverse complement strand
ACATCAGTTTATACACTTGTTAACGGCGACATGCAATGAGTGACACATCGAAAACAGCAAAAATCATAAAAAGGTGATATCATTCAACAGCACATTGACAGTTAGGCGATTTGATGGTGAGTGATATCACCTTTTTATGATTTTTGCTGTTTTCGATGTGTCACTCATTGCATGTCGCCGTTAACAAGTGTATAAACTGATGTTTTGTACATTTATCTCATATATAGCTGGTGAACCGTAGCTGTGAGGTGTTTTAGCTACTACAGGAGTGGACTCGGCAAGCGGCAGTTAAATTTAATGATTTCACCTTTTTTATTGCGGTGCCGCATCTCTTGTCAAAAGTTAACGATACTAGGCTACTGTAATGTAGATTTGTTTTGCACTGTGTAATTTTTGTAAGATTCTGCATACAGGCCTATACGTAATCTAGTCATGTTTATGACTACACGACCGTAACCAAAATCATAATCGTAACAGTGAGTTAGACTAATAGTGCATTATAATATCAGTTCAAAAACAAATGTGTTTTAAAATCTTTACGAAAAGCTTGATGTGGAGAAAAATCTGGTTTCAGATGTTTGGACCGCAGCCGGAGAAGGTGTGCTTACCGAAATACGTCCGTATCCTCTGCAGAATGACTATCTAAGACTGTAGAATATCGAGGGTATAGTTTTAGTAGTAGCCTACAATATGCACACAAATACGGTCCCAAAAATAATACCTGCGTGTTTGTATGCGTACAGTTGCGGCAAGCCAGAGAGAAACGTCAGACCCGCCACAAGCAAAGAAACTGCGTCGCATCTCGACTGCAGTCTCGGTCGTCGGAATCATCAGCACCTTTCTCGCAGTTCTCGTCGTGTTGCCCGTAATTCTACTAACCCGTCGCTAAAGTTTGTAATGCCTTGCCTTGCCTTGGAGTAGTCCGTCGATCACGACGATGACGCTGTGCTAGAGGTCAGTCGGGTGTGGCTTCGGAGGTGGCTACGAAGCCCGAAGTCTGATGCACAGACTCTGCTACAGATGTGACAAGTGGCACTGGAAGAAGTAGACGCTGCGTGTCTGCGATCACGTGTGCTTTCAGCATCAGCAGCATAATTGGAGCGAAAGATGGTCAAACCCTGATTGCACGTGGTACGCCAAGTATCGCGATCAGAGGCAAGTTGCTCGGGCGGTATACCGCACTTCTTAAGTGTGTCTTTGATGTGGATAGAGAAGCGCTTTTTCTGACCTCCGGCAGACCTCTGACCCTGCTGCAATGCGCCGTAGAGGAGACGACGGGAGAGGCGGTATGATGGCATCCGGATGACATGTCCGAGCCAACGAAGTTGCTTCTGCATGATCCATGATTCTATGCATTCCGAGTGAGCTTTTCGCCGGATCTTGGATTTTGTAATACAGTACTGATGACGTCACATCATTCGACGGCTACTGTTTGGCTGGCGACTTAGTGTATAGCCACTTCGTCGCTGTAGGCTGTGGCAACTGGGCGTCAGTCCGGGTTTTTAGTTAAGTTCATATGCTCATAGGTGGTCACAAATGCTACAGTATGGTGTAAAAATTTGGTAATTTTTATTGCGATTTTTATGCTTAAAATTGATGAATACTTTTACTTTATGGCACTTTTAGCATCCGTTTCATGGAAATTGGGAAACACGTGTACTGTTACGACAGTATCGTGTTAAAACATATTCGGTTAACAGTTAGTCATATTAGATAGTTATAGATATAGATATTATAGATATTAGTTATAGATAGATATTAGATAGTTTTGAAAAACATGTTGACTTTGCTGTCAGTTTGTGAAACACTTATCGTAACCAGCTTAGTGTATTAAAAAAACTCTGCAAGGGCAACGTTGTTTTAGGTTTATATTGGCTACAGAAAAAAGCACATAAGCTTACATTATTGTTTCGCCGTTATAAAATTCCAATTTCGCCGTTACAAAATGTCAGATAAGTCGAATCTTAATATTAGCCGACGACATTCGTTAGCCAGCAGTTTGCATCGATTGTGAATATTGAGATGATAAGTAACTTTATTCTCAACAAAGTGCAGCACAATACAAAAAGAAAGACACAAGAAACTTGAGTAATGATACTAACATCGGCAACATCAATTACAACTGCACAACTAACACAGCTTAGCACATTATATGAATATTGAGCATACTACACTACTTTTGGAACAATTATTGCAGATCTGAGCCTGGCGCCTGTTTTGTTACATCAGGCATTGTTCTTGCGCTTCCTGGCTCCTGTCTTTATCTTGGTGGGCTTCAGCTAGGCCCTGGCCACGGTTTTGTCGTCGGCTTAACTGATCCTTAATCTCTTTGGTAGAGGTCCTTTACGGGCAATGTCTTCTACTACAACATTCGCGATTTCCATAGCCGCGTTTTCAAGCTTACCAAGAATTGCCTTCAGCTTTGCGTACTCGCCAGCGCATGACGCCACCGGCACGATCACTTTACCAACCACATCCGCAAAGAAGGCATCACTGGCGGCGTTCGGTGACGGCTCCAGTGGAACTCGTCGCAAGCAGCTCTCCATGTCGAAAGAGCTGAGATTCTCGACACCCAATGCGCCCCGAACAATCAATTCGATTCTGGTGTAGTTCTCAGTGCCTGCTGGATACAGACGCGTCAGTGACTCGCGGCCAATGCCAAGTCGCTTCACATAGAACTCCGCTTCGCGTGTGATGATGTCGTGTGCCGTGATGCCCGGAATTTGGACTATTTTAAGCAGAGCCGACAGCAACGCCCACTTCCAGATTCGATGCCGAAGCTCTTTCGCTTTGAGTCTGATAATCTCGTGGCTAGAAGCCTGGAGTGACAGAATCAGAGATGATCTTTTTAGCTCCGGGAAATCCGCGATAATTCGCTGCTTCAGCTTCTCAAAATCGAACTTGTGCAGTTCATGGTTGTCAATCAAAAATATTGGAACATTCTGGCATCCAATTCGTTTCAGATTTTTTTTCGTATCTTGCCGAATCTGCTCAAGATAGGCTTCATTAGGTCTAGGGCGAGTTCTGGAATATGCTGTCTGAATGTCGGATAGATCATTTCCAATCTTCGTACGTACGAAGAAGTACTTCTTGTTTCGTCCTCGAATCTCTGTGCTAAGCCAAACATCGTTCTCGGTAAAGCGGTTAGCGGATAGCAACAGAAAGAAGTCGTAGCGGTCAATATTTATTTCGGACAAATAGGTTTTACGTGGAAGCAGATTCGTTCCGACTCCGGGCAGGTCCCAGAACTTCAGCATCGTGTTGTCCGGGTGCGGGTAGGGGCTAGGCTTAAGCGTCGTTTGCACCACCCCGACAGGCGCGGATCCATCTTGCCCACCGCTTAAGCCTCTGATGGCGTTAATGAAACTCGACTTGCCGGCGCCGGAATTGCCAATCACGGCCACGTTTAAGTCAATGTTTTTCCATTCGTCCAGTTGATCTAACAACAGGCGAACGCATGCTGCTATTCCTTCAGCTTTAAGTTTATCCTTTATACGTTTCACGTCGGGTTGAACTTGGAGCGCTGCAACAACAAGTAATTTGAGCAAAGCTCATGAGACGCGCGACAGCCTTAGCAGTTACTTTTCACAGTTAATCTTAACTTATCTTCATCCATTTCATCGCAATTTACCCTTAAAGTGTGCACGGCAGCCGAAAATCACAAAAGAAGCACTAAAAACCCTATTTTGGGGCTTAAGGTCATTCAAGGTCATCGATCTTGACACTTCTAAAAAGTGCCTGTTATGATAAGCAGCATGTTTGTGCCCGTCTGCATTTTTTACGCTAAACGAGCCAATATCGGTAAAATAACCACTTGTTAAAGGGCTATCATTCTTTGACTCGCGTGCAGGCCTCTTTAAACCTAAAGGGTAGAAACTTGGTCTGTTAAAATCTACGTTTGACGCTAAAGATTTCATATGCAGGTTGTTTTGGTCTATTTCTAGCTATTTCGTTGCAATTCACACTTAAAATCTGCGCTGCAGCTAAAAATTGCGAAAAGTTTACCGAAAATCTATCTGGTACAAGTTCGTTCAAGATCATCGATGTTGATAAATCTAATAAATGTACAAAACATCAGTTTATACACTTGTTAACGGCGACATGCAATGAGTGACACATCGAAAGCAGCAAAAGTCATAAAAAACGTGATTTCGCTCACCATCACATCGTCTAACTGTCAATGTGCTGTTGAAAAGGTGATATTATTCAGCAGCACATTGACAGTCAATATGTGATGCGGGCAATATCATGTTTTGTAATTTTTGCTGTTTTCTATGTGCAAGTCCTTAAATGTTGCCGTTAACAAGTGTATAAACTGATGTTTTGTACATTTATTTTATATTATAAGTTAACTTGTTTGCTCCCCCACCGTGTGTGCTGTAGACCTCATGATGGCTGACGTCGACGTTAGGCTAACATTAACTTGCTAAGAGCTTTTGATTGGCATAGCAACAGGGGGTCACCGAGGAGTGAAAAAATTTGCAACCGTCATTTTTCAAAATGGTTTTACTCAGTCTTTTGAAAGTGCAAACGAAAATCAATTGTGGCAAGCAAGTCTTACAGAAATACAGTCGGACCTGTATAATTAAATGCTAATAGCTTTCAAAAGTGCATTATGGCGAAGGGATAGTAAGCCTACGCCAGATTGCTACCAGTGCTGCACTGCTGTCGCAAATTTGCTAGACCTAGGGGGTGTACATTGTCAAAAATCACTTTGAGAATTAATCCCCAAGATGGCGCCGATGGCCCAAATTTTGGATGCTGGCTTATCGTGCACCTGAACGGGGAGCAAACAAAACTACCGGCAACCTATGCCTGTTTTTGTGCTATTAAAGTCTTAGCGCAGCGACTAATCAGTAGGCCTAGCTGAAACAAGCGTCACGCTACAAAGCTACGCTTATTGGTGAATATTTTATGATTCGGTGACCATGACGAAGACGCGATTATGTGTTGGGACATGAAAACCTCATAACTGCGTTGCAGTTGAGCTAACGCAACGAAAGTAAATCAATTTAACAATGCTGGCGCTGACGCTAACTTGCTGCTTGCGTGAATTCATTAGCAGCATGCAGCACTGTCAGTCCATCGATTGCCCATTGATCGCTGCTGCAGCGCCGATAGCAGGAGTAGGCCTAACTGGTGGACGTAATAGGGAGTTTACACGATCCAGCAAACGTCCAGCAAACTTCCAGTAAATGTATTCAAAATACACGTGCTAATGCTAACTGCACTAAATTTGCCAATTTGGTCAGTTTATTCTCGGGAACATAATTAAACTCGTTTCCACTAGATCTCATCTTTTAAAGCTAAATTACACCAAATTCGATTTCGGCTGGGGCTCCGCCCCAGATTTAGTGGGGGAGCTCACAGCACTCCCTCAAACGTCCTAGCTGAATTTTAAAAGGTCCTACTTCTGAGGAAAAAGGGGAGAAAAAAGAAGTGAAAAAGGAAAGAGAGAGGTAAAAAAGGAAGGAAAAGTAAGAAAGGGACAAAAGAGGGGGAAATTGGAGGGGAAGGAAGACGAGGCCCCTCCCAAATAAAAATTTCTGGCTCCGCCATTGTGTCATAACAAGCACTGGCGACGAACTACCCGGCGGTAGGCCTACTGACATCGGCGACCTTGAACAACCGTAAACACCCTAAATAAAAAGTTTAGTAATTTTTTGCGATTTTTGGCTGTAGCACACATTTCAAGAGTGAACTTCGCCAAAATGGCTGGATATAGACCAAAATAAATTGCATACGATATTTTCAGCATTAAACTTAAATTATAACGTCTCGATCTCCTAAGTTTAATGAGTCATCAGTAGGCCTACTAAGGCATCAAATTTGGTAATATAACGTTAAGCAGTAAAATGCCATAATATTTTAGTATGCAAATTTTAGCATATTTTTAAGAAAAACGTGACAATACATCAGCAACCAAATAAAAATGCAAATTTCATTATATCAAAAAAATTGACGACGCCATTTTCAACTTAGCCGAATGTCGGTAAGAATAGTAACTTGTCACTGCACCTTAGTAGGGTTTTCGTGCGACATTGTGCCTGTATACTACCGAAATCGACTGCCGGATAAATATTTTGTGGTTACGCTATTTATCCGGCTGTCAAATAAATATTTTCTGTTTTCCACAAAAGTTTGGTAAAAAAATCATGGAAAATATTTTGCATTATGGTCGTTGTTTTTTTCCTTTAAAGTTGTTTTTTTACCTCGATTGCGTTACTTATTCTTAATTAAAAAAACGGTTTAACACAATTTAAAATTTTGTCAGTCAACATTATGCCCAACATTACACTCTCCCCAAAATCTCAGCATGAACAACATCGTGAAAACTCTGTCGCTGTACAGAAAAAAAACGCCAGAACATTCCCTGCACTGGTCTAACGTAGATAAAACAAGAAGCTCAGTTGTCGCTAGGATAGCTGACCGTATACTGGTTGTCAGTGACCTTTAAGTTCATCTAAGGTCAATAATTTTTGCGCACGACAGCATGTAGTTCTTGGCGCGTATTAGCCATCGTCCAGGCCTCCGTCCGTCTGTTTGTCTGTCACACTGTGCGATTGTATCAGAACGGCGCAAACTAAAATCGTGAAATCTTTGCCGGGGGCTGCCACAAGAACTCTAGTTTTCTGTGAAAAAATTTTCTGCCTCTGAATGAAGGGGTTCTCCTAGAACGAGGGCGTCAAAAAGGGGTACCCCCAAAAGTTTGTATTTTACCGCTATCGGCTAGCCCAGCGTGAAAACGGTTGCTGATTGGCACAGGCATATGCTGCTTATTATAACCAACATTTGTGACAGGATTTTTAGGCGTATCAATATCGATTACCTTAAACGACCTTGAACCCACCCCCAGAATAAAGGTTTTAGTGTTTTTTTTCGCGATTTCGCGCTGCGACACACATTTTAAGAGTGAATTGCGCCGAAATGGCTGGAGACAAACCAAGACTACCTGCGTATGAAATTTTCAGCATCAAACGCAGATTTCAGTAGTTCCAAGTCGCGACCTTTTAGGTTTAAGGAGGCCTGCGCACGCAAGCGTGAAAGAAAGGTATCCCTCTAAAAAGTGGTTATTATGCCGATATTGGCTTGCCTAGTGTGAAAACAATTGCAGATAGGCATAGACATGCTGCATATCATAACAAGCACTGGTGACAAGCTTTTAGCGGTGTTAGCACCGATGACGTTGAATGACTTTGAACAGCCTGAATAGAGGGTTTAAGCGTTTTTTGCGATTTTCGGCTGCGGTGCACACTTCAAGGGTGAATTGCGACGAAATGCTGGAAACAAACGAAGACAATCTGCGAACGGGAACTGATAAGGTTGTCGCGCGTCTCATGAGCTTTGCTTATATTGCTTGTTACGTATGTTATTTAAAAACCAATATGCCACTTTCTATTAGTGATTGAAAGCAATCTAGGCCCGATATGTCGCACCGTTTAGCCACAATAGTGCGTATCGGCTTTTAACGTCATCCAAGGTCAATGATTTGATTACAATCTAATCTGGCAGGGCGTGTGCCGCTTTCTATTAATGAAGAATAGTTACTTAGGCTGTATTTGTCACCGTTTTCAAGATATGGCCAGTTTTTCGTCGAAAAACGCGGGTAACGGCCTTCAAGGTCATCCAAGATCAGTGATTTATATGTCATTTGAAAGCCAGCATGGGATTTCTTATAAGTGATTAATAGCAACGTGGGTCCTATCTTGTACCGTTTAGCCACAGTACATCCGTGACAAACCGATGGACAGACAGACAGACAGATGAACGACAATCATGACAACAGCTCGACCGTTACTTATGTACCGTCGGCTAAAATTGTAGATTGTACAATGTCGGAATAAACTTGAAATTAATAAAATATATCACAAATTTATTAAAGACAATGGAGCCGGGTTCGTAGCTAAGAGCGAACTTACTTCTGAATTCCATAATGCTGCGTGAATGTCTGCACGATCAGAAAGCAACTTGTAACGACCGACAGGTTAGCAGCTAGGCTTATCATACACCGTCGACGAGTTCGCTGTGTCAAGTAAAAGCCGTTGTTAGGCTTAGGCTACCTACACGCGCGTGCACGCAACGCATCGAGTCATGGTTAGACTTAGTATTTTCCCTGCAACCTACTCGGTTGGAAAAACAATTGTCGACAACATTGCAAACAAGAAAACCAAGCTGCCGCTAGGAAAGACGCGCTACAGCCTATGCAGTTTCTGTTGCAATATACTGACCTTCAAGGTCAACCAAGGTCGAGGACTTTAATCTCATGTGAAATGGAGTACGCAATTTTCTATTAGTGATCAATAGCAACTTTGGTCCTATCTCGCACCGTTTAGCCACAATACATGTGTGACGGATAGACGAACAGACAGACGACAGTTGTGCTATAGACGCCTACAGCATAGCTGTAGTGCGTCAAAATGGTACTACAGTAACTGTAAATGTTCCTTATTTGGGAATTAATCTGGTATTACCAGATCAACAGTTTTTCGATGTTAGTTACATCATTGTAGGCCTAAACCTTCTCTCTGCCGTGCAACGAATGGTATTTTTAGATATTGATTCGACAGCTTCGGAAGAGGTTGTAATGCAATTGTTGAAGTCGACATTGCATCATGTATTACTGTATGCACTCAAAGCATGTAATTTGTTGAAAAATATTTTGCAGTCTCTTGATTTTACTGCTAATAGAAACGTCATCGGACAGACTGGTGCGATGACGTTACCAAATTAAAGTTGACTGACAGCTGCTCTGTAAGCCTACGTAGTCTCGCCCTGTGTTTGTCGCATGCGAGTTTTTGTCCCACATGTGGGTGCACTCTAACGGAACTGTGAAAGTCTTGCCTGGCGCGGGCGTCGCTGACCTTCACTTGCACAGTTTTTGTAAGCCTACTGTAGTTTTTATTTCCCTAATCTGAAATCGAAATCTGACGCAAGTTTGCCCCCACTTTTGGGCTTAACTGTTTTCCTTTTCGGGCTCCTTTTCTTCCCTACCTCTCACTCCTTTCCCCCTTTCCCTTCTCTTGTTTTCTCTACTCTGCTTCTTATAGGCCTAATGCTTTCTCCCAATTTTACTCTACAGTATATGGAAAGCAGCAGCCGTTTGTTACATGATGCAATAAGTGAGTAAGTAATAGTTTAATGCGCATATCAGACGCATTTGCAATAACAAAATGTCATTGCTAAAATGGTCTCACTTTTAATTGGGGCAATTGTCTGTCGCAAACGATATAGAGTCTCGTGAAAGCCAGTTTATTTCGCAGATTAACAACTGGTATAGGCTCTATGTGTCCTGGCGAATGTGATTATTTTAATAGACTGGATAATACAAAGTAAAACGAGCAAATTGATGCGGGCAAATGGTTTCAATGGAAAAAGAGCGCACTTGACAATCGCGTCAGATAACGTAATACGACACAACGTTATTATTACGTAGAATTAACATTCTTACGCACACACAGTAGGGCGGACAAATCACAAATACGACGAGGTAGTTAAATTTTACTACTCACAACAAAACAGGACAGAAAATTGTGTATAGCATAGCATTTTGTTCCACTAAATGTTAATTAGGCCTAATAATGACCATAATATTAACCCATCTATGCCTAATCTTCTTTCCGCAGCCTCGCCAGCCTAAGACAAACAGACCCCTTGCACCAATAGTCGCATTTTGCTCGATTTGTTCCAGATAGCAATCACTGACCACAATGTGAATGACTTCATGAAATTTTATGCATCAATCGAAAAGGTTTTAAAAAACTCGAGAATTGTCTATATTGTGTTATACTTCAGAAAATGCCTTTGATGCTATAGGAACAGATGGACAAAATATTGGTGGTATCGGTGCAAGACAAAAATAATTCTTAAAAAAACGCAGAAGGGAGTCGTTTTGACCACTTCCATAGGCATAGGAGGGTTAATTGATTTTGACTTTAAAGTAACTTAAAGCGGCTGTTTTTTTTGGTTTTACTTTACGCAAAATAAGAAGAAAAAGATAATGCACAGCACCTTGGCGAATAAAATATCAAATATTTGCAACTTAATTATTTCAGTTTAAATTTAGCATCGTCAACAGTGAACGTTTTTTGGACTTCATGTTGATAACAGTACTGTATCAAAATACCCGAAATGAACTATTTATCAGGCCGGATATTTTGTTTAAATAGCAAAATTTGATCAGATTTTATTGCCAGCGATGACAAGACATTGTGAAAGAATGTTAAATATTATGCCAATCAGCTAGGTAGGCCCTGCAGTTTTAGTCATAAGCTCCAAGCTTCTGAGACAACGTTGTGTGAATACCGTGTGATATTGTGGCTTTCTTTGAGTGATATTATTGCCCTGTTGAGCTTGCGGTAGGCTATTAACACCCGGCTTAGGCCTATATGCTTTTTAGCCAAGACCGGATTTAAAACCAATTACGCCATCTTCAGGAAAAAAATATGCACGGGTCCCGCATAAACTCTCTGTCAAGCAACTAAGTAACGTCAGATTTCACCACAGAGCAAAAAAGTCCGCATGCCAGAGAATATCGTGCAGCATCAAGGCCTACCGGTATTTGTTTCAAAAACTGCAATAAGCCATAATAGGCCCATCAGCCTCAGCAAGCCAGATAATGTCGAGCTGCTGGCCAGTGGAGGCGATCTTTTGTGGGAGCCCTCTATGGCCGAACATGCTGAACATATGGCTGGCGTCGTGGCAAAATGAGGGCAGGGGCGTCTGAAAATTGTCGGACAAGCGTCGTATCAAAAAAATGTAGAATTTGGGGTTAAAAGCTCACTTTAAAGAAAATTCAGGGGCAAAATGGAATTTGGAACACCCATAATTTCTTTTTCTGTCGGCATAATTGTAACTGTCTGACGAAATTATGTTGTAAATTTGCGGTATCTGTCGGAAAATTGCAATTATTTTTCTGCCCGCCTACATTTCTTAAATTCACAGGCCGCTGTGAACATGTTTAAATCCGCCTCTGCGTTTAGTGACTGTTCCAGTCATCAGGTAGTGCGTCTCCAGGCGCAGAGCAGGCTCTTGAAGACACGTCTGAACTCGTTGTTGAAGATCGTGTAGATCACCGGGTTCAGGAAACTGTTGACGTAGCCGAGCCACGTGAACAGCGAGAAGACGATCGGATCCATTCGACAGATGGCGCTGGAGTCGAACAGTTCGTAGCGGATGCAGATGGCGTTGCTGACGTTGATCGTGAAGAACGGCACCCAGCAGAACAGAAACACGCCTTCAGCGATCACACGCGTACGCACATTATATACCAATAGGCCTAGCATTGTAGTTAATAGCCTACGTGTCAAAATAAGCCTGCATTAATATTAAAAGATGATTGTCTTAATTATCTAACCTGTTGTATGTAACAGCTGTAGGTTGAAAAAACACAAAAAAACTGAAAATAACACGAATTTCGCCTTGAATTATTGATTTTCCAAATGCTATAACGTTTTCATGACATTAGTTTCCTTAGCCGTCGCTGCGCTTCTTTCGGTGCAGTTTTTGGAATGTAGGCCCTAATTCTTTGCAAGGTAGTGTAGTGACGTCTTTTAAACGTGGCCGAAACTTAATTTTTACCATCTTTTTATTGCAAGTTGTCTGTCGAGTCTTTCAGTGAAAAAAGTGAATGTATAAGCCTACTTGGTCGAAGATTATAGACAAGTGTGTAGCGTCATGTCCTTCTTTTAATCAGAAGGAAGGCCTAATGCAGTTCCGCTTACATTAGGGGGCTACATCTTGTCCCTGTAATGATAGTGTAGCACAGGAACTAAAAATCTGTAACTTCTCACTCACATTTGCTTTTCCATGAACCAAAACAAGTGCCGTTGCCCATTCCTGGAATAGACGGAGCCCATAGAACGCTGTAAAACATAACGTGCTTGCATGATGATAGCCTACATACCTTGCCCGAGTTGTCGACGACATAAGGCCACTCCCATAAGCAAAGGTTAACCACGCTAGAGCGGCTGCAGAGAAATTGCCTTATTTGTCAAAAAGATGAATGCGTGAAATAATAGGAGGCAATGGCCCGGCAAGAAGCTATTGCAACTGGTCTGACGACAGACAGGGGAGCTATAAGCGGCCTACGAAGATAGCACGTGAAACCTGGTCAACGACCAACTGTATATAGTCGCAACTTCTGAAATATGTGTTTTTCAGCTGAAAAAATGTATCACAATGTATTTAATACCACTCAACCGAGATTTCATCGGTGGGGAGTTTGAGCAAAAAGCCAGATGCATTTTCCTTGTGATATTTCTTTTTCAGTGCCGACACAATATGCGGCCGTCTGCCTAAAGCTACGCGCAACTCCGACTTTGACCTTATAACTTGAAAACTGTTTCATCGCTCACTTCTGCTCCGGAGAACAATTTTTGTTTTTCTCCGTTCAGGTCCCCTCTGTCTTTTAGTTAGAAGCCCGCACGACAGACGGACGGACGATAAACAAAACTCGTAACTGGTTGATGTTTACGTTAGAGTTACTAATACCAATTACCCACACAATGCCTAGCATACTTTATAACGAATACCTACTTCAACGATACATTATAAAATAGCTCCGGCACATGTGGGTTAAAGGCAAACAAAAAGTAAGAATAAATAAGCATTGGCGTCGTGGGAAAGAGCTAGGGGTGGAGGAAAGCATTTGCCTCAAACCAAAATGTAACTCGGAAAATTTTTTTTCCAAAAATAAAAAAAAAACCTGAGGCTAAAAGTTTTCCGATTATGGTGAAACTTAGAAGCAAACTTAAATTTTCACCATCTGTAATCTCTTCTGTCGGAAATCTGCAAATATATGTTGGAAAATTGCAACTTTCTATCTCTTATACCCCGTTTACACTATCGAGCAAACATCGAGCAAACATCAAACAGGCCCGATGGAATCCCGCCACCTAACTTAAATGTAGGCCTAGGCTTAGCCCACAGCTGATCACGTGTTATATAGGCCTTGCAATAATTGCAATCCGCCCGCTCTCCTAATTAGCATGCTAATTACTATAGCTCGTCGAGCTAGCTGGGTGAGTGAGTAGGGTTTAACGTCTCACCTGACACAGGATAGGTCATTTCGGAGCTAGCTGGATGAATGCTAGCAAACATCGAGCAGACGTCGAGCAATTAGCACATGTATTTTGAATACATTTGCTCCACGTTTGCTCGATGTTTGCTCGATCGTGTAAACGGGGTATTACTCTTGTAATCCATGATGCCACTGGAAATGAGCCATTATTATTCTGGTATTTTTCCGATATACAAACCCAGAACTATGGCAAGCGTTTTCGTGGCCTTTCGCTCTCGTCGACTTGCGCCCTTCTCAGCCGATCCCTTGGCACTGGTGCTGACGTTGCGACGCACCGGCAGCTTCAGTCGGCTGACGAGTCTTTTACTCGGCGATGAAGTGACCGGAAGAATACTCACGTCCGAACCAACTGGTATCCGGCGGGTACAAAAATACCCTACCTGAAGTTCCAGCACTAATCACAGTACCTTTATGCTTCTGATCACAACTGGCTAGCGCTAGTATTATGACGATGCTTAATTACAATTTCCTGGCCAGAAATTTATGGGTCAAACTGCACATGTGTGTCCGTACCAAGGGGTATTTGCGGGTACAAAAATAGCCGACCGCGTTGTAAATTTATAGGAGCACTGGTTGAAATTACTTCGTTCGAACTTTTGATCATATAGGTTTGTGCTTGCTTTGTGACTGTTACACCCACAATTTGCTGGCTGGAAGAATACTGACGTCGGAACCTCGTTGTGCTGCGCCGACTTCCAGAGTCGCCGACGCGATCGCGGTAATCTCTGCCGGCTCGATGCCCGGCGGAGCCAGCAGACCGTCTATAATGATAATAATAAGTGGTAAAATTTTAAATCTGTGCGATGAAATATGATTTCATTTTCCTGTCTCGCGTGTGCGTTGTGTAACCGTTTTACCTTGGGATCTTCAGTCCGTCGTCTCGATGCCATAGAGAGCCAGCAGACCGTCCACTCGTCTGTTCCAAACCACGGCTTCCGCTGGATGCATGGGTTCCGCATGGACCAGGGCTTCCGCTGGGCCCATGGGTTTCCGTGGGACTACGGGTTCCGCTGGTGGTCGACAGGTGGCGTCAATGTTCGTCTGAAGCTCGTCCACCTTCCCCGAACCTGCGTATCACAGTGTGCAGTAGGCCTAACTGTACTATTTGACTATTTGCATTTCGATTTTCATCTTCACCGTGAACATTCTTTCAAAATATATCGCACAAATACCTAACTATGCTAGTTATAATAAACGGAAGCTCCTAATTCCACCTTCTCCGAAGCTGCGTCCTCGCCAAGAGCCGCAGCAACAGTGACGTCATTCTGAAGCGTTGTGCCAGCCATGTCCACCGCCACCACGGCTGTATTTCCGTCTCTCTGTTTACTTACTGCTTCCGTTGGTATGCTGGGAGCGGTGCCAGCGGCAGGTGCGTCTGCTAGTCTGTCGTTGGCGTCT
>Ga0056128_1006766_pt1 | contig 14480 bp, 10 predicted proteins | sample WorMetLIZISLAND2_FD_71113 | JGI IMG/M metagenome (GOLD analysis project Ga0056128, IMG submission 71113) | Marine gutless worms symbiont microbial communities from Max Planck institute for Marine Microbiology, Germany - Olavius geniculatus... ... | reverse complement strand
CCATTCGATGACATATAGTCTCATTAATAAGTGTGCCAAAAATTATTATAATCGGACATTCATTGTTCCAGTTATTGCAAAAAATGTAGTCACATGCTTTTTTTGAGACACAGTGTACAACATCAAACATGTCAGCCCAATATTTCATACAATATGCTTAAATCCACACGCTCAGCTGACAGCTAGCATTTAAAAAAAACAATTCTCATGACACCATTGACTGAATACAAAAAAATGCATAAACTACCCGATACGATACAAGCTGGCAGATAGTCAGCCTAGTTTGCGGCACGTGGCCAATTAAAAAAATGAGAAAATGATTTTCAATAGATAGTTAGATGCTTGCGTGGGAGTTCATCTTTCTTCGACGCTTTGGGCCGGCGAGGGTTATAGGCCTACGCCGTTTACACAATCGAGCAAACGTCGAGCAAATGTATTCAAAATACACGTGCTAATTGCTCGACGTTTGCTCGACGTCTGCTCGATGATTGCTAGCATTCATCCAGCTAGCTCGATGAGCTATGGTAATTAGCGTGCTAATTAGGAGGACGTGCGGGTTGTAATTGGAAGGCCTATATAACACGTGATCAGCTGTGGGCTAAGCCTAGGTCTACATTTGAGCCCAGGCTCATCTTTAGGGGGGTAGCACCTTGGCACTGTGCCAAGGGCCCCGTGCCCCAAAGGGGCCCTGCGCTACGGCGGTGATCGCCGCAACGGACGATTGATCGACGACCAGTCTAAACAATTTTCATCGCCTTAGGGATGAATTATTGTCACAATATGGACTCAGTTAAAAAAATCAAGATTTTTTTGCGGGGGAGAGGGAAAGCAGCTAAAATCTGTAGTGTGGTCACAGGTATTAGGGGTATTAGGTAATGTGGTTTTATGGGCCCCGCGAGTAAGTTAGTGCCAAGGGCTCCGCGCTGGCAAAAAACGGCCCTGTTTGAGCCAGGGGGCGGGGTTTCATCAGGTCTGCTTGATGTTTACTCGATCGTGTAAACGGGGTATTAAACCCAATTAATTACATACAGCCGGATACCGGTGTCGCTAAATCGGCTCCGCCTTCCAAACCGACTGGGTCAGTATGCCCAGTATGCTTTTTATGCGTTAATCTTTTGTATGTTTTCGCCGTGTTGTATTTTCGTTAATTTATTACTTATGCAGTGGAAGCCACGTTAAATAAAGTAAACATACGATGACAATGATAATGCTGATAATAATAATTAATTACAATTATAGGCCTAATGATGTAAGCGAGAATTATCTGATCATACCGGTAAACCAGGATCTCCCTTCAAACCACGTTCCCCCTTCGCTCCAGGCAATCCCTGTATAACAGTAACAAAAATGTCATCAGCTGACGTTGCTGTTTGAAACATTTTTTGCAAGTCATAATAGAATTTAGTCATAATATTTAAGATCCAATTTTAAAATGTTTTTAAGATAAGAAATTTGAGATTTTATTCTTCTTTAATTCAACTGTTCGTTATTAAAGATTCATAATGCACTTACAACGTCATTATAACATTTTTTATTATTGTTGTTGTAATTATAGCAAAAAATAAACAAGGAAAATAATTATATATCTCATGGCAAACCTGGCTTCCAGATGGACCCATTGCACCTTCAAATCCTCTCTTTCCAGGATCGCCAGGCTGGCCTTGCGGACCTCGGGGTCCCTGTATATCACAGCAAAAAATTTCGGTGAATTATCTCTAGTATCCCTACCATGCTCTGTCACCTTATCGCGGTGGTGGGGTTTAGTCTTCCAAAGACCCGAAAAATTTCTAAAATCCGTACGAGAGGAGCCAACCAAGTCCAGATCAAAATACACCAACATCCATGCCCCATGATTGAGTTATAATATATCTGACGTTTAAACTGTAAAACGTTACAAAAATACGCGCTGACTATTTTTATGGAAGGGTGCTCGTCGTACCGCAGAAGAGGCACGGCCTTAGCCGGTACGTTATACCCCGTTTACACGACGAAGCTTGCTCGACGAGCTGGCTTTAGTTAGCTGGACGAGCCAGCTCGATGTTTGCTTGATCGTGTAAATGGGGTATTACTCGTACGTACCGATAAAGGCCGTTTAAGACGGCTACTAGATAAATAGCCAAGTTTCGTGGGACCGGATAATTATCCAACAACGGCAGTTATTCATACGGCTGCCGTATAAATATCCTGTGCCTAAAATATCATTAGATAACCTCTCACACTAAAATACAAAATAATAAAAAATATACAAAAAAATAAAATTATTCAACTTACCGGCCGTCCAGGCAAGCCGTCTTTGCCCGGTGGACCCTATTAACACAACATTATCCACTTCAAACCAACAATTCCACGTACGGAGTCATACACGCACATTTGTAGCTGATAGAATTTTGAATAGTTACGTAAAATAATTTAAAGAACGACACGTGAAATAAACAAGTTGCGCAAAAAACACACTACCAATATTACTTCAAATATTTGCTTAATCATTCAGTACACGATTATTACGGTTTAGCAAATATTATACGATTTTAAAATAGTCAGTAAAAACCTGGATTCCAGTAAATCCCTGTATGCCCTACAAACAAACAAAAATATTACTTTCACATGCATTACAACAGACTGCAGAGAGGTCACTTTATAACATATAGCAGCAAACGTCCAGCATTACATTTCCTGGAAGTTTGCTGGTTGTTTGCTGGATCGTGTAAACACCCCATAATGCAGATAGATTTAGACTTTAAAATGTCCTGCCTGCAATAAGCCAAGACTATTATAATGCCGCCGCACGGTCAACAAGACTGACTTTACAAAATCTGCTGCATGTATCATCATGCAGAAGTGCTAAAATCCGCATCGTGATCTTGGTCCTTGATCCGTCTTATCATAATCAAAAAATTTAAACGAAATAATTAACAACAAAACGGCAAAACAAGAATTTCAAATAAAAAGCCAACTAAAAGCGAAAAATTATACGAGTACATACTTTAAAGTTGTTTTATCTACTGGTTTTGTATCATATTGCTAAAGAAAATAAGTTAAACAGGATTTTATCATTTACAAAACGAAGCAGTGGCGGATTCAAAAGGGGGAGGTGGGAGGGGACGGGCGCCCCACCCACCCCTTATTGACTGAATGCATTTTAACCAAGTCAAAATTTTGCACAAAAAGCGTTATTTTTTGCATATATTTTTTACAAAATAATTTAGGCCTATGGGGAGGAGGCAAACCCCATTCCTACCCTTTCGCCTCCCCTACTACAAAATTCTGAATCCGCCACTAAAACGAAATATTTGAAATTCAATAACTGTACCTGTTCGCCTCTGTGTCCAGGGAGGCCGTCAATGCCTGGAGCCCCGGGGGGACCCGGTTTGCCAGGGTCACCCGCGTCACCCTTCACCAACCAAACAAACACATTATTCTGCGCCTGTCATGTAGGCCGCATTATGCACTCTGCCTGTCCGTCTGTCGGTCCTGTACGGGCTTCTAACCTAAAAAGTTGAAAATGTAAAAAAATCAACATTAAAGTGGGCATTTTGAAAGTATTCTACACTAGCAGACAATGTATCAATTTTCGGTTTAAAAGGTCGACGGTCAACGTCAGCGAACTTCAAAAATTTCACAAAAATTCTGCACACATTTCGCATCATTATTTTTGGACGTTCGTAGTCTGTGTATCCGCGTTATGTGATAGCTGGTAGCTACGAGTTGCAAGCAACAGACTACGGAAATTCAAACTTTGGTTTTCTATTAGTGGCTGTACGTTTCACGTTTATGACTTGAAATTCCGATAATAAAGCGGACGGCCGCATACACGTCGACTCTGGCGCTGACATTTTTGTCTGCTCACACTGCTTTAGACAAAAAAATACAAATATTAAAAACAAAAAATAAACTGTGGTTTGCTACTTCGTTGGTGATATCACATTACACCGCATCAAAAAGTTACAACAGGCACTGTGATTAAAATGAATGTAAAATGTTTATAGTGTATTTTGTAACACGACATACCAAAAAGCTCAATTTCAATAAAATAAAAGAGCACAGCTAAGCTAAATTATTGACAAAAATTTTAGCAACTAAAACATTGTTTAAATATAGCATGTGCACTGCTACATACCTTGAGTGTTATGATTTCATATAACGCACCCTGAAAATATCATCGCAAACAGATAAAACAAAACTAGCATTTATAATTTTAATTAAAAATTTGGGGCAAAGGTCAGCGTGAGTCCGCCCGGCACCTTAAGTTCCACTTGGAAAGAAATTTAAAGGGTTGAAATTTTTCCCGTACCAAACTTACGTGGCTGGTACTCAAATATATGCCTACGCAGAATGTGCATTGTCGACTTAGAATGGGTATACGTCACATAGCAAAGTTTCGTGAGGGTAATCTTCTACTCTCAAAGTTATAGGCGCTTATTTATTGAATTTTAAGCCAATTTTTTGCCCCATTGTAAAAATATAAAGATAATCCCCGTCCCCGGTTGGGGTTGCGCTAGTAAGACGTGTTCAAAGTTGATTTGGGTGGGTATGATTTAAACATCAGCTCTTTGAAGTTACTGGATCAAAGTTCACTGCACTTTTTGTTGAAAGCAAGAGAAATCGCGGTCGATCAAGTACTTGTTCAGTTTTGAATATCTGTATTTTTTCGGAGATATTTGCCGTCGAATTTTGAGGTCGTCCGAAATCGCGCCAAATTTAGTATGTTTTTGGCCCTTAAAATTTTTCTGGGGAAAGCCCTTCAAAATTTTGGACTCAGCCTACTGCTGATAATCATTGCAAAATTTCACGGCGATTGGCTGACGGAGCTTGAAGATCTTAGGTTAAAATAAAAAAACATCTGCAGTAAAACGTAAGACCATCGCTTTCGGGCGGATTAATTAGGCCCCACTACTGGTCGTTTGGCGTAAGTAGGCTTAAGTAAGCATCGTCTCTGAAACTGCAAGCAACAAGCGCCAGTGCGCAGGCATTGTACAAGCACAGACGCTTAGGGTATGAAATGTTAAACAGATAGGTTTCAAGATGAGACCGAGAAACAGCTACGAAAACTGTGGAGTTGACATGTTCAGGCAGACTGTTCCAGACAAAAGCAGCGGCGACTGGAAAAGCTCAGTCGTCGAAGGTATAGACAGTCGGGTGCGGCTGACGATCAGTGATGAAGACGAGGTGGAACGTAGTCGCTGACGAGCGTCGATATCTGTCATGCGATGACAAAGCTCGTCGATGTGGTATATGCGACCGCACCTTTCCAACGACTGCTGCATCGGTCTGGAACAGTTTGCCGGAGTCAGTCCGATCATCACCGTCATTGCAAGTTTTCCGCAGCAGACTGAAAACCGAACTTTTTGCCCGGTCTTACAGACATGACTAAGAACGTCTCATTGCACTGACTACTATTACGTAACTTCACTGCTTAAGCTTATTGCTACGTGTCCTTGTAGTCTTAGGACTTAACGCCACGCTAAAGTTAATTCGTCCTTCATCATCATCATCATCATGCAGGTGCAACCATTTTGTACACCAGGACTGCACTTCTGAAAGCGATCGGCATCATGACCCGCTGGTTGTTAAGGCTAGTTCTCACATTGGTGGAAGTTGACTGTTGACTAAAAATCTTTGTCCATTGGATACGGCAAACCAAAAAAATCCCCGCCAATGCCCGTAAGTCTCGTAATATCCGGCGAAAATTTTAGCAATGACAGCACAGCACGTTATCTGTCAGTTTGGCTTTAACTAACCCGGACACAATGTGCACATGAAAAGGGCAACAAGTATAGTATCGGCATCCGGTTTATAGAATCGCTGGGTGACGCAACACAAAGTGGTAACAATGATAGCCATATATACGACTGCTATAACACGCCTTTCTACGTGTAACCGTCGCTGAGTTATCAACGCTCAAACAGGTTCGGTTTTTTGGCCCACCCTGTAGAAACGGTAGCCAGCTGGGTGATGCAACACACATGTCGTAACATTGATACGATTGCTACAGGAACTACTGGCCTAGTATAGGAAACGCAAACGTTCAATTGCGGTGGCCGTGCTGTTGGTTACATTGCAGTACCAGTTTATTTTATAGCAGCGTGTTCAAAGCTTTATTATACAGTCCTGCAGCAGTTCTACCACTGAATATGATCGGAGAATTGATAGTGATTATGGCGTCACTCTCTTTTGAAGTCAGTGCACAGCCAACGGTAAATGAAGATGAGGCATTTTGTCAGACTAAAACGTGGGAAGAACTTGTAAACGTGACGAGAGCCGACATGATGATAAACCGTGCCACGTTGGACGAAGTAAAGAGCCACCTTAAATCTCTCCAAGAGAAAGAAACTGGGACCGCCAGAGACGTAGGTCTGATGAAATCGGATTTGGCAGAAGTGAAGCGTCTTCTTGGACCACGCCTGCAGCAACCATGCAACTCCGGTGCTTTCGATTCGTCAACTTTATGTGAGTGCAAAATTGCTTTGAACCTCTTTACACTGGTTGCTTGGTTTTATGCTTTGCTGATGCATTGACTGATTGATTTATTCATTTGTTCGTTCTTTTAAGCCTATTGTACGATCCAAAGTAGGTAGAATTTCTGATTTTGGAGCCCTTGGGTCTACCGCAAGGACCAGGTTAGCAGATAATCGATGTATTATAACGACCGTAAAATGCTTTGATTTGACGTTCAAAGCCGACGGTGGTTTAACAATAATCATCGAGCATTATTATTGTTTGTTCTGTATAGCGCTCAACTGTTTCCCGTTGCTGATCCAGCAAAACGTCGACGGGTCCAACGCCTTCAACCGTTCGTGGGAGGAGTATAAAGTCGGATTCAACGACTCGAGAGGCAACTTCTGGCTCGGCAACGACCTGCTTCATCAGCTGACAAAGACCGATCGCTATAAGCTCCGGTTTGATCTACAGGAACGTAGCAACGGCAGCTGGTACTACGCCGAGTACAGTTCGTTCATTGTACACAACGAGATCTCCAACTACCGGATGCAGGTATCCGGGTACTCGGGCAACGCAGGAGATGCGGGACGCGGATTTATGTACCACGACGGAATGATGTTCACCACGTATAACCGTGACAACGACCAGTCGAGTAGAAAGAACTGTGCAGTGTTCTACGGCGGTGGATTCTGGCACTACGACTGCGCCAACACGCGCGTGAACGTGATCCGTGGCCGTGGACATGACTTCGCATGGTTTGGGAGCGGAAGAAGAATCTTGCTGCAGACATCGCGCATGTGGCTGACGTGCTAGATCAGACACTCAGCCTATCAGCTGGTTTGATTGGAACTAACGAGCAAAGTACCAGCCGCAACACATAACGAATCTGTTTTTTTTTACTTCAGTGAATATAAACAAAAATTGAGAAAAAAAAACCAACGAGGCCTAAAGGGACAAGGCAGGGACGGTTTTTTAGGAGGAACTCGTTGCCTCTGTCTAGTGCCTACCAGCTAAAGAGTCTAGGGAGCGCTGTAGGCTCCCCCAGCCAGAGTCGGGCCTTCGTAACAGAAATCCTATAACAGAAAAAGTTTTTAACAACTTCAGCAGTTGGGATAACTTTTCTGAACACTCTGAATGACATGTTTTTGCTGTGCCTGCGGAACAATCAAAGTATGTCGATAGTCTGCCTTCTGACCACGGTCATTAGTCGTGACCATTTGACCATGTCTGTCTGGTCCGAAAGCGATATGGCCCCTGGATCCGCCTTTGCATGGTATCCTATTTAACAATTAGCAACAATTTACAAACATTCTGCGAATATGGCCGGGTTCACTACATCATAAAAGCTATGAAGCAAATGTTCCTTAATAATAGCAATGTCGGTTGCAATCTGTGCTTTCTTATATTAAATTTTATGACTTGGAGTATAATTCTATGTGGGCTTAGTCATTTTATTGTATTTTATTCAACTGTATTTTATTGTTATAGACTGTTTAGTTCCGCTCTAAATTGACACTGTTTGACATTATTATCACTGAAGCAATTTTTATCCTTTCGACGGCAAAGTTGGTAAGACATATTTAAGTTGCCAACGTTTTTTAGCTTGCTGCAAAAGTCGAAAATATGCAAGAAATCGACATCGTCTAAGACTGTTCAGACCGCGGTGCGTTCCAAAACCCCGTAGCTGAATTTAGAAAAAAACCCCCGGGAACAAAACAAAAAAAAACGAATATAAAAAATTTGAAAATATAACTTACGGGGAGAACCCAACGTGAGGCCGCCTGGCGCCGTATAGTCCGATTTGGAAAGAAGTTTAGGGGGTTGAAATTCTCCTCGTAGAAAGTTACATGGCCAGAACTCAAATATGTTAGCATACACAGAACGCTTGTTGTCAATTCATGGTAGGTCAAAATCCGTGAGCAAACTGTCGTTGTTAGTAAACCAATTTTTACCAATTTGTTGTTCAGTGCAGGAGGATTGGTGGGTAGTTAATAAAACCATCTTCCGTTTGTCGATAGCTCCATTTATTTCAAAGATATTCACAGACAAATTCGAAAGTTGTCCTCAGTCACGCCGAATTTTAAACGTTTTTTGCCCTCGTAAATTTTGAGAGAGCGGTTTTCCTCAAAAGTTGTACCAGCGTTATCACCCTACCTAGCGGCACATCAAATGATAAAGTATCGTGAGGCTACGTTTCTTAGGTCCAAAGTAAATTGCGCGCATACGCTACATTTTAAGCCAATTTTTCACCCCGTTTGAAAAAAAAGTTTTTTTTTGAAAACCCCGGTCTCCAGTGAGGTGTGAGCTGGCAAGACTTAGCCATTCTCTAGCGCGTGTAAAAATTTCAAGGCGCAGCACCCCCTAGGGGCGGAAATATGGTTTTCCGAAAACGTCAATTTGGTGAGTAAATATTTGCCCCGTAAACGCTATGGTTAGTGCACCAAAGTTCACCCGACTTTTTCGTCCAACGCGGGAGGAATCGCAGTCGATGTCTTAGTTTTCCAATTTTGGACATTACCATCCTTTCGGGAGATATTGCTGCTCAAATTTTGAAGTAGTCCGAAGTTGCGTTAAATTTAGCATGTTTTTGGCCTTCGAAATTTTTTTGGGTCAGGCCTCCAAATGTTTGGACAGGTTTTTAAAAACTGAACATGCTACCGACCACGTGGCAAAATTTCGTGGCGATCGGTCGAGGGATTTCGGAGATCTCGCGTTGAAAAAAACAACAGTAAAACATAAGGCCTAATTCCCGGAACTACTGTTCTTGGCGGCCTAAAATACAAAATTCAAAGAGTCAACGACGTTAACATATCAATAACTACGTGCTAGTAAAATACTTGCATATTATAATCTTGACCATAATAAACATTTAGTTTGATCAAATTTAAGTTATTTTACCTTTATTGTAATAATCTCGGCAAAGCCCATTGTCCCATCGTTGAGTCTGACGGATCTCTTAATCGACTGCACAGACAACATAAAACTACAATCCAGCCGTTAGCAGAGCAGCGCAAAGTTAATAATAACAACCACAAATCAGTGACAGAAACTTGCTTGGTAGGCCTACGTCTAAGTGATAGCTTGGTATAGTGGTTAAAGGCAAAAGTAAAGGTGCTGTATAGCTCTTTATAGGAAACCCATCACAAAGCTATGGAGCGTTACCTGTCATATGAGATTACACAGGTAAACGCGCTCCGCCTTAACCGCAGCCAGACAAGCCGACACTTAATTTGCCTACCACAGAAAGATGAAAGGCCGAGTTGACCTTAGTGCTTGTTGTATAACCTCGTACACTGTGGTACATAAAAAACACACCAAAAATTTTTTGGCCATAACTTGAAGAAGGGTTATCCAATTTTAATAAATTTTGGTACATATATTCATGACACAACTGAACATCAAACGACCGTTCAGTTTCCCACCTCACCCAACATCTGCTTCTGCACTACCTGGGAAAAACAGAACAGACAAAATATGCATTAAAATCAACCAAAAACACTGTATAAAATTTCATCTTGCCGGATATGTGGCCACCAACAGCCAATCAATTACAAGGTTTGATTGTTATGCAACAGCACGTCTATTAAATAGGTTTAACATTCAAGAATATTGATGAATTCAAGAAGTGACTGGTAAAGTCTGGATTGGTCTGGAGCAGAACGTTATCAACGCTGCTATCAACGCATGGAGAAAGTGTCTCTGAGCCGAGCCCATGTTTGTGGGCCATCATTTTAAACATTTTTGTAGGCAGTTAAAATGGACAATTAAATAAGCTATTAGCTAAAATTATGAAATTATGGACAATATGTTAGTTTTGTGTGTTGTTTTGATTAAGCAATAATACCAAAGTGGTTAAAATGCAATATTTTGTTCGTTTTTCCCCAGCTAGTGCAGAAACAGACAATGGGTGAGGTGGGAAATTAAGCAGTCATTTGATGGCCAGTTGCATCAGGAATATTCGTACCAAAACTTATTAAAATTGGATCACTTTTCTTCAAGTTACGATAAAAAAAATTTTGGTGTGTTTTTTATGTCCCACATTGTAGATGATTCACCTGTCGGCTGACAGTCACCTAACCGAGTAGTAAGTAACCGCTTGATAATGACCAGACCGGAACTGGAACGCAGGACTTTTCGATCAACGCCGAGCTCGGTTAGTGCATGGAAGGGTGACAGTCTTATGACACTAAATAGGTAATTCATGTCGTCACTATCCACCAAGGTCAACTTAACCTTCCGTCTCTCCCGTATCGATAGAAATACTGGTTTGCCTGGCTGGGCCTAAGGCTGCGCGAGTTCACCTGTGTCGTGCGGCAAGTAACCCGGTTGATCACATATGGCAGGTCACGCTCCGTAGCTTTGAGATGAATTTCCTGTAAAGACTCAATAACCCCTTAACTCTTTGTAGAGTAGGCCCTAGGCCTACTAACCTTGCTGTTTGCTGATGACGCGTCATAGAGCGGTGTGTCGTAAAGGTCAAGCAGGTTGGCGCGATCGCCTTTCTCACCCTGCATACAGCGAGATACAAGTCACACAACCAGTTCAACTGTGTGTACAGCTTTGTCGAGATCACCAATAATAGTTAATAATATACCGTTCTGAATAATTCCTTAGTGTGAATATTATTCTCCCCGTTAGATTGGGGAATGTACTACAACAGTTCAAGCTGAAAAACCGCATGACAGTTAGCGGTCATCAATTATTGGAAAAATGTGTATTTTCTTGTTCGAACCCAATGAGACTTAAAAATTTTAAACAAATCAGCATGCCTGGAAAAACTAGCCGTTGCGAGACAGCTAATTGCAACGGTAATTTTGTGTATGCAAGTTTTGCATAACTGACCACCCCGCACGATTTGCATAGCTGCGGCTAATTCTAAAACGGTAACCGAAAGCTATTTTGCCAAATGTGATTATCAATCTCCTACGTTAACTTTACTTAAAAGTAGCCTACGTTTATGCATTGTAGTTTCTATATACTGTAATAAATATAATTTAATTTTTCAGACACTGAAGTTTAAAAAATTCGTAATAACCGCTCGATTAAAATTTATCCAAGATTTACATAGTTTCTCAACGGTGCATCAGCACAAAATAAGCTCATTTAGTGCCATAAAATAGGCTAGTAAATCACTGAAAACAGCATTAATCAGCAGACAATAAAGCGATAAATCTTAATTAAATATATCTCATTGATGACTAATTTTAAAATTTCTGAGTTAGTTTACTTATAAAAAAGCAAAGACTACTTCTATACCTTTGGGCCGTCCATTCCAATTGGACCCTGTAACACAAGCAACAGAGGCGAAAATTAAACAATCACAAATGACACTGACACCACATGTATTAGTCTATTAAAAATGTAGATGCGTATAGTTTGTAGTACTTGAAACAACTGCTGAGTATGTCTTAATAAATATTACGCAAAAAGTACAAAACAAAAAAGCAAAAAAAATAGTTTTGCAACGAATGTTTTGCAACATAAAAAACGTCATGCAAAAAGGCAGTGTAATTTTCGTCGAGATAATCAGCCAAAAATTCATAAACTTAACAGGTCTAGTGGCATAGGCGTCACATACCACACAAACCAAAATAGCTGGTTATTATTACAAGTAATAGTCTATGTAATTTAAAAATAATTTAGACGATATCCTTATATTATACACGTTAATTAAGCGTGGTAGTGAAGTCGTGTAACGCATGCAACAAAGTTCGATGCATAAGCCCGTAGTCAGATGTGTACAAGGGGGTCCAAAAAATTGACGCCAAACGCTTCGTTAAGCCCAAATTCCATTACGCCGACTTTGCGACAATTGTCACAGACACAAATCATGAAAGTTCGAGACACAAAACATGGCACCGACTTTCGTTATATGTGTCCGACTTTCCCGTGCATTGTAATGGACTAAATTCCATTAGAGAATTAGAGAACAAACGGGTTTGTTGCGGACTTGTCACGGACCTTGTCGAAGACATCTCAACATCGAGATGGTTTGTGTCCGCGACTTTCCCTACGGGAAAGTTTTGTTGCAAGTCGGCGTAATGGAACTTGCTCTTTAAACCGCCTTCTAAAACAATAAAATGCCAGGTTTTAAATACCAGTATTTACGTATATGTAATGTAGCTAAGCGTTTGAGGTGTGGTCGGTTTTAATAGTCTCTTGCTATCTCTGCTGAAAACAAATGTTATGAAATACATAAAAAAGCTCAGAATATTTTAGCAGCTGAGCTCTTTTGTAAACGCAGCGACAATTTAATATCCACATTCTGCATGCTTTTGTTAATGTTGCAGGTTAAATACAAACATGATCACAGTAAAAAGCGGTTAGTAACATTCGGCTGGAAATGAACAACTCGAATACAAAACAGTTTATTCATGAACAAACAACAAAAATAGGCCTATAAAAACATCTATGCTTCAAGTATCGTCCGTTAAAAACCTTGCTTTGCGCTCAATATAGGTCAAACAGTTTAGTTAATATCAGATCGGTAAAATTAAAATTATGCAAAAATAGATGAATATCAATAAAACGCATTGCTTTATAGTTACAGAATAATGACATATAAGTGTGTTGCCAATTTCGACAACAAATAACGCCTCAAACAAGCGAAAAAGTTTGGAAAAGAATATTGCAGAGCGACTATGTTGTAGCAGGATGAAAACGACGAACAAAAATGTTTATCTGTCTGTCGGTCTGTTAATTTGTGTTTTGTTTACCTTTGTGGTGAATGAATAAACTATAAGCCACAGAAACAGCGTTAAATTGCAAGCATGTTAAGCCACCGCGTGTAACAGCTGTACGCAGTAAGTCGTGATTGAACATTCTCTTGTTAACAACGGCAAGTGGGGTGCACTTTTTTGAAACTCTGTTATAGCATTGCATTGGATCGTCAAAAACAAACAGAATGTTGTACTCTTGCGTACTCAAAAAAAACCACCGACCGGAAATCCTGGAAATCCGCGAGTCCCTTTCAGTCCCTGGAAAGCATATATACTCGTACATCAGAATTCAGGAAGAAATTTGACTTTGTTCGATCAGAAACGTTGCAAATTTATCAAGTCCAATACAGCTATCTTAATCTGCGTATATTTTCAACGACTGTAAAAAATGAAACAAGTAATCTGAGCAAACTTCACGTGACGCGCGATAGCAGTGGTCCTGCCACTTTGGCAATCAGTAGCATACAGCAATAAAATATTAATGCATCTTGAAAGAGTACTCAAATTTGAGGCCTCCGTACGAAAGACTCTTTAAATTTAAGAGATCGAAACTTCTAAAAGATTCATAAAAATGTACGTTCTATGCTAAAAATGTCACACGCAGATTGTCCAGGTCCATCTTCAACCATTTCGGCGCTATTCACTCACTCTTAAAATGTGGGTCGCAGCCGAAAATCGCAAAATAATTCACAAAAAAAAACATATTTTTGGGGTTCAAGGTCATTCAAGGTCATCAGCGTTGACATTAATAAAAAGCTTGTCACTATTGCTTGTTATGTTATATGTCTATGCCTATCTGCAACCGTTTTCACGCTACACGAGATAATTGCGCTAAATAACCACTTTTTAGGGGAAGTAGCCGTCTTTGACGCCCGCCTGCGCCGGCCTCCTTGAACTTTGGGGTCTGGACTTGGACTGCTAAAATCTACGTTTATTGCTGAAAATTTCGTACGCAGGTTTTCTTGGTCGATTTCCAGCCATTTCGTCGCAATTCAGTGTTGAAATGTGCGCTGCAGCCAAAAACTGCGAAAAAAAATCATTAAGAACTCCATTTTGAGGGTTCAAGGTCGTTCAAAGTCATCAATGTTCATAAAATTTAAAAAGCTGTCACCAGCGCTTGTTATAATAAGCAGCATGTTTGTACCTATCTGCAACCGTTTAACAGCACTATGCGAGCCAATAACAGCAAAATAACGTCTTTTCAAGAGGGGTACCCCTCTTTGACGCCCTCGTTCGAGGGGAACTTCTTCTCCCATGGGCATGAAATTTTGTCGCGGTAAACTAAAGACCTTGAGGCAGTCCACGGTAAAGACTTCGTGATCC
>Ga0056128_1006763_pt1 | contig 14483 bp, 10 predicted proteins | sample WorMetLIZISLAND2_FD_71113 | JGI IMG/M metagenome (GOLD analysis project Ga0056128, IMG submission 71113) | Marine gutless worms symbiont microbial communities from Max Planck institute for Marine Microbiology, Germany - Olavius geniculatus... ... | reverse complement strand
GGCAGACAGGTCGAGCAGTGTTAGCATCGACAGGTCACCGCGATCAGCGGCAGTCAAAATGTCCGACAAGACTTTGAGGACCGCCGTTTCAGTTGAGTGTTGTGCCCGATAAGCAGACTGAAGACTCGGCAGCAACTTGTGGACACGCACGTGGTCGAGAAGTTGTCGCGCCACCAAACGCTCCAACACCGAACAGCCGCAGAACAATTTATCCAAAGTTAACATCGCGTAAAACAGTTCAAATAACTAACAGCGATCTTGTCGAATGATCTGGTCATCATTGCAATAAGCATGTTGAGTAGAACGATGACGGCGCCCCAGTTGTAGACACCGAACACGATGTATCCGAGGCTCTCGGTGAACCGACTCTGATAGCCTCCCAGCTCCACGGTCCTCGAGTCCTTCAGACCAAACACCGCCCAGTAGATCGTGCGAAACGTGTACTCCAAGCTGCAACAGAGAACCAACGCAAAAACATATAGAGGCGTCGAGTGTGGACGGGACATGATATGCAGCTCTCCGTCCAGTTGCCGAACGTATCAGGCGTTGACAGCAAATTAAGTTCGGCCCATATTTGTTTTCCGGAGCCGCACGGCGTTTTATCCGCCGCACGTATAAAAAAGGTACGTTGCATGATGTGTTAATTTTTTGAGCTTATTTACATTCACCGGTGACCTTGACCTTTGACCTTTTAAACTACCTTACTGATCACTCATGTCTGGAAGAACGTTCGCACCATTTTACTTTATCTACGCCTTCTTGTTTTTGAGCTAGAAGCCCGTTGCGAACAGAAAGACAGAGACGGACAGAGGGACAGACGGACGGGCAAGACGTGTTATGCGGCCTATAAAACTATCTCCAAAGAATTGAAGCCAACACCATTGCAGTGTCTGTAATAACCAATATTATTTTAACTTCAATTAGGTATTACTCACTTGCCAAATCCCTCCTCAGCGCGAGTGCTGATGTTGTGGTCGACTATCTCCACACTTCGTCGTACGGACGGATCATAGTACCAGTACAGATTGTACATTCCCACCATGAACGCCAGGAAAATTGGAACAAACATCACGAAAAACTTCATCACGTCCTGTCGCAAACCATGCCACATGCCAATTCCATAATAATTATGACGAAAACTAAAATAATTTGGTCAAAAACAAAATCGCTCTAGTCGTTTGTACTTGCCAGGTGCGTATACGTAAGCCTACTGACAATCTGCCTCCTGCACCTATACAGGACATTCGCCGCGTCACTTCCATTAAGATTCTCGGCATAACTATCACAAACCACCTGTCAGTTGGAGATCATGTTCGTAATGTCATCAGCAAATGCGCGCAGTCTTTATATGCTCTTAAATTACTGCGCAATCACGGCATGTGTGACGTTTCGTTGAGGCATGTTTACAAGGTCGTCATTCTTTCGAAATTACTGTATGCTTCTCCAGCCTGGTGGGAATTCACCAGCGCTGCTGCTGATAAACAGCGTCTAGAAGCATCATTACGGCGTGCGGTACGGTCCGGCTTATACGGTCGACGATCCTTCTTTTTCTCAATTGGTTGGAGACATGGACGACGACTTATTCGCAAAGATACAGCACAATCCGCCTCATGTTCTGCACAAACTTTTACCTGAGAAAACTGATCGCACTTACAATCTCTGACCATGAGTCATTCATTCTCATTAACTGTCAAGACTGATAGTAAAAATTACATAAATAGAATGTTGTTCACAGATACAGTATTTATTAGTTTAATGCTCTTTGTCAGCACCTTTCACCTAATAGTCACACTACAATAGTAACCATTTAGACAAAGTTCTACTCAACGACATTTATCAGTCTTCAAAATGTTATTCTGTATCCTTTGTATGGTTGCGTTTTGTCAGTGTGTTTTATTAAAGAGAGATGATGTTGTTGGTGATGATGAGCATAGGACTAGCGGTTAGGCTGTAATTTGCAATTGCACATTTTGGCTGAGGGTTTGACCTCTAAATCTCCCTTTTCTCTTTGAAACAGGGACTCTGATACTGACACAATGTTTCACTGGACACTACAAGTGCAATTGCCAAATGGCATAAAAATCCGTTGCACGACTGCGACAGTCAAGAGAGACAACAGACGACAAACAGACAGACAGACCACGCTACAGAGAAATGCTTTGCAATAAGCGGAATCGCTTGCGCTGCGAGTGCAATTCCGCCTAATAATACTAACCGTTTAGATCAACTCAGCCTTCCATCCCTTCGGGGTAAGCTTATGTAAATCGAGTATACTGGCTTGCTTCTTTATTTGTTCAGTTGTAAGGTAACACTGAGTAATCGCACATACCTTGCCCATGTGAGCTCTACATATTAGTGTTCAAAATCAGGCAGATTTGCGAGACATAGAAGTAGAACACTAACGAGCGAGCGACCCACTTTAATCATTCGTTCAAGTGAAATGAGCATCGGTCCAAGTAGTTCGCTGATAGCAAGCAGATGGAAAAGACGGGTAAAGTTGAGAATGTTACCGACGGCAAACAGTCCTTCGCACACGTACACCGGGTCCCACGCGTTCCAGTAATAGCGGTCTGCAATCAAAAAAGCATATTAACACAGACTAAAGTAATTTGATAAAATGCTAAATAGTTCATCGCTGCTGTCACCTGGTGAATCATAACTTACCTTTTTTTATAAATCGGAAGCAACTGCATATTTTGGATGTGGTTCGACCCAAAATCTATTCTTTCCCTGAGGGTCAAAAACCTTTGTCTAACAAATGTGTCATCGGACGCCACAAGTGTTTTAAGCCTTCCTGCCAAATGGCACCCAAATTCGTCGAGCATGGGGCACGAACGTGAGACAGATCAGGCTACAAAAATGTGTAGAAATAGGCAAAATTGTTTGCACAGCAAAAAAGATTCCGCTTAGATGCGACACTGTGGCAGAATTTTTGAATTTGTAGAGCGCCTTTTACGAAATGTCCAGAACAGTAACTTGTACTCTCTCTCGAACAGTTAGGCTTTGAAGCGGCACTTTAAAAACAGTATCCCCTATCAGCGATTTAATGAAAGTGGCGTGCAAAGGTGTTTCTAGAAAAGCGAAAACCTCGCAGAAAATACAAGTAGTCCCATATTCAATTCTAGCACTACCCACCATATAAGAAAAAATACAAAATGGAAAGAATAAAATAGAAAACGATAACAAGGAAAAAAGACAAAATACAAAAAAGAATGAAAAGGAAAGAATAGTCTAGGATACACTACTGTTTTGGCAAATATATAATAGGCTTACTCGTAATTATGATAATTATTGGTTGGCAGCACGCAGAAAAATAAAATTTGCGACTCATTTATATAAGGCCCTCAAATCATTTTTGGCCAATAGAACGCGTTTTCTTTAAGCATCACCAAGGTAAAGTAAACATGTCTTGAGTCGTAAATAAAGTAACAGAACCTTATGTTGTGAATTTACTCCACCATGTATTAACACTGATTAACAATATAATAAACTATAAAAATTAAAAACCTACAATGTATATCGGTTTTGGCTACATAATGGTGCCTATAAGATTTGTTCTTAGTGATTACGTGTCGGAAGTCGAACAGAGCACATAATGATTGAAAGTCCACGCCCTAACCATTACACCATGACGTATATTGTTCCCGCAAGCATCACTGAAATACGCCGGAGTAGAATACGAATGCAGCGCCAGCGAGCCATCTCTCGGTTTTAGCACAGCTCCAGTACTTATTTTACAACTCTTTCAGACTCCTCAGAATGTCTGGCCATTACTCTGTACGTGCGTTCCTCCATCGCTTCCTATTTTCTCTTGCTGCCACCGAATACAAATGATGACATCGGTAAAGTCAGACGACTGTCGGGAAGCAATGGGCCTGTTTTGCACTTGCATGCAAATATTGAAATCGCAGTGCATTTTTGTACAAAATAAATAAGAAATAACAATGTCGTTGCAATACACGTCTTTTCATGTTGGAAATTTGCTTCCGTCACTTACTTAAAGCCGTTTTCTGTAATGGGTTTCCTTAGTGCCTCATTTCAGCTTTTGCGCCTAAAGTTCGGCGGGCTACTCGCGGACAGTGTGCGCTCTATAAATTTACTTATTTAAGTTTTTTACACAGTGTCCGGTAAAAAAGTAAACCCACAGAGATTGTACAATAAAAATGTCAAATCTGAACAAATCTAAATATAATTTCGTACGTTTAATCCGCAATAAATTGCTGAAGTGAACACTAAATTTCGTTGAAAAACATTGTTTATTAGCTGACTTATTAATTGTTGAATATCGATAACAAAATATCTTCGTTACCAATATGGCATTACATAAGTAAACCACTGCACATTTGCGTAACTCTAATAAACAAATTCGATTTTAACAAAATTTTGCGCCAACAACGCATCGTCTACTGGCAATCAAAGTGCCAAATTTTTATTAAATTTACCAACGCAAACAATAGTTACAGTGACTTTTGTGAGGTCACCCCAAAATGTGAAGTGTCCAGTATCAAGTAACCATTTGATTAATCCTGACAGTGTCTACGGATTGCTAAAAAATTCTGCAAAAAACTTTTTTAACACCATACACTTTTTATTTTCTCAAAAGTTCCATTAAAACAATCAAAACACGCTCGTCTGCAAAAAATACAACTTTGTTATTGTTTACGTTAAACGTCACTTTCGATCGAGCGACTGTACACCGTGGTCCATAAAAAAGTGCCATTATTAATTTTTTAATAGCTTCGTGACACATTGGCCAATTTTAAAAATTTTGGCATGCGACATTAAGAAAGAACTAAACGCATGTGACTATAGTTTTGGCCACCTGACTTTAATACTGTTTCTACACTACCTTGTGAAATGCAGAAGGCATAGTTTGGCCATTTACAACAATGAATTCATACTGGATAGCGCACGCGTCGGCTCAGAGATGATTAACTAAAAAGTGACAAACACGATTGGCAACTATTGTATCTCAAAAAGTCACACGTGTCACATCACATCCTTTTTATTACAGCATGTGCTGAAAATGTCCTCCTCCAGCGCGAATGCAAGCGGCAAACGTTGACACCACTCGCAAACAGCAGGCTCAACAACCTGCATTTCACAAAGTAGTGTAGCGATAGTAATAAAGTGAGGTGGCCAAAACTATTGTCATTTGCGTCTACTTTTTTCCTGATGTTGCACGCCAAAAATAATTAAAATCGGCAGAGCTATTCATAACGCCATATCGATAACGAAAATATTTTGTTATCGATATTCAGTTATTAATAACTCAACTAAAAAATAAAATTTTTTAACGAAATTTAGTGATACATTCAGCACTTTATTGGAAATTAAGCGTATAAAATTTTATTGCGATTTTTTTTTCAGATTTGACATTTCTATCATACAATGTTTAAGGGTTTAATTTTTTACCGGACACAGTGTACTTACTACCTCGTGCGAAAGAACTGCAAATAAAAGCACCTGCGTTGAGCCAGTAAAAGTGATATCTCGCCAGGTCGTTGGAGCTCATCAGCTTCAGCCACGGCAACTTCGTGTTGAAATACTCGATCGACCAATATACCTGACACAACCACAGTGTTATACGAAAATGCGCTGGGTCATAAAATCGGTCTCATCCGTCCGTCTGTCCCGTGTTTCGCCCTCCAATGTTAAAAAAATTTTACGACCCGGCTGAAAAAAATTAAAATCTCCGTTGTAAAATAAAACGCAGCAGAGTACGGTAGCAGGCTATATGAATGCATAATACAATACCACATAACCAGTATCTACAGTGTGTTCCAGCAAAGAACGAGCTGATGGAAGGTCTAAACGGCTGTACGTTGGACATTTATTTGCTTATCAAATGATGTTGCAGCAGATATCATTTCTGTCATACAAAACTGCACTGAAAATGTTAACGATATTGTTGTTTTTTGTTCAAACTTCCGACATTTTTTGTGTCGTCAAGTAATTTCTGGACCGTGTGACTCTATATGACTGACGGTTGCAAATGTTATGATAGAATAAAACGTGCACGTTTTTTACGGAACACCCTGTAGGCACCATTTCGCACCTTGAGGTCGGCTAGTCGTCGCAATACAAGTGATGCTGTGTAGAACTTCAACATGAAGAAATCGGTCGCGTTATAAACGTCAACCAGGTGACTTCTCATTCCCACACGGTATACCTGCCTACATGCCTGCCACAGTAACCCTGCACCAACAACGATCAAGGCTCTACACTTGATCGAATATTAAAAATTTACTGCAAAAATTAACAATACATCAGGCAGTAAAAATTTTAGCAGTATTATTGTGAAACAAGTAAAACTCCTAGGGTGGCACTGATATCCGTTTTTTCAGCCCTGAGCCAGACACCACTTTACATTGCCAAACCATGAGACTTGTGCATCGTGCGGCGTGCCTGTGCACGTCCCAGCTTTTACTGGTGCTCACTGTGCCTACCCATAGAGGGATGGCTAGGCTGAGTTGACCCGGTAGCTGGTTATATATAAAAATAGTTTACTCGTCTGCCGACAATCATCAATCTACGTTAATTCGTTAAATTTAATTAAAATCAAATCATTAAAACAAGCAGTGTAAACAACTTTGTAGTTAACTAATACATTCTTACGGTGTATCGTTGGATCGTCGTCTGTTTTCCAGAGCAAGTAAACATTATCTCTTACAACGCTGCGTGAAAACCTATTATTGAAATTAATGTTATCTCAATGCACTCAGTTTTTAATTAAAATTAACTATTAATTAATTGTAATATTTTGGAAAGTTAATTATTACTTTTTTAATCACTATGAGCCTACATTTCTTGCATCCGGATCGTTTTTGCTTCACGAAGAAGTAACAATAGTAGATTTGTATGGATTATTCGATAATATTTCTGATTAAGAATTCTGATTAATTAACTGTCAGATTACGTCTTATGAATTCAAGACTGAGGCAAAAGCACAGAAACAATCCGTGACGGTGGGGGGCCTATTATACAAGTGGCGGAATATGGTCGTAAGCCGCATGTGTAATCAGTAATCACACTTTGGCCGCGCTGTGGGCGATAAAAACTAAAGCAAAACTAATCGGCCTATATGGGTACACAACTTTCAATCAGTAAACAATAGCAACGTTGGTCCATCGTTAGACGTTGTTAGATGCATTACTCGTAACCTGTGATCCATAGGACAATGAGGAACTCCATGGCGGCTGGTTTGTGGTTGCGAATACACATGGCGTCAATCTGCTGCAGACTGCTGGTCAGGTTGCCGCGCACCTGCGTGTAGTAGCGGTACAGCGGCTGGACATCTCTGACCCGTGACAGACAGAGCTTGCCCTGCTCCACGTGACCGTGCGCCAAGATCACGCACAGGAAGAACAGATAGGACGTGGCCTGAGCGACGAACTTCACCCACGGAGTGTTGAGCAGCTTGCCCACCTACAGGCACAACACGCAACAGCCAAAAGCTTCTTGTACGGTTACACACTTCAAGTGTTCGAGAGTACAACAACCTGTCTGCGTCGTAACTTGCTCAATTAACCCATTTATGCCCAATGTTCCAAAAATGGAACACCCACTTTAACGGTAAATGATGAAATAATTTGGGCACTAACGAGTTATGACTTATACCCACTTCACAGTTGCGATGCCGCCGCGACTCAAGTGTCGTGTCAAGTTGCGTCGCAAACTGTGTGAATTAAATTGACAACGCGGCGCAACTCAACTCAACTAGTCTGAGCAGTCGTAACCCAGTTTCCAGTTATGGCGTCATTGCAAAGTTTTAGCACTCGCTGAACAGTTGAACTTAGAAACTGGGTCACGACAGTTTTCGCACACGGGCGCGCTGCATAAATTCTAAACTTGTTCAGTTTCAGAATTTCAGACCGAAATCTGTCGGCAATCGTCGACAATTCAGTTCACACAGTCTGCGACGCCGACGCGATTCAACACGACAGCTGAGTCGCGTTGACGTCGCAGATGTGAATTGGGCATTAAGTGTACGTTTCATCACGGTCTAAGGTGTATTATGCGAAACATAGGAATAGAGATTTATACAGTGATTTTAATTTCGTGTTCAAATGGCAACGTTTCAGTCTTAGCGATGTCCGAGAAGATCTGTTGGATTGCGAGTCGAGAAAGGAAAACAGCATGTATAACGGGCCTACTTTCGTCTATTCTTTAGCAAATATATACATCTTTATTCATCGAAGAAACGATAGATTAACACACACATACATACAATTAACAATAAGTAAAGAAAAATAAATAAATAAACACATATGCGTAATAATAATAACACCAACAATAACCACTATTTGACACTGGTGCCATAATCTACAAAGCTGCCCCCGCATGTGGCATATTTAACATCAAACGCTGACCAATTTTAAAAATTCTTTCATTAGCACACTAGTTTTTAAAAAATTTAAAGATTTGTTTTTTTTGTTTCTGTTACACATTATGCTAGCAAAAATTGAGTTTCAGTACGTGGTTAGGTTACGTCGTCATCATACATCAGACGAAACAGAAATCACGAGGGAGCGACTGTATCGCAGTGCATGCCCACTCGATGCAATTACATCAATAGCACGGATGCACTATATATGCACTATACAGACCGGTGAGTTAGGCGCGATGATGTAGATGAGGGAAAGGACTGGGTAGAGAAGAACGATGCAGGCGACGACTGAAATCTGGACAAGCTTCGAGCGCCGTTTCAGCATCTTGTCAAAGCTGCCATCACCGCGCCAGAGACTGGTCAGCTTCTTCTGACAACTCGGATGGGCCGCAAACTGACAACGCCATACAAACGCCAAACAGTAACAGCAAAGATGATGATATGTAAAGCAGTTATCTTTTTCAGCGAATATTTGTTTTAATTTAGCGTCACAATGCTGTTTTGCTGTATAGGTTTTTGGAAGATTAGTGATTTGAGCTTCAGCACTTTCACAAATGTATTCAAATATTTTTTCCTCAAAAACTCTTCTAAAGGATCCAATTAAAAAATTACAATAATAATTAAAGGTTCAAAAAAATTTTTAATGGTTGTGCTCCAAAACCGAAAAAACGTCGTAACTTTAACTTAACAATGGGGCCTAAAGCAAACTTCAGCTAAACGGTTTTCGAAACTTTGATGTACAGTTAAATGCATATACATTCTAAAACACAAAAACGTTAAACATTCGCGCGATAGAGAGATTACACAGTTCAAATTTTGTCCAGTTTCTACATGCCAAAAGAAGTGCAAGGGACAACATCCCACGGGGTTTACAGTCCCTGACACACACCATATCAATCAAGGTGTATACTGCAGTCACGAACGATGCAAGGTGTACGACTCAAATGGACACGGGATCCAATTTGTTGATTTTTTTGTGACCATCAGCCTTGAGAAAGCCATAAGGCGTGCAGCAGTCTCCCGCGGGAGCCTTTCATCATCTCTGAGACGCGATATATTTTATTTTTTTCAGTCGTTTTATCGCGTTACTCGAAACAAGTGTGAGTGGAATGAATGATGTATGAAAGGCGGGCGTTGACGTGCGTCGCTTTTGAAGCAGCTGTCACAAACCACTCACGAACACGCCGCTTGTCTGCCGTCATTCAGATATTACACGGTGGTGGTGCAGGAAAAAGACATTCGCAGCATCCAGTGATGTAAGACTGCGACTTACTAAGTAAGTAAGTAAGTAGGTAATTTATGTAGCGCGTAAACTGCACAAAAAATCTCGAACGCGCTCGATGCACTAGTAGAAAGAGAAGTAGACGTTTGAGGTGGCGTCTGAAAGTGAGCAGAGAGTATGCACTGTGCGAAAGAACGTTGTATAAAAAATAACGTCTTGGCGAACATTTGTGCTGTCCACTGCTTCTAATTATTAATAATATTCATTACAAGCGCTGAGCACGTAGCAACGCCGCTGATAGTGTTATCGCTGCTAGTTCTCTTGGGGCGCTCGGAGCGCTATTTGTTCGTTACCCGCCATGTACGATACCAGCATTGCTAGTCGACGTCTTTGTAGGCCCTCTGCTATTGTTTTTAATGTATATCGGTTACGGGTTCAATGTATTAAGTCAGTTGCAAACAACTGATAGGCTTAACCCATGGAGCCCACCAGCCTGGCCAATGCTTACCCCTTCGTGGGTAGACGATGATGACAGTCCTTATCAGAGTCATCAACAGACAGTACTGTCTTGAGACAAAAAGTCGTGGTTTTTGTCTTGAAAAAAGTGTTGTTTACATCACTGATACTTGGTGACGTAATACCTTCTTCTCTTTGCAGTCGATAGCGAGCTGTAGTCGCGCTAGTGCGCCGTGCGGTCGGTAGGGGTCGTCGCAGTCGTCGTCGCCAGCGTTCAGGATATCATTCAGCTCGGCGTTCCCGTGCACCTTGTCCAGCAGTCGCACGACGTACTCACTCAGTTTGTTGGCCAGCGCCGTGTACTCCGCCTGCCGCCGAGAACAAAATCGAAACCGAAACTAAACGAAGCGGAAAATTTGTCGCGCACTGCCCGCTGCCCAATTCACACCGCTAACGAACTGACAAACTGATTTGACGACAGCTGGCGACAAACGCAGTCATTCGGAACAAATTTGAAATAGCACCCGTTGACAGTTGTGTCCCAATTTGTGACCAAGTTCCATGGGCGTATATAACTAAAAATTAAAGTTGGGGCCGAGAACGAGGGGTAGAATTTTACATTTTTATCGCGTGAAACACGTAATGCTAAGTGCCGCATTGCCGCTTTTAGTTGTCCGTACGTCCGTCCATCATGCAGTGCAGTAACGGTGATGTATCGTAGCCATATAGGTAGAGCTACTTGAAAATTAACTGCACGAATCATTATCTTCTGTTATTTGCTACACTACGCTGTAACAAAGGCCATCATCGGTGACATGGTCCGAAAGAAACACCTTCAAATTTTTGGTGAAATGCATCCCTGTGGTTTGATTTGGACATTTACTTATTATCAGCACAAAGTGTGGCATCTTTCGAAAGCATGGCGTGTAAGCACACATCTCGCTGTGTTCTCTACAACACTGCGGCGTTTTCGTTATGTCATGAGTGATCAAGGCTAAGTACTGCCCGCGGGCAGCCGCAGTACCGTGCACACAGAACACACACAGAAAAGCCGTATGACGTCGATATTCAATAGGCTTCCGTAAAAATTGTTAAGGCACATGTTTGTGCAAAATTTCGCCCAGTTCAGTGCAGCGGTTCATGAGTCAGGCTACCGTGTTGAGTGTTGACAGAGAAGAAAAAACTTAGCGACGATGCTGAAAACAATACTGCCGTCGTTTCTGCGGGCAGTAACAATGTTAACAGTAGATGATTACAATGTCATGAATGAAACCAGTGTGCAAGTTCAAGGCTGCACGAATTTAGCTACGGTATAATAAAACAGACGACGGAAACTAGGCCTATAGGAATCTGCAAAGGGTTACGTAAATAAAAGCGTCGTCGTGATAACAGTGTACTGGTTTGTTTATTTTTATATATCGCCAAGTGACCTTGCGGACATTTAGCCAACGAGCACCGTGTTACGATCCATTCATTGACTGACCACCCACCGACAGTTGTGTATATTTGCGCCCGCTGTGGATTGACCATTACGACAAAGTCGCGCAGTACTTTACGCAGACTCCCTGCGTTTACGACCATTATAAAACTCGTTAAAATTTGTGCTCGAAATACTTTTTACTGCTAATATAGCCCGGCCGTATTTAAGCAAGCAAACATATTTGTAGAGTGTTTAATGCCGGGAAGAAAAACACCGAATTTGTAACCACGGAACGGGGTGTAACAAAAAAAGTATAAAAGTATGTCCCGACAGTCAAGTCACATTTTTTAAATTTTTTGTTACGCCGTCCTCTGCTCGGGTCTGGTTTGGTCCACGAACTTGTGGGTCAAGTCAAACGGAAGTGATGCGCTAGATCGTAAGACCGTGCGTGCTAAGACTGCTCTTCTTTGCAGGCATTATATGAGCACTAGAGTCCAGTTCGCCGACAGGTGGCATTTTTCCACCTCTACAACTACACGCCACTGAAAGATTTTGCCAGTGGTTGTTCTTGGGATTGATGTAAGTCTGGTGAGTTTTTACGACAGGAGGCAAGAGGGAGGGGGTCAATCAGATTTGGAGTTAGCAAAATACAAAAATGGGACAAATTCGCAGCTTTTGTCGAGCATCCAAAAGCTAAAAGGTGTTAAGCTTCAGAAAACTTCGCTCTCTTTCTGCCTCTGATCCTCGCTGGAGGCTTGGCCCCCAGACTCCCGTTATATCTGACAATCTCAGTCTACGAGATCGCTGTTTGTCTACCCCGCATTTTTGACTTGCCGACGCCCACGAATGCAGATGTGAGTCATTCAAGGTACTTGTAGCATAGACCTAAAAGAAATCATTCAGAATGTTTAGAGTTATCTCGGCCAACCTCTCACGAGTAAGTAAGCAAGTAAGCAGTGTAAATTTATGTAGTGACTATTCACAAAAACCTCTAATGCGTTCAGTACATTTTTGTAGTCAACAAGCTCTTAGCTTAAGAGACTGTCGCGCTCTACGCATGTCGTGATAGTTATTGCGACTTACCGTGGCCAAAATACCGCACGATTGGCACGCCATAGTGGCTTTCAAATGACATTAAAATCAATGACCTTGGATGACCTTGAACTTTAAGGTCATCCAAGGTCATTGATTTTAATGTTATTTAAAAGCCAGTATTCGACTTCCTATTAGTGATCAGTAGCAACTTAGGCCCTATCTTGCACCGTTTAGCCACAATACACCCGTTACAAAAGACGACAAACGACGACGGACGACAACCGTGTAAGACGCCTACAGAATTGCTGTCATCTGGCGCTCTTTAACTCGAGCCGGGGTTCCCAGGATGAAGGAACCACACGGGCTGGTCCGTGACGACGGTAAGCGGCCTGACGGTTTGACATTGCTGCCATGGAACTCTGGGCGCAGCGCCACTTGGGACGTCACAGTGGTCGACACTCTCGGAAACGCTTATCTGCAGCAAAGTGCCATCACCGGTGCCAGTGCCGCTGAGACTGCAGCTGTCAGAAAAAGGAACAAGTACAGCTCACTCAGCGGCACCCACGACTTTTTTCCAGTGGCACTGGAAACACAAGGATGGATCCATGAGCGTCAGCACCCAGGAGTTCTTGGCGCCAATCCGAAGGCGTTTGGGGACGACTGAAATCGCGGGAGTGGACATTGCGGGAGTGATTTGTAGTAGAAAAAGTATGTGCGCACAGAAAAGTCTCAGTTATACACTTAGTAGGCCTATGTGTTGCAGTTATTTTTGCGGCACAAAACGAAAGCTCTCATGTAGCCTATAACCATGAAACGGAACGCTATGTTTTTTGGACATGTCAACTCAAAGAATGTGAATAGTGGAGATTTTTGGATATTTGTGGTGCTACTAAATACTGAAAAAGTCAAATGCAATAAAAAATACGCATCGCAAACGTGTGAAATAAAGCACTCAAACAGTTACATTAGTAGCAAAGTTCACACTGTCTCTAGTGAAAATTACGAGATCCTAGCTCGCAGCCAGTCTCGTGTACGTGTGGCCTATAAGCACTGTCTCCAATGAAAAATACGCATCACCATCGTGATCATACCACGACACACCGGACACCCTGCATCCATCTCAGCAACTCGCATTGCACAGTTTTCACAAAAGCGTGTGTGCCCAGTGCCTACACGGCACCAATGCGAACCCCTCGCGCGGTGCAATCAGCGCCTAGCCAACGTGTGAAATAAAGCACTCAAACAGTTACATTAGCAGCAAAGTTCACACTGTCTCTAGTGAAAATTACGAGATCCTAGCTCGCAGTCAGTCTCGTGTACGTGTAGCCTATAAGAACTGTCTCTCTCTAACTTGGTGCCGCAATGTCCACTCCCGCGATTTCAGCGCCCCCCCGAGGTGACGACGGACGCCCGTGAAACGACGTTCTTATTCCAGCGATTGTCGGTCACCGTCCAATGCTTCAACGCGGCATGCCTAGCTGATACGTTCGCAATTTCCGAGCCCGCATCGTAACCATTCCGGGCATAATTTCTGTACCGTAATTTAATAGTTCAGCCCTCGGAATTGAGTACTGGGGCTATAATAAATAAATAAATAAATGTTTTATTAACAATCCAGAAAGTAACAAATCGGTAGTATGCCGGTAAGCCTGAGCGAACATACAGTACGTAGGCCGGCACAGATAACGGCCGTGTTGATCGAAGCGAGCGCCGGCGATCGCCCGAAGAAAAAAAAAATTGCTAGCAGCCTAGCACGCGTTCCGTCCGTCAAACGGCACACCGCACAAGACAACGGCAGCCGGATAAAAAGCTTATCGGCTATTTATCCGCGTAGCTGTTGCCAGCACAGGTCACATTGCCACGGCAATGAGCCAAAAGTCGACCGTACCATAGCAGCGATCGGTCGGCGTTGCTATAAATAGAGCGGACAAACAGACAGACAGACAGACAGAATCTGCAGC
>Ga0056128_1006762_pt1 | contig 14484 bp, 11 predicted proteins | sample WorMetLIZISLAND2_FD_71113 | JGI IMG/M metagenome (GOLD analysis project Ga0056128, IMG submission 71113) | Marine gutless worms symbiont microbial communities from Max Planck institute for Marine Microbiology, Germany - Olavius geniculatus... ... | reverse complement strand
TAAGCGCTCCTTTATTGCATTTTAAGCCAATTTTTGACCCCCCTTTGAAAAAGTTGTAAGGGGGGCCCCATCCCGGTGGAGGGTGCGCTAGTAAGACTTGGTGATTCTCTAGCACGTGTAAAAATTTGGTGGTGCAGCACCCCCTAGGGGCCGAAATATGGTCTTCCGAAATATGCGCTTTCGGTCGGTACCATTAAGAATCTAAATCTCCAAGGTTACTGGACCAAACTTCACCGGACTTGTTTCGCCTAACGCAGGAGGAATGGCGGTAGATGGAATAAAAATCCGAATTTGAATATCTTCATCCGTTTCGGAGATATTCGCCACCGAACTTCGAAGTCGTCCGAAATCGGGCCAAATTTTGCATGTTTTTGGCCCCTGAAATTTTTTTGGGGTGTGCCCCCAAAAATTTTGGACCGGCATTATAAAATAGGGCCTAGTACTGACCATCGTGCAAAATTTCATGCTGTTCGGCCCACGCATCTCGGAGATCTCGTGAGTGGAGAAAAAATAAATAAAACATCTGGGCTAAAACTTAAGTCCGCTCCGCAAGCTATCGCTTCCGGGTGGACTAGGAAAACGGGTTCTTTTTATGAAACATCATGTACTATACTATACTAATCAAATTTATATAGTGCCATACGATTTTCGGCAACTGAATTTCAAGTACTTTCAAGACCCTCTGTCATCAAATTCCAAAAACTTTCAAACCCCATTTTGCTTTTCAGGATCTTTACAGGGTCCCCCCCAAAAAATAATTCTTTTTAAGAAATTTCAAGAATCTGTAGCAGGAGTAAATGTAGTACATTATGTCTCAAAAAACATCCCAGACATTTTAGACTGTAATTTGAAAATATCAGATTTTGATAATTTTTAGTACAAATATTCCGGACACAACATGCCATAAAATGACTATTCAGTTTCCCACCTCACCCAACTTTTGTTTCTGCACTACCTAGGGAAACCCCAACCAGCAAAATATCACTTTTTATCTGATGTGATATGATTGCTTAATTAACATAACGTGTAAAAACACATTTTGTTCACATTTCTGACACTTTGGCTGACATTTCATCCAGTTGTCCATTTTTAACTGCCTGCAGTAAAACTGCTTGAAGTATTGGCCCACTATGTGAACACAGACAAGGAGACAATTTCTCCATTCATTGACAGCAGTATCGATTCTGCTCCAGACCAATCCAGGCTGTAACAGTCGCTTCTTGACTTCACAAACATTCCCAAAATTCATCTGGTAGACACACTGCTGCATGACAGTCAAACCTTGTAATAGACCAGCTGTCAGAGTCCACAGATTAGGATAGATATAATTTATCAACGTTTTTTTTATTCATTTTAACACGTATTATGCTTGGTATATTTCCCCAGGTAGTGCAAAAGCAGAGGTTCGGTGAGACAGAAACTAAAACACTTATTTAATAGCCAGTGGTGTCAGACATTTTTCTGCCAAAAACTATTAAAATCTGCTAATCTTTCTTCAAGTTATGATCGATAATGTTGGGGATGTTTTTGCAGGTTTTCTGTTTATTTCAACACATATTTTGCTTGATCTGATTTCCATAGGTAGTGCAGAAGCATACATTGAGTGAGGTGGAAAACTGAACAGTCATTTGATGGCAAGTTGTGTCAGGAATATTCGTACCAAAAACTATCAAAATCTGATAATTGGTTTTGAAGTTACAGTCAAAAATGTCGGGAATGTTTTTTTAGACACAGTGTAGTAGTACCAACCTAATGTACCAGCGCATGTCACACAGTTGGAACGAGCTGGTGTCGAAGTAAACGCCGCTAGCATTCTTGCGCCGGGGCTGATTCAACGACGAGGATGAGATGTCCACGCTTTGCTCAAAGTAAGTAACAGCATTGCTCAGTTGTAGCTCGATGATAACATTACGTCCGGAGTCACTCAGAAATCCACTGCCTACGTCCATCAGATCTGTACACACAGCAATTACTAGTAGTAGTACAATAAAACTTCTATTAGTGAAAGTTGCCTTAACCCATGGCCAGTATCTGGGACCCAGCATTTATTCGGAACCTGGCTTCAATTCAAAGTTTTACAATGGTAGTAAAGCTTAAATGGCCGTGTATAGCTATGTACGGGAAACCAATCTCAGCATCACAAAGCATCACATCATGTCACATGAAAGCAAACAATGTTACCGGCCACCCAACATAGGTGAATGCCAGACAGGTCAAAAATCGACTTACGTACCCCAGAGGAATGAAAGGCTAAGTTGATCTTGGCAAATGGTTATATAGTATACCAAAATGGTTTACCTGTCAACATCCAGAGAGAAACCACTCAATAGCGACCCAACTGGGAGTGAAACCCTCAACCTCACAATCACAAATCCAACGTCCTAACCTCTACCCTACCAAGCCACCTGTAGTAGTAGTAGTAGTAGCCTATTTACCATCTACAGGAATGAATTTTGTTCGGCCAAGAATCGTCTGAGCACTGGAGAATTTCTGTGTAGTCGTAAACTGTCTGCTGGCGCTGTAGTCATGTCGATGTATTAGTACGAGCGAATACTTCACTTTCACCGAGACCGAAGCTCCATCTGTGCACCGCCACTTGAGAAATAGTCCCACATACTCCGCATCCTATGCTCAATAACATAGCAGACGACAAGCTTACATCGAGGCTAAAAAATCCTCGGTTTTTTGCCAAAAAAATATTAGGTCTATCAGGTTTTTACTTTTTTTCTGGGTTTTTGGAATTTGAGTGTACAAATAAAACGAGACACAAAGTCATAATACACCACTTTTCCTGCCACATGATAGCAAAGTGAATTAATCTAATATATAGGCCAAGCTACAAAATGCAGCACAATTTAATCAACTTATCATGTAAAGTTTACTACTGCACATAAACTGCACGTAAAAGTCTAATAACCTATGATTACGATTTAAACTTGTAAGTTTTTTTGGTTTTTAAAAATAAAACACTTTTAAAACCAATTACCCACCTGCAGCAAACACAGATAGCAGCACGGATGGGGTCCTCAAAGACTGCTCTTGACCTTGAAAACGAAAAATTGCGGCCATGGCCTTAGCCTTGGCTGGACTTGAAAATCAATGGCCTTGGCCTTGACGTCTTTGTCTCCAATTACTTGTAATGAATGTGCTCTGATATGAATTTCTGGTATTTGTATAATATATCCATACTGGCCTGGCTTTGAACATGGCCTCTAAGATCACTGCCCTTGGTCTTGAAAATATTGGAATCTTCCCCATCACTGCATAGCAGTAGTTGAAGTAGTACGTTTATGCTGTAGTAGGCTATATTTAGCTGACCTTTCTGGTAAAGACGACAGTCCACGAGTGACCAGCATATTTGACTTCGCTACTCTCAATACTTTTTGCTGCCGGTGTTGACAATGATGATGATCTATTTATAGACGATGATGTCACGAGTTTGCTAACGTCATCGCAGACGAACGTGAACACGTGACCTGCATCTGAATCATCGATGACGTCACTCTGACAGCTCGTCACCTTGTGCAGAGTCAGCGACATTCAGATGACCTTCAAATGCACACATGCACCACGTGCAACACTTAAAGGTACTGCAAAACATCGAAAATTCCTTCCTGAGCCATAAGAGCTATATGGTGGCACTGATCTCTGTTTCCTTAGCTATCAGCCAGACACCAGTTTACACTGCCAGACCACGAACACAAGGCTAATGCACAGTACAGCTGCCTGTTTAATGTTTATATCCCAGCTTTTGCTGGTACTCATTGTGCCTACCCATGGAGGGATGGCCAGGCTGAGTTGACCTGGGTAGCTGGTTACACAACGAGATGGTTTACCTGCCTGCCAACAGTCACCCATCCAAGTACTAACTGGGCCTGGTGTTGATTAACTTCAATAATGCGACCAACAACGTTACCAACTAAGCTAAAATGCTGCCAACGTGCAACATTTAAACGTTAAAAAATCTGTGCTTCAGGTTGCCATCTATCTCTTAAAAAGCCTGCATCCCTAAATTTTTTATTAGACCCTCAAAAATATTTTTCGCAGTTTTTAGTTTACTTTCAAAGTTTTAGTGAGAAATAAAACGTATGCACATTACATTGCACTATCTGTACTTAAGTTCTCGTGAGTAGTATTCGAATTGTCACCTAATTTTATGAACTGTTGCGTAATACCACACACGTCATGATACAAAAATAAAAATAATTTCTGCTCAATCCCCATCAATATACATTTTTGTTAGCTGCAACTGGAACTGGAAACACAGGAATATTTTGACGCCTTATTGATGAACAGGTTTTTTGACAACAGGTACTAGAGAAATGTCAGCCCAGTGGTTGCATATTATGTGGCCATCTGGCTTCAGATGTCGAAAACTATAACACCAACCTTTGATTAAACTTAAAAGCATTCATATATGGTAAAATGTAATATCATGCTAGTTTAAACTAAGGCTGCAAAGGTTACAGATAAATTGATCAATTAACTGTTAAATAAATTAATTTCCAACCGATCAAAATGTGATTACAATTTTGGATTTCTGAGCAGCTTAAAATGATTGACGATGAATATTTTGTAATCTATATCGCACAGGACGTGTCGTCCTAACAGCGCAGAAATAATTTTCTACTATGGAGGAGATACTGTAACAGAAATCGCACTATACACGTGGCTTGTAATAGTGAGCCGACGTATGACTCACGGCAGACCTGTTGTTTACATTATGATCTCTCACCTGTATTAATTAGCGATCGAATGACTCACCTGAGAATCGATGCGTCACTATTGACACCTTTTATATACACCAGTAAATATGCTTAAAATTACAGATCGATACAACTGACCCGAGAGAGCAGCAGAAGTGTTTACTGCTTATGTTTGTTTGTTTATTTACTTATGTGACACCTGTAAACAGTAGGGCTGGGCAAATGAAGTAATTTATTAGTCGAATACTCGGTGAGTAGCGCAACGAGTAGTTTAAGACTTGTTTGAGAATTTCGTATTTAAAATTAATATAAACTTTAAATACTACACCACACATGTGCGACAAAATGCCAACTGCATACTCACCGCTGACACTGGGTAAATAGAAAGTATGGTGTCAACTAAAAAAGTCACAATATTAGATATTGTTACAGTGACTAAAGTTTCGCAGAGTCTAGTCTAAGACCAGTCTTGAACCAGTTTAAAGCTAAATGTGCTATACTTTAATCTAAGACAGAAGTCAGCAAAATTTTATGGGTTTTTTGCCTCTCTCAGTGTCATCTTTAATATAAATTAAATTATAACGTTATTGTGTATTTAAATTGTAGTTTTAAGGTCGTACTTTGAAATTGTCCACTAAATAAAATGTTTTATTTTTATGCAAGTAGTCCCAGAATATAATTCGAATTCGATTTCGTAATCGTGTACTTCGCTCAGCCCTAGTGGCTACGTTGACTTAGGCCTACTCATTAATATTCATGACAAGTATAAGCCTAAAGCGCGGTTTCCAGCTAACGCAGAGTCCGCAACGAATGCAACCGAGTCTGACGAAACGAAAGCTTTTGTTCTTGCATTTTGGCCGTTGCGTCATCTCATGCATTGCAATCAGCTGCGTTCGTTGCGTACTTTTCTTGCGTTCTCTGCGTTTGTTGCGTACTTGCTTGCGTACGTTGCGTTGTATGGAAACCACGCTTCAGCCACGTCAGAAGTCACAAATAGTCGATGTAAAGTCTCGTGTCAATCAAACGCAATAATGCCCCAGCGATAGATTCCCACGCACGCCCGTTTAGACGCGGTTGTCATGCAACGTCACCATCAATCACTAACTGGTGGTCTTTGTCATAGGCGGAGCCAGAAACTGAAGTTGAGAGGGCCACAGCACTGCCTCCTATATACTGTGGAGTATATAGGAGACAGTGGCCACAGTCGGACAGTTCCCTAAATTTCGGGCAGTCCACAAATGCAAAATTTGGGTCCAGAAAATCTCTATATTGGGGAAATCTTGGGGCAAGATCGAAATTTTCAGCACCCTGTTGCTGTAAGAAATTTGCAGTGCCTGTGGAAAAATTGCAAAATTCCTGACCCCCTCCCCAGCATTTTTAGCCCACACCGCCGCTGCCCAAATAAACCAAGAACAGATTTTAAGTTTTTGCTTCTTCTGCTTCCACTGAGCTTCAGTTGTGTACATTTTTATATGCACTGTGTTGCAAAAAAATAAGTCCTTGCACTGTTCATCAAATCTTTGCCAAGCTAAGCTGTAGCCAAATTTTGTCACATTTTTCCAGACTAGGGGGAAAATTTTATCATTAAACTTCACACCACAACTAAAAGATGTAGCTACACTACCTAGCTCATGCAAACTAACCACAAAATTTTCAAATATAATTTAATATAATTAATATTATGCATTATTTACTCATTACAGCATGAAGAACGATTCGCATACAGCCAAGTAGACTACGCCATACACACTTTGGAGCAAATGATCCACTATACAAGTACAACTCAGGTATAGAAAGGAGTGTGTTCCGCACTTTCAAGAGTGAGAGAGTTGGGATAATTTAGAACCTAAATTATATCAACTTCTCCAGAAGCATACGTTGGGCATATTCAGTCAAACAAGCTAGGGCTCCCAAAAAAGAGGGGGCGGGTCCACAAACCATGAATGCCACTCAACAGCACGACAATTTCTGTCCTTTGGGGAGGGGGCTTTCGATGGTGTGTTGCAGCATTTAAAAATTTCTAAATTCACTTGGTGCAGCGCAACATTTTCTGGCGTTGGTATACTGGGCACGTGTGCTAAATTATTCACATATTCATTTCATGAACAGAAAATTTTCTTGTGAGTGCCCCCACATTTTAGCGAGAAGCCTAATCTGGTTCAAATCCGACCCGCACTTTTGTCTCACCTGAATCGAAGTGGTTTTATCAGACAGCCCCAGAATCCCCAGAATCGACTGACTGTGGATGCTTTGCCCCCAGATCCCATTGAAAGAGCTCAGAGTGCTCTTCAAGCTCCACAGCCAGGTTTATTATTGAAACCTAAAAAGCATCTGAAAAAAGATAAGGGAGGGAGAAGGGCAAAAGGGTGAGAAGCTTACTCCAAAGGCTCAGATGGGGTGGATGCCCATTATTTAAAAATTAGCATACAGTACCTTTACGCATATAGCATAGATATTGTATATTAATGTTAACAGAAATATCTAGTCATTATCATAATAGCACACATCAGACAAATCACCCAGAATACATTGCATATATCTACATAAATAATGCAGCTCAAACACTGATCAACTGATCAAATTAAACCTATAAATGGCGATGAAATTAACGAACTATTTACAGAGCAATAATCAACAGTAAATAGTAGTAAGTAGTAATAACAGTAAGTAGTAGTAGTAAATTGTCAACTGCGATAAATGTCAATGGTCAATCTGCATAATAAAGTCAGTGACAGACTTGAGCAAAAACAGATGGAAGAGTGAGGCACGTGACAGACAAGTCTAATATCAGAGTTTTCTCTGCTGGTTAAATTGCTCGAGACAATTGTTATGACAACAGTTGGCAACAGCAACGTAAACAATACCAGAATCTGGAGATCAAAACCAAAAAACAAATGCATATTCGAGATAACGATGCTCAAAATTTCAACTTCACATCTAACTTCTAAATTCCAAAAATGGGGTACATCCAGCCCCTTTGTATTTTTTCAAGAAAAACTTTCTGACAAGCGAAAAGTTATGGGGAGGGATAGTTGCCACAATGCTACTGTCTCTAGCTGTAAGGATGGAAATATAATGCACAGACACTTTAGCATCATTCTCAGAAATCAACACATAGTAATAGCACAAGTTGTTTTGTTGTTGTAGCATTAGACAAACTGTTTAGTATCATCAGAGTTCAGCATATTCAGCACATCTGCTCGGCACAGTGGACAAGTTCTGGTTGTCTAAAAACACCCAAAAACACACAGACAAAAGTCAAAAAATTGTGCTATAAAGTGTGCTGTAGTAAACCTTGATTTTTTTTTAGACTTTTAGAAAACCTGAAAAACACAAATTAATTGTAAGTTTTTTCATTTATTGTGCAACTTATAACTAATTAACCCTTTGCTGGAACACCCAATGTATTAACATCGTGAGAAAGTTGCAGTCATTTTGAACATACAAATATTACAGTGCATTTTGTCAATTGTAAGAAGAGTTCTAAATGCCAACCAGCTTATCCCACTCAGAAAAAGTGTTAGTATTATTTTGGTGTCTAATATAAATCAATGACCAATATACAAAAAGTCGGCTGACAAAATCCTGGAAGATAGAACATGCTCTATCTTGGCCGACAAAATTGGGTGATTTTGTTGGCCGACAAAATCGGGCGATTTCTGCATGACACACGACAGATTTTTGTCAGGCGATTTTGTCCGCAGATAAAATCGGCCGATTTTGTCGTTCGTCTGACATCCACTTTAAACATTTAATGCTGTATTATGGCCACATGAAGCTTGTTGCTAGGAACTTTTGTTGTCACAGCAACAGAAGGTTACCCAAGGGTGCAAAATGTGTACTCCATCATCACCAAATCTAGCTAAATATACAAAAGCACAATTTTAGCAAACAAATCCAACATGGTTTATTTTCTTGTAGAATATGTCGACCCCCCACTATTGTGTGAAGGCTGGAGGGATGTCAAGAACGCCTAAATAGAACAGCACCCTGTTGGCTAACATGAACTAAGTGCGCCAGATTGAAAGCAATAAATAAATATTAAAAGTCGTGAAATCTTGTGCCTAAAAGTTTAAAATAAGCCACTGGTTACCTTCAGCCACTTGTCAATGCACTTGAGATGAAAGATATGCTGGCAAGGCAGTTCGCGTATTCGCTGTCTTGTAACAAACTCCGACATACAGACCACGCAGGAAGACTGCGTCACTGCCCCTCCTCCATCTCCACTCTTAGACTGCTTTCCTGGCCCTCCACTATCACTTGCCACGTCAGACTGCTTCACCGCCGCCGACTCGTGGCTGCTATCTGCTGCAACGTGATTGGCTGCCGAGGTCGAGGTAAACTGGAACGAGGCAAGTCGATCGATGTCTGCCTTTGACATGCCTTTAGGCTTCGACTCACTCAGCTGACGAGCCAGCCCTAACAGTGCCTAACATACACATGCATACACATTGGTAATGGGCCTAATCAACCAGCACTAATAATGCCTAATGTACGAGGGGCATTCAAAAAGTTCATAGACCGACATATTTATACAAAAAGAGACATGCATCATATTTTGCTACTTTTTAACATACTTTTCCGCAACTAAAATGCACTTGGTCTAGTGTCTTCCCAATGCTTTGATTCTGTTGTAGAATAACTTTTGACGATGGTCTTCCACTAAGCAATTTACCCCGCAGACTACGTCTTCACTGTCAGCAATTGTGTCTCCTTTCATGATGTCTAATTATAGCCAAATAATAAGTTGTGCAATATTGTAGTGCTACTGTGCTAGATGGTACTAACCAGTGATACAATGTGAATGGCATTTATAGCGTCCATCTATATCAGACTACAAACTTGCTGCATGCTCTTCATAATCTGCATGGCAAGTTGCTGGCCGCTAAACCAAGGTCAACATTTTTCTTCACTGGAATCCAAGCTTTGGAGAAACGCTGCACCAAGTGCATTTTATCTGCAAAGAAATATGTTATGCAAAGGAATATGTTTTGTCACGAAGTGACAAAATACGATCTGAATATCTTTCGCCTAACTGTATCAGTCTGTGAACTTTTTGAATGACCCTCGTACACAAGCATATATGGGCATATACGTTGGTACTGCGCCAAATGGAGCCTAAATAATCAGCCCTAACAGTGCCTAATATACACACAGAAATATATATACTGGCACAAGGCCTAACAGCAAATAAATGTGCTTATGCATTAAGCAACTGTTCAAAATTATGAAATCGGAATAAAACCGATACAATATCACAAACAGAAACTGAAAGAAAACTATCATTTTAAGCAGCAAACTAAACAGAGACAGACATACTGAGAGACAGAGACAGGTACGAGTGAGTGAGTAATAGTTTCTTAACAACACATCAGCACAAAAAAGCCATTCGCTGCCATAAATAGCATGAATTATGAGTGCCTTTAAGCTAATATACAAAAAATATACAATGATAAAAGTATGTATCTTTAATAAAAGCAATAATCTTCTGAGATATGACATTGTCAAAAAATTGTATCAATTCCAAGATATCTCTGATGTGTTGTTGTTGGTTCTTCCTCATCTCCGAAGATTGAAAACCAGTGATGACGACACGAAGGATATCCATCTAGCCATTGTGATGCACTCTGGAATCGACAGGCCTAAACCAGTGCAGTCCTTCACATCATCTGACCAGCATCATTTTGGTCTACTTCGAGATCTGATACCATTGACGCGACCATGTAATATATCTGTGGAGAGGTTTTCAGCTCTGACAACATGGCCGAAGTACTTCAACTTACTCCCTGATGTGCTGCACCAAAACAGGTGCAGTCTACAAGGCAAATCGACTCCAAGAGAGACAATGGTTTGGTTTACCTCGTAGTTGCGGTGGAAGTGAGGTGCTGTGGCATAGGTTAAATGGTGAGCAGAATCGCTGACTGCACCCAACGTACTCTCAAGCACCGACCTACATACATACATTACACACAACCTGACGTAAATACGAGGGTCGTTCCATAAATAAGTTACAAAATGGCATCATTCTGTTAGTTTTACAAATATAAAAAATCCAAAATATATGTATTGTAGGGAATTTTATTTTCAACATGTGTAGTAATTTTTTTGATGACGTCAGCATTGTGACGTCATCTGCTCATAGGACACAGTCTATTTGTGTATTATCATAATGTACAAGTGATAAACAGCATAGGAACATGAAAATTAATAAACTTAACAAGTTAATGTCAAATCTTTAATGTTAAACGCTACTGTTTTATTTCTGAGCATATTGTCCGAGTTCTTTGAAAAATTTTGTCTCATATGTCAACAAGTTTGTAAATGCTCGATGCAAAGAATGATGCTGGCTGAGTGACTGCTGTCTAAGACACTGATAAATGACTGACTGAAACTCCAAATCTGATGTAAATTTTTGCAAAATTAGCATGTTCTTACACCAGATGTGTATTGTTGGTTTCGTAAAACATCTGTTGCAATATACCGGAGTGAATTTCACTTGCACTATGTTATTTTGCCAACCAAAAAATGAACAATAGCACGCTGTTCGTTACAGGATAACTTTAATGGCAACGTCACCTAATTTAATGTATATAAATGACGTCACAGTGACGTCATCGTAATAAAACTCCAATCAACCAATCTCCTACAAAATGTATATTTCAAATTTTTAATATTTGGAAAACAAAGAAAATGACGCTGTTTTGTAACTTATTTATGTTACGACCCTTGTACATGCACATTACAGGTACCCAGCAGCCAGCACTAACCCCTACATATGTACAGTACACCCACAACTGGATATATGTAGATAAATACACCATATACTTAGTGTACTCTTAAGCACTGACATAACGTTAAGGCACCAGAATTACAATCAAACTAGAAATTTGGGGCAAAGCCCAACGTGAGTCTGCCCGGCGCCCTAAGTCCGATTGGTGGGAAATTAGGGGTGGTAGTAAAATTTCCTTGGCACCAAAGTCACTCAAATGCATTGGCATACGCCGAACGCGCATTGTCGACTTAGGGTAGGTCAACGCGAGCGCTTATAACTTTGTTCGTAGTGAACCGAATTTCACAAAATTTGTATGTTCAACGCCGAAAAGATCGTTCTCGTCTATGCCATTTAGATTTTGTCGCTATCTTTATCGATTCCAGAAATATTTGCACTCAAACTCGAAAGTTGTCGTAAATCGCACCGATTTTTGAACGTTTTTTGCCCTCCCAAATTTTAACGGAGGCGGCGGTGCCCCCAAATTTCGTACTTGCGTTAACACCCCAACCTAGAGGCGCGTCAAGTGCCAAAGTTTCGTCAGGCTACACCCCCTAACTCAGAAGTTATAAGCGTTCCGTTATTGCATTTTAAGCCAATTTTTGACCCCCATTTGAAAAAAGTTGTAAGGGAGGCTGCTGTCCCCGGTGGGGGGTGCGCTAGTAAGACTTGGTCATTCTCTAGCGCGTGTAAAAATTTGAGGGTGCAGAACCCCCCAGGGGCCAAAATATGTTCTTCCGAAATATGCGCTTTAGGTGGGTACAATTTCACATCAAGATCTCCAAGGTCACTGGACCAAACTTTACCGGACTTGTTTCGCCTAACGCCGGAGGAACCGCGGTAGACGGAATAAAAATCTGATTTTGAATATCTTCATCCGTTTCGGAGATATTCACTGCCGAACTTCAAAGTTGTCCGAAATCGGGCTAAATTTTGCATGTTTTTGGCCCCTGAAATTTTTTTGGGGTGTGCCCCCCCCGAAATTTTGGACCGGCATCATAAAATTCAGCCTAGTACTGACCATCATGCAAAATTTCATGCCAGTCGGCCCACGCATCTCTGAGATCTCGCGTTGAAAGAAATAAAAAAACATCTGGGCTAAAACTTAAGTCCGCTCCGCAAGCTATCGCTTCCGGGGGACTAAAAAGGATGGATTAACTTCCGATTGGGTTGATATCAAGTGTTTACTGCTTGGAGCAGTCTGACTGTGGACAGGTTAACGATTCTCAATATATAACCAATTCAGCCTGGCCATCCCTCCATGGGTAGGCAAAATGATTACTGTAAATGGCTACAGCCGTCATCAGGCAAGAAATGGCAAGTTCTGCCTAACAATAGGCCATTTCACCAGGACAGATGGCATACTGACCCAGATATGGTTAATACTGCTGATTGTTAATTAGAGCCATCCATCCAACCGTCTTGGGCGGGCAGTATGCTAGCTCAAATGGGTTCCACCCTCGCCAGCTCAAAGAACTGCTAAGGAGATGAGATTCCATGAAACAGACCTAGTTTTCTATGTGAAATCTTCTTCTTTTCCTAATGCTATCAACATCCCTGATCCTATCTTAAGACCACTGAATCAGACACAGCTATGGTGGCCATTGACTACTGTATGTCCAGCTGACCCGGCTAGTAACTGCTACTAGGGATGTGACAAAGCTGGAAAATATTCGCATTTATTGAATGCGAATATTAAATTTACTTCTCGTCAAATAATGAATATGAATACAAACAGTTATTTAGCTGCAAGAAAACTTCACTACACCCGTATTTGAATAAAGCAAAACATCCAAAGTAGTTGTTCAGTGTTCAGTCAGAAAAAAAATCAGTATCTAAGGCAAAGTTCATTTAAATCAATCAAGTTCCATTACAAAAATGAAACATCAGAGTGTTCTGTTTTCTCTGCAGTCAGTATCCTCTATCTAAAGTTTAGTTAAATTCAGTCAAGTTGCATGAAATGAAATATTCACATTCGACAGAAGTGCCACCAACTATTCGTCGAATATCGAATAGCTGAAAAGTGGTCAATGTCAGATGCAAATATACAAAGTTCGTCACATCTCTAACTGCTACAACTAGTTGACTGCATGGCAGATGCACTTCCGGTAACAGAAAAGATGGCATCAAAGCACAAAACAAAGCACAACTAAAATGACATAGCACGAAGCAATAATCTAGTCTGTATACATGTGAATATGAAGAACTCACAGGAAGTGGTAGACAGAGAGTGGCTGAGCAGGCTCAGACGAATGAGCAAAGGTCGACCAATCACGAGCATCCGCTGGTGGGTGTTCTCGCGCATACGAGTCCTTCGCATCATCACATAATACCTGCCAATACTACTACAGCTACCTCTACTACCAGCACATTATACCACTGCTGCTGCTAGTACTAATAATAACATCATAGTTGTTGTCTGCCACAGAGTCTACGAGTAGACCTAACAATCGGTAGACCTAACAATAGTTAGGCCTAGTTTGCTGTTCATGCTAACATTGCCCAACACTCTTAACAATACATACATAAATGTATCAGTTATTACAAGAAATTTGAGCTAATGCTCACAAGATGTGCAAAAGCCTATAGCAGTTCCTGTTCGCAAATTGTCAGTCGGTCTCCAGCCATTTCGTCGCATAGGCGTGTGCAGCGTTGGCGACGGTGGCGCCTTCTTGTGAATGATAAAGACTTGCGCAGCCCGATATCGCGAAAAAAATCTGTAAAAACCCCTATTTTGGCGTTCAAGGTCATCCAAAGTCATTGAATTCGACGCCAATCGACAGCCAGTATACGATTTGCTATTGGTGATTAATAGTAACCTAGGCCTTATCTCGCACCGTTACTGAGATACAGTGAGTTATTGGCCAAAAATCGCAAATTTTGACCACTCCCCTCTCATTTAGCGCCCTCGTTCGGGGAGACCCCCTTCGAATTTATGGAAAAGCTTTACGGTTCCTGAAACTAGAGTCTTCCAGGCAGCCGATGGTGAAGATTTGGAGATCCTAGCTT
>Ga0056128_1006760_pt1 | contig 14486 bp, 6 predicted proteins | sample WorMetLIZISLAND2_FD_71113 | JGI IMG/M metagenome (GOLD analysis project Ga0056128, IMG submission 71113) | Marine gutless worms symbiont microbial communities from Max Planck institute for Marine Microbiology, Germany - Olavius geniculatus... ... | reverse complement strand
CTTACAACTTTTTTCAAAGGGGAGTCAAAAATTGGCTTAAAATGCAATAAAGGAGCGCTTATAACTTCGGAGTTAGGGGGTATAGCGCGACGAAACTTTGGCACTTGACGCGCCTCTAGGTTTCGGTGTTAACGCAAGTACGAAATTTTGGGGCACGGCCCCCCTTAAAATTTGGGAGGGCAAAAAACGTCCAAAATTTAGTACGTTTTACGACAACTTTCAAGTTTGACCGCGAATATCTCTGGAACCGATAAAGGTAGCGACAAAATCTAAACGGCGTTGACGAGGGCAATCCTTTCGGCGTTGAACAAAAAAAATTTGTGAAATTCCATCCACCACGAGCCAAGTTATAAGCGCTAATGTTGACCTACCCTAAGTCGACAATGCGCGTTCGGCGTATGCCAATGCATTTGACTTCGGGCCACGTGACTTTGATGCCGGAAAAATTCTCCCCCCCTCTTTAGCCCCCTTTTCCTAATTTCCCCCAATCAGACTTAGGGCGCCGGGCGGACTCACGTTGGGCTTTGCCCCAAATTTCTAGTTTATTTATTTATTTATTTGTACCAGACAACAAGGCCCATAAACATCATAAACACGAACAGAAAGACAGACAGACACACAGATATGCAGACAGACAGACATTAAAGCAGTACAGAAAGAAACGTGGAAACAGTAAACACAGTTACACTGATAGAAGTTTGCAGAATTTTTAGGGAGCAGAGGGCATACAGATGAGTATTTTGCATCCGTCTCTACATCTGTGTTTCACAAAAGAATGGTATAGAGATAACATTTATACAAGTAGAATAAACACACGTGTAAATTTTATTCATTTTCTTCGTAAACCAAATAAGGCCGGTCGGCTTCTGCGCGGACGATGGATTGGATTGCGGACCTGAGTCTGCTTCGTCCTTCAAACCACAACACTTCTCTTTCTCTGGAATGACGTTTTAACGCTGCTGCTAGCGACACCAAGCGGGATGGAGTTGCACTAATCACCCCTGGCGATCGAGCGAGCGGTTACACAATAGCCGGCTGTCATACACGGCGGGTGTCCGCGGTTTACGTCGCAACTGGCCGGCCCATGACGTCCGCCGCTTTCTGATCTTGGCCGGTCACAAATCGGCACGAAGCCACGAATGACCCGCCGAATGAATCCCGACGCAGATTGAAGCGCATTGTTCCCGACGATCTCAACTCGGCTCGGTCTCAGTCCTGGGGGTGGCGTGGAGAGAGCGGAAAAACTATTGTGGCGACTGACGAGCGCCGCTCTGCGTCGTATTACGTACGAGTTGCGTAAATTTAATACGCCAGCGAGCGGCGTCAGTCGGTCACTTGTACCGTCGTCGCTCTGGGAGGCTTGCGGTAATTATTAGCGCGTTTGAATCGACCGCAGACTTGACATTATTGCGACAACGGCAGTGCCGGTGCCCCATTATAGGATCGCCCCCCCCCCAGAAAATTCTCTTCCACAATTTACTGGCAAAAATCCGCCTCGCCAGGCGGCCGCCCTGGCGGGGCATATTTTTACCAGTAAATTGTCGGCTGGGGAGACTTTTCTGGGAGGCGATCCTATAATGGGGAGACTTTCTTATGGGGCCGGCGATATTTTAGTAAGGGGAAGGGGACATATCAATTCCGTGATTATCTCTCTTCGGGCGGATTTTTCATGGGGAGATATTTTAGTGTGACACCGGCCACACGTCCCCCGTCCTCTCTGCCAGTCTATTGTCTGTCAGTCTGGCAGACAAAGAACCACCACCGCGGGTCGCATGCTGGTGGTGCTGGGCTGCTAGCTAATACCCCGTTTAAACGATCGAGCAAACATCGAGCAGGCCTGATGGAACCCCGCCCCCTGGCTCAAGTGTATGCCTAGGCTTAGCCCACAGCTGATCACGTGTTATATAGGTCTTCCAATTACAACCCGCTAATTACCATCGCTCGTTGAGCTAGCTCGATGTTTGCTGGATCGTGTAAACGGGGTATAACTGGTTTTGATTTGGTCGCTAACGTCGCTGACGCAAATTACACGAGACCAGCAGAGAGCATTTCAGTAAGGCTGAAACGAGGTGGTGCCCACCATTAGCTTGACGTGTATATAGAATACGTATATAATACCGGCAAAATGTCGGCTGCATTGCGCGACCTGCTTATTTGCAGCCCTCCGGGGCGCTGTTCATTAACTACGACGACATTCTGTAGCTGCCACCTCATGTTAAATATAACCGCCTACCGGTCATATACCGTCCTTTGCAAGAGCATTTTCATTCAGACGGCAGCACGATACAGAAAGAAGCAATTTAAAGCTAAATATTATTCGGGTTTTATTCGCAGTTCATCTGTAAATGCAATAGTGCATTAATTAAAAAAATAACTGAAATCAGTCCGCATTTTGCCAAAGTTATTGCAAAAGTGAGCGGCACGTTTTTGTCGCCACGGTGTTGTAGTGGTAATAACCGTTATTCTGTCAGTCTTTTCCCATATATTCATCATTGTTAATGTATCATTCGTGAACTTCTAAACAACAGTCAACGCTACGCTTTTTCTGCCGCTGTCGCTTGTGCAAGAAAATCAAAAATCTCATGCGGGAGAAGACGCAGCTTGTTTGTGATCGTAATTCGTAAAAACGACTCAAAGCTCAAACAGGCGGACAGACGGACGGAGAGACGGACAGCAGGCGATGCACAAGGTGGTCAGCTATGGTGCACGCGCGTCTCATAACAGCGCAAATGCATTCTGGCCAGTGAAGGGTCGAAGGTTATCTCTAGTGCTAATGCTGCTGCTGCTGCTGCTGCAAGAAGCATGTCGTCGTGTCTGCCTGTCATTTGATTCGTCCTTTGTCTAAGAGCAGCCAGCCGCTGCAGATGACAGGGCTAGCTACTAGTGGACAGTGGACAGTGCAATTAACAGACAGCGAATGCATACGAAGTCTGTAGCATCAATTTACCGTATGCCTTCTGCAGTGTGACACATTGTGTGCACTGCTGAAAATCTCACCCTACTGTATAAAACGTATAATTCCAAACAAAGCTTCAAACGAAATTTGGCGTACGGTATTTTTAAACTGTTGAGTTCAGTTACGTTTTGACTCAAGTTGTAAATTTTTGTCGTACGCAAGCGACATAGGCGACCTGGTCAGCCTGTTTCACACAACACGCAGCTTTGAGTTAGCATTGGGGATTTTTTGCTGCCCTTCCCGCAGCCCTCTTGGCTGGCCCCCATGGTCCTTAGGGTCGAGTGTTTCAGCTCGAAAGGCGGAAACCTGATAAAATGCTACCTACGTCATTATAATGGCGGCTTCTGGCTTCTGCAGCTGACGTGGCCTAGTGCGGCGTGCTTGCCAGGCGGCAAAACTTTTTTTTATGAGCAGCAGGCAATGCAATTATTCCATCGTGGATGGGTGTGGTGCCCTGGGTTTCTTGAACCCGGCCTATTCGATTGTTGACTCATATAGAAAGCATGAAGGCTGCTAAAACTCTGTTTAAGTTTTTTTATTGTCGTTCAATACCCGCAAAATCATTTGTTACAGTATGTTTGCAGTTTTGTTTTCTAATTCTTTGTGAAACTGTGGTACGGTCCCAATCAAATTAACTAAGAATTAAATAAATATGCGCATCCATTCTATGTGCCCGAATCACGTTTGGCGGCTGTGCGTCGTCAAGAGAAAATAATGTTCCAATATTCGCCAGGTGGCGCTAGCTCACAGTTCACACTGTTAGCTTCTTGGTTCGGTTGATTCAGACTTATTTCCAGAAGCGTTGTATCGTGTCAGTGAAAAAATTCGACTTTTAAACCGGCGATGATGTAATGTTGACTAATGTTTACCATACTTATCGCAGTTATTACTGCTATAGGCCTGCTATTTGGTCCAATCTGTGGCAAAAGTGGCATGTGATTTAGGCTAGGGCCGCCTAATCCGATAGTCAGGCCCAACTCGCCAAGCTGGATGTCGTAACAGATTCTGACCTGCAAAAGTAAGTAAGTAGACCTAAGTAATTTATTCCATGTTTTAACTAAACTGTTTATAACCTTGAATTGAATGCGATTGGTGCGCTAGTAGAGCAAGACAAAGAATGTCTGTTGCTTTTTGGAGAGATTCAGGAAGAGGACGAACTGTCTGCGTCGGATTACAGCGACAGCTTTACGGGACATGAACGACGTCGTTTCTCTTGCGTATACAATACACCACTCCCACTTTCCTGGCTAATTCTTGGCACTATCAGCTCGAATAGTACGGTAAAGGCTGAAGGCTGCAGTGAAGAGGACTTGTATGCCTTTGCTGCTGCTGCTGCTGCTGCTGCTGCTGCTGCTGCTCATTGCTGCAGCCGTAGATCAAGGCGAGTAAATGCTCAGCGCGATATGATTACCGCACTCACTAGCAAGCCTCAGCGCTGATCTCAGTCTCCTTACCCCTCAGCCAGACACCAGTTTGCACTGCGAGACCACCGATACGGAGCTAGTGCATCGCGCACAGTATGTCTGTTTAAAACTTCAAATAGGCAAGCCATATAGGAAACCGCACATCGCAAAATCGGTGTTCATGTGACCGATGGTGTCACCGTCACGTTAGGCTACTCCAAAATGTTAGTTGTGGTCCCGAAAATTTTGTGTTCGTTTACGCCCTAATACTCATTGCGCTTACCCGCGGAGGGATGGCCAGGCCGAGTTGACCTAGGTCGCTGGTTAGCGATGTAGTCTTCTCAACGAGCACGGATTGATGATGATGCATGGCGTGGTTTTACTGAGCTGCATGTACTGCATGTACTTTCAACTTGACCCGTATTTCCTGACGTGCGCAGAAAAAGATTGAGCCACTGCGCATGCGTCTGTGACGTCACTGAGAGCCAACCCGACCCGACCCGCCTATAGCTGGCTGGCTTGGTCAAGCCGTCTCCCTGAGGTCCAATCGCGCTAAACAGATAACGATGTGGAGCCGACGACGACATTCTTCAGTCTTCTAGCGTCGCGTGCAGTTGATCGTCGTCGTCGGTCGTCGCACGATCAGACGCGATGCCGTACCGGCTTAATCGCATTAACTATAGCTCCCAACGGATCTTTCAGTGGTAGGGCGCATTCGCAGCCGGCTGACGCAATATTCCGGGGATCGCAAACACTGACTGCTGCTTAAAAACAGTAAGCGGTGCTGGGAACATTTCAACTGATTTCTGGATGTACGCAGCATGCATGGCTAGCTGTAGCCTATTCCCTATATTTATGCATTGTTTATCCCATTCATGCCGCCATACTATTTCCGTAAACTCATTCCCTTTCCCACGAAGAGTAATTTTGTTAATCTTGCAATGGTATGAAATTTTGCATTGCATGTATACGCTCAACGTTTATATGCGTAGTGCTACCCAAGTTACTGTGAAATCATTTGAATCGAACCAAAACGCACAAGGAATCAGCGTCAGTTTGAATCTAATCGTGTCGCCGCCATTTTTAGCCGTCCCCCAGCTGTAAGAAACATGAAATCAAAGGCATGCCAGTGACACAGCGGAGATGAAAACGTCGATCGAAGCATTATTATAGCGAACTGAAGCTGGACGTCATGCGAAGTGCACGGCGCTCACTCTGCGTAGGCTGTCTGTATGTGAAGCTGGAAATTATCGCCTTTAGACTGTTTGCTATCTCTTCTGCATCTCATCATGCTGCGCCGTGTCTACGGGTCTCGACGGACAGTCTCAGCATCTAGCATCTCTCCTTCACCTCTCTCTGACCCTGCCAGTGTACTGTACGTCAGTGTGCTGCTGCTGCTGCTGCTGCGCCTAATTAAATTGAGCAGCGGGGATGTTTATACAAATCGCCGCACGAATGCTGGCCGGATGGTTGGCCAGAGGAGCGGAGCGTATGCACTCATCTGCGGTTTGTTATCAGCGACCGACAGGGCCGGCTGCGGCAGAGCTGCTGCAGCTGCAATGGGAGAGCTGAGGAGGCTAATGGCCGGCAGTGACCGACCGAGCGACGGTCCATATAACACGTCTGAGCAGACACGGCCGATCCACGCCACGCCAGGGTGCCCGCTCCCATCGACCCGAGCGACCGGCAGCCGCTGTCGACGGACGTCGTCATGGCCGGCCAGTGTCGCAAGGCTAGCTCGACGCCGTCTAATATTTGGTCGGTCGGACGGACGGACGGTCGGTTCGTGCGTTAGGGCAAGATATTGCTGCTTGCCTGGGCAGACAGACGCACGCACGCCCGGTGCTCACGGACGGTGCCGATGCGGCCGTCGCGGCGACCGACCGACCCGACGAACGGGCTACTGTTACTGCTGCTGCTGCTGCTGCTGGAGGCGAGCCGCAGAGCCGCGTTGATTAGGGCCAGCCGGGAGCAGCCGGCACTGGCCGGCCGCCACGCCCGGCGCGTTGGCCAGACTGATTTGCTCAATCAGTGCCTTACTGAGCGGGCGCCGGCGAGAGTTGATGGTTAGCTTGCAGCCGGTGCGCCGTGGCAGCATCCGGTCTAGAGCTCTGTGAGTCTGAGCGGTTTGCTTGCTAGATGACATTGTGCCGGTGAACTGCTGCAGCGCGACGGAGAACACCGACTTATCGCCAGCCGTCCTGCTGCCCGGTACGTAACAACGTACTGTACGTCTATACTGCTGTACGGCGTGCGTGTGGTCTATGGGTTGCTATTGTTTAGCTCATTCGGTAACATTGTACATGTCCTAGCTCCGACAGCATTGTAGTAACTAGGTTACTCGTTGTTCAATCTGTATTTAGTGAACCGACGCCGTTATCGTCGTCGTTGTTCGTGGAACCCGATTGGACACTCCTGAAGCGGACAGACAGTCTGTCATCTATTTGCAGAATATCCTTCATCCGGTGTTTTTTTCATGACTTTTCATGATGATGTAGATGAGCGATTACTTTCGCTTGGCTGAACAGACTGTGATATCGCAGTATTCGATCAGAGAATGCTACTTTGCTAAGCGAATAGCACTGCAGGCCAATCTGTTAGCCAGTGTGCACGTCTATTCTATAGTCTGTATAGTATACAGTTAAGAAGTTATCATCAATCACGCTGCTTCATAATGAACTTTGTCGCGGGCGTTTATATGCGCGCGCCGCCCAGAGTTAAATGTCTGCTTCTATACAGTGTTTGTGTCGCTCAGCGTGTAGTCACTTTCCAGTCGGTAGGTTGATAATAACTGCAAGAAAAATCATTTTATACCCCGTTTACACGAGGAAGCACAGATGAAGCAAACATGAAGCAAACTTTGAGCACACGCCGTGCACGTGTATATTGAATACGTTTGCTTCACGTTTGCTTTATGTGTGCTTTTTCGTGTAAACGGGGCATTAGCGTCCCTGATCTTCAACCTTCCTAGTCGTTGAGGCACAAACTCAGTCTAGAACACGTCTTGATTATGCAGGTCTACGGATACGATGTAGGCCTATGTTAAATGACACTTTCGAAATTTCTGTGAAATGTGTTAGACTGTTTTTTGGACATTTTGATGGAAGTTTGACATCATTGAGCATGTTTTAACTGATTTGACTACATTAACACGTTTTAGCTAAGTGAAACTTTCACGAAACTTTCAGCAAAATCGTCAGTCGAAATTTTAGCCAGAAAAATGTCATGAAATATAAACCTCACCGTCAACAGCAGAGATGTACAGCGCCAAAAAACATCAAAACTTTTGTTAAACAGTTCGTGTTCTTAAATTTAGTCATTTTTGTGACGTTCAAACGTTCGTTTGAAGTCTATGTTCGTTTTGGTTCTATTGTTAAATATTTTTCTTAGTTTTTCTGCCATTTTTTCTGTTTTTTGCCATGGGTGTTACTGGCGATAGTTTAGTTTTGTAGCATATACCGGTATATTGTATTTATAACTGTATTATATGTTCACACGTGGTCGTTTTAACTGCAGACTCTCTGGTCGTCGTTAGCGGGTGCTACGTCTGTCGATACGCTTTCGTTGCACTGCTGATGAAGCTGCAAGCTGCTGCCGCCTCTGCAGTTGCTAAGGCTTATTTAGTCGCAGTGCAACATCGTAATCATTCGCCGACGAGCAGGGCGTAATAACCTGTCGTAATCAGTGTGACTGGCTTGCATTCTCTACGAAACAGACAGCCTTCCGGGTGGTCCGAATGCAATAGGTATGCAGCCAATTTCGTAACTTTAGCAGATGTCCGCGGATTTTCAAAATTCCATCATTCATGTTTGCACTCAGCGTTATTGCAGTAAAACGACCGGCGCATCTGAAACGGAATCGTTTTGTTTGTACACTTGCCTTGTGAAATAATTAGGCCTACACCCAGCAGTAATTCGCATGGTACAGAGCATTATAGTGTTGAATAGGGAATGTTACGGTCTCGCGGTCGCATGAAAAGTGAAAACATTTTTGGGGACGGTTCACTCCGAAGGCGCACTAGTCCGAATAGAGTGATGGTTGGGGATAGGGTTACGGTTAAGGTTAGTGATAAGGTTAGAAATCGACATTATTGCATCTTTTATAGGCTTTGGCTCACCTAGGCTATGGCGGCCCTTGAATATGGTGGCCCCTGGCTATGGTGAACCAGAGTTATAGCCAGTTTCGGACTAGTGTCCCTTTGGATTAGTGAGCGGTCGCCATATTTGGGGATGGGATCGTCGTCATGAGACTGTGCGTTTGCTTTATAGGAGCCGGGATATCGAATTAAATACCAGTACGTTTCTAAACCTGTCGTTCCAACGCCACCATAACACCAGTCTATCCATCTGTCGTAGTCATTTCTAATTCTTTCAATGTGTGCTGTTCAAGTTATGCAGATCACCCCGTACCGGCGCCAGCCTGACTGCCTGGTATAGCACCACTAAAGCAGCAGTTATCACTTTGCTTATACTTGGACTGAGTCTGAATCCGCCTCCTCGCATGCTATGTCTCTGCAGTCGCAGTGCCCCGCATCTTTGCAGCGCGGCACCGATCAAGCTTGCACAAGACTGAATACAAGAAGCCTAGCTATCGCAAGGAGAGCCGACTGGTTGTCAGTGGCATTCAAGGTCGTCCAAGGTGAATCTGACAGGGCGTATGCCACTTTCTATTAGTGATCAATAGCAACTAAGGCTCTATTTTGCACCGTTTAGCCACAGTACATCCGTGACAGACAGACGGACGGACGGACGACGACCATGGCAACAGCTCGACCGTTACTAAATTACGGTCGGCTAAAATACGTCGTCCATAGGATGCTACTGTAGACTTGCGATGTATGAGTTATTTTCGATTACCTTATGCTACAATAACTCGGCTGCAACTTACTGAAGTTAATGTCCTCGTTTGATTACTGCAATGATGCAAACAAGGGTGGTTTTTGTCACGTTCAAGACCAGGTCCAAGATGTTTTATGCAACGTCGAATGGCTCAACAGGGCACGGCGAACCAAATGCAAATGGTGTCATCCGCTGTAAGAAGTAAACGTGTATTATAATAATAGTGTGTATAGTGATCAACTTGATCAACACAATATCTCACGTTACGTCACTGCGTTTTCGGAATTAACCCGTCTAGATTCGTTCAGTTCAATGCACTAAGTTCACGCAGTTAGGTCGCAGCATGTTTACAGTAAACAGTAACAGCTTGTGACTAGAACGAAAATAGTTTGACCACCACAAACTGCTTTCTGTTTCCAGCGCAAAGAATCGGGCAGTTTATGGTCCACCCAGCAGCGAACATAAGGTCGAAGGTCTGATAAATAGAGTTAACAGACTAGAGGCGTTGGGAGGGATGGCGAGAAATACGAAGAACGTATAGAATTATTGAAAATCAAATAACGAAGCAAGCATTTCTTGGCGGGTTCATGGGACTGGCGACTTGCAACCAGCACTTACGCAGACAAGTTCATTTTAGCGAATTGACAACTTAGATTGAAAGTCGGACTACTACTCATGCTGTATGGATTGTGTTGTATACTATTTCACTGGTCGCATTTTCTTCCCTGAGCCATTATGAAACTGTTCATTTGCTAATACTGTATGTCGTTTCAACGGAACGTTGCCAGTATCATGGTATGCGCCAGCGACTATATACCTACTGGCCCTGTCGGCACGTAGACTACTTGTTTTTCAACTCGTCAAACTTTTGAGAGCGTAACTGAAGAGAAAGAATGAGTTTGATGGACGTAGGCTGCGCATTGTTCATTCAGAATTGCCGTATACGCTGGCGCGTCATCTCCCCTCAGCTCTGAAAACGTCTCTGCAGTGCAGTGCCCGACGGACGGTCTGTTCTGACAACTGCGCGCGGCAATTAATCTGTCTTTAAGCGACAGTCGCACAGTAGCAGTAGGCCTTAACGTGCCAACCGCTCATCACCGTAACCCGTCTAGCGTGTCCATTTCTCACTCATTCATTTGCAGTGTCGTTCTAGTCATTCGTCTAGTCTCTTATTTCTGGTTTTCGTTTAGCTCTCTTTAGTGATGTTAAAGAAAACGCTTTCAGATTTGGGGTGGAATAGAAAATATAGTGCCGATTTACGGCATTTAAGTCACCGTATCCCAGTTAGTATCAGACTTTAGTATCAGATTTTAGTATCAGTTAGTATTAATGGCTAACATGAACTCATATATGGCCTTTCGATGGCGCCACAATCGATGTTCTTGAATTAAGCACCGTAATGACACCATCTGGAACATACAGCGAGTCTTTTAGCGCACTATACGTGAAGTAGAACCAAAATAGATCCATATCGTCAGCAACGTAAATCTAGCGCAGGGACGCTAGTTTATATCGATATAGATATTCAGCAAATCAAACACTTGTCTCCGCGCATTTTCTGCATGGTGCGGGTACGCTAGCGACCAGCTTGCTTCTAGTTTAGTTTTGCTTCAGGTGACCAAAACATCACTGGCTTTCTGTCTGTCTGTACTTATTTCGTTGTCTGTTTCTTCGTCACGCCACGCTATTATATGCGGATTGTCTATAAGCTAGGTGTGCATGTGCGTGTCTACCTGCGCAGTGAAGACAGGCCTCGTGGTTAGGCGTATGTATGCGCTGTTGAAGGCGCGCGTATGCATAGGCCGTGACAGCAGCTGTTCAGCAGTTGTCCAAGTCACCGTTAAAACAGCGTTCGTGATTTATTACCCAACCCAAACTGTGGTCGATCTGTGGTGTTCGGCAACTATTTTGTGTTCGATGCGTCTGACTGTCAAAGTTATATCGCCACTTCGGTAAACCTTTTAGCGAAGTGAAAGAAATTGGAGCACTTTAGGTCTATCGCAAAGTATAGCCTGATCAGATCGGATCTTTTCCTTTTATTAATTTCTCAACAAAGCATATTTATATAGCTACAAATAATTTTGATTAGAGTGATATAGGTCTATACAGAAAGCAACGAGTTGTTTACAAACAATGACAATAAACGAGAGAAAAAAACTATTGTGTTCAGGCCTATAACTGATTAAAAACTACAAATGTGCAAAAACCAAAAACAGTTCGCTTGGCGTCGCCTGCTGAAACAATATGATTTTACGTCACGCTGAAGTGATGCGGTGCTTCAAATTTGTGAATTTTTGAACGCTTTAACATTAACCATTCCCACTATAAGTATTCCAAGTGATGAAGAAGCTTGAAAGAGAGTGCATGGCGTCGCTGAACAGAGGAGCATAAAAGAACTAACACAACGACTCCGTCAGTTGTATTACGGCTGGCTGCAGATTTGCAGCACTGCCGGCGTCTGCATCAGTTCGGGCGTAAACAGAGTCTAAATATCATCTAAAGCAAGTCGTCTCATTCTATGTGGCAGGCGTAAGCTGCTGAAATACCGCCAGTCGACACTGCCGCTGGGGTGGGACAGTGGGGAGGGAATGAGCTCAGTCCCCCTCCCTTCCCTTCCTCCTCCACCCGCGTTGCTGCACCGCGCCGCGTCGCCAAGTTGTTTTAATAAAGGCAAGACAATCGGTGGCGCCGTTTGCGTACGAATGCCGTGAAGCAGTGTGCTGCCTGTGTCCATGGTTGACTGAGCAACCGGCTGTCGGCGCCCGTGATGAGCCCTTTACTATACAGCTCGCCGGCGGCTGCGGCCGTCAATGTCTCATTGTAACTCGGTGGACCGGCGGAGGGGGGTGCTAATCGCCTAGTGCTCTCCTCGCCTCGGCCGCTAGACGGCAGTCGTCGTCGCCACGCTCGTACCGCGTCGTCGTCGTGGATCGATCCCATCGTGCGCTGCGTCCGTCCTAAGCGACTTCCGGTATTCTGCGCTCGACTTCCGGACGATGCCGACGACGACCGACGACAACTAGGACGAGCACTGGGCTGAATGGCGCAAGTAAACGGTGGCGTACTGCGCCTTGGCTTTGCCGGCTTCGACAAGTGTGCGTCGTCGTATACATCGTGATCTTTTTCTTTCTCTCTGTCTGTCGATAGATAATTAAGACTTACAATCGAATGGACGTATACGAGTAGAAGCAGAACAGGATTATCGCTTGCGTATACGCCGACCTGTTTATATATACATCTTTATTCATCGAAAAACAATAGATTAGCACATACGCGCGTCCGTCCAGGATCCGAAATTCCGGATCGTGGGCTCAGTCAGTCGTAATCTTGATTCGGGATTTTCTTCATTGGCTGTCGGTTCTCGGCCGAAGACAATGAACCGTTATCTGGTGTTTCATATGCTTTATACAGAAAAGATATAAAGTCGTTGACATGCAGACTTTAGTGGAAATGTGAAATCGTTTCATTTTACGCGTCTTCGTTGTGTGACTGACTAGTGAGCAAATTAGAGATAACATGATCGTCGGACAAATCTGTACCTCGGGTGGCGCTGGCGGTATCGGCGAAAGCTTTTGGCTTTAGCGTCCCTTCAGACTGTCTATAATTCGTTGTCACAAAACTGTACAGGTACGCCGAATTTCTTAAGACTTTTAAGCGTGACTTAAAAACCGAACTGTTTGACATTTTCTAGTGCCATCACGAACCTTTGATTTGTCGGCGCTATATAAACGCGTTGTCATTGATTGATTCTGAGCTTGGTGTTGGTTCGTTGATTGATTGTGGAGCAATGAATTGTTGTTATGCAGACGCAGACAATGACGTGATTACTGATGCGAGTGAGCCTGGCTCGCTGCAGCCTGCAGCATCATCAGCGTCATCAGACGTCGTTTCCACGGCAACCGCATCTCAGCAGCACCAGCAACCGCACTCGGACGATAGGCTGACAGGTCAGACTTCACCTGGCATTATTACTTACATAAAGACTTTTTCCGAGCGCTGATCTCCGTCTCCTTAGGCCTCCGCCAGACACCAGCTTACACTGCAAGAGCACGCATATGGGGAGGGTGCATCGTGCAATGTGCACGTGTATGCCCCAGCTTTTGCTGGTACTCATTGCGCTTATACCCACGGAGGGATGGCCAGGCTGAGTTGACCTGGGTGGCTGGTTGCACACCGAGATGACGATAATCACTGCTATGAATATGCATAGACCTCGATAACTAAACGGCGATTTATAATGTTTATGTACAAAAATCAAAGTATTACTGAAAAAATAATAATCGATTTGGTATTTGAATTTGCTTGCTTATGTGTAATCAGTGAAGCGCTACGACCTATAGACTCACAGCGTCGGTCAAACATCTCTCCCAGGTCTCCCTCCTATAAACAAAATGACTAACCCGCTAACTCGCTAACTAATGACCGACTGGCGTGACACGTGCTTGTCCCCTAGCTCTATGGTCACCACCTGTGGTTTTTCGACCGTGCGAAAAATTTCTTAAAAAGGAGGCAAATTCGCCAGAGCTTTCACATTCAGGGGGGAGGGAATTCGCCTCCTGACCCCTACCAGAACCCTTGCCTCTGGACTCCGCACCGGGAATTCTGTGCCCAGACTACCGTACGGTATAAGGTCGCGCTCTGAAAGTTTTTGGCGCCGCCACTGATGACATCCTCGAAGCAATGTATTTAGTCCATGCGTCAAGTAAAAAGGTCACATTTTTATTCAACATTGGCAAACGCTATTTAAAAAAATTACTCAATGTCAATATTTTTCGCTAACGTTTATAATCATTTACGCGCATAACGACGTGGCGTGTTTTTGGTGTCGTGCGATCCAGCTGATTTGATGGATATATGGACGAGCAGTAGACAAAAATGCAGGCGTCAATCGTAGGCCTATGATTTCGTATGACTTATCGTTAGATTTATTAGCAGAGTCACCTTCAATGATTGCTTGAAAAAGGCAGCAAGACAACAGGACGGCAGTAAAGATTTGTCTCGCAACAAAAGTTTTTTTTTATCGGCGCCATCAATATGTCAGTTAAATTATGGCGCATTGTGTGGCGAGCGCCACGTGCGGCAGGCGCGCGTAAATTAATCAAACGCAAACAGTGACGTAAACTATGCCGAATATTCACGTTCACAATGGGACACTTTTACTATGGGCAGTCGAAACGATCGGTTTTTAAATATTCCCCAAAGTTTAACAGTTTACATGCAGTTATGCAGCAGTGCGTTCTAGGCTGTGCGAGTAACCGCTATAACGCCGGTAGTTTTAGCCGTTAACGC
>Ga0056128_1006759_pt1 | contig 14486 bp, 12 predicted proteins | sample WorMetLIZISLAND2_FD_71113 | JGI IMG/M metagenome (GOLD analysis project Ga0056128, IMG submission 71113) | Marine gutless worms symbiont microbial communities from Max Planck institute for Marine Microbiology, Germany - Olavius geniculatus... ... | reverse complement strand
AGACCGCGTCGTTTGAGCCATTGCACGCAAAAATCCGCCGAAGGGTCTGACCTGTAGGTGAGTTTCTGAAAAAAAGGTATATGGCTATAAAAATTTTTGCGTATATTTCACCCATTTGCCAGGAAGCCCCCCTTGGAGGGATTTACATGAAATATTGTATGAGGGGTCACCTCGCCGACGTAATCAACCGCGCCAAATTTTATCTCAATCAGATCAGGAGTTTTGATTCTGTGGGGGGTCGAATTTTGGGCTTTCCCATAAGAAAGAGAAGTCGCCGTTAACACAGGGCTTGAACTACCGTTCAGCCTGTGATGTACCAGTACCAGAACTACTTGAAATAAGCCGAGGCAGTCGTGACTATAATGACACATGAGCAAAATTATGTGCACTGTACGTCTGATCTGGTTTTTTGTACAAGTTTCCTGACTGTGTGTCATCAGCTTCGGTCTGCCTGCAGTTGCCGAAATTCCGGCAAACGTTACTCGTCTCTGACGCTGTTAAGAGTCGCTGTGGGCTAAGGCTTACAGAAAGTTGTGCTCTGTATGCTTGGAGTTCGACTGGTGTTATCGGAAGACGCAAGGCGTCGCTCTATGTTTAGACTGCAGCAACGTAATGGATTTCACAGCAGCCATCTAGGCCGCCGGGCACTCTTGCGGCCCACCCGAGCAATAACGAATCTCTCGCGAGATAACGCGAGATCTCATGGCTATACACACCACACCACACCATGTCGCCCAGCTTGGGTCGCTGCTATAGTGATGAGTGAATATCGATTATATTGAACTTCGATATAACGGAAAATCGATACTGGCGAATCCAAGGAACACTCTGCAGAGCGCATCAAAATACAGCCGCGTCCTTGCGGTGCTGTCTGTGGGCCACGGCAAAATCAATTACCGTTAGCAGCAACTGGACAGCGCAACATATTTATATGTATATTGTAGGCCTACGTACGTTGATGACAGTCAGGTGTTGTCCATTTACTCGGGGGGGGGGGTGGCGTTTAACGACAGGTTACAATAATTTCATTCACGGCCACGCTAAAAAGACAATAAATCGTAACGATTCAGTTCATTCTGTAGGCCTGCGACCAACCGACCATCACTAGTGAAGAGCTGGACAAAGTAACGATCGAGTGAGTACTTAACACGGCGATTTTGGCCGATCGTTATGTATTGTGTCTAAACCGTGCGTCGTAAGGGGTTGGCAATAGTAGGCTACCCTAGGGTAGGGTGACGATGATTCTATAGGCTGCAGCGGTTTAGCCGCAATTTTGAGTGCAATGCTTACAGCCATCACTCACGTGCGCCGAATTAGCCTACCGTATCGTCTCCTAGCGTTTATTCTATAACGTTCGATATCAGCCTCACCATATAGCGCGTATGGGACTGCAGACACTCTGGGAAATCGCTTTCTTTCCGCGACCGGAAGTCGAACGCTGGCCTTCGGATATAGGCAGTAGCCCCTATGGTTGGCCCACCCTAGCGACAGCTGGGCTTTTTGTTACTTCCGCTAATGCACTATAGGCTAGATCGAGCGAGTCAGTTCAGTGTATTCGGTTGTGTAGAGTGCGAATGTCAACATTCGATGATGAATAACCGCTGCGTGTGCGTATGAGAGAGAGTGAGGGTGTGGAATGGGTGTGGAAACGAGGCCACGCCCCTACACTTCTCCACGCGCCACCTAGCGACTACACTCAACACCACACGCAAGCACGTGTTGCTATAGGCCTGGTGCCGAGAAATGATGTGAAGGATTCTGAACGCCGTATTCACTACACATTCATTCAGCAGTTCAGTTCCACCACTGACTTAGTGGGTTATGGCGAGTACGGATTGCGAGCTTATACCACTCCAGACAGTGTTGTATCGTACGTAAACCACGCTCATATCGCATGACTACATCGCCGTTTACTTTCTGATGCATGAGTACTGCAGACAAAAGTTGTGAAAACATACTGTATATGAGTATATGAGTATGTATACCAGTATATGAGCTGAGTGTGGCTAGTGGCTTAACATATCCACCGAATCTAGGTCGACAGACACGAAAATACCGTAAACTGAAAGCCTTACTCGATAGCTATGATGATGTAAAGAAGACAGGGGCAGCGGTGTCTCAGTGGTGTCTGCCAGGTGGTAGGAAATTGTAATTCTACGACAGGGAAGAGTATGGTGCTCAAAAGTTCAGTTGTGACCCTAAACTTTCAAAAATGGGGGATATTAAGGTACGAATTTTGTATTTTTTTGGAGAAAATTTTCCGACAAGAACAAACTTTTCCAACAGACTAAAACCTAAGGGGGAACTGCACCTCTTCTTTGCCCCTCCGACCTACCACGACGTCGAGCAGTAGCCTATACCGACATCTAAAGACCGAGACCGAGAACCATGCAAAACCGTTCGTGACTTACTGAGATTATTGCAAACGGACGGACGGACGGACTGCTACGAAAACATAAGTCGATCCTGGCCGGAGCTGGAGGTAATCGACGCCGTAGATAACTTGCGACTTATCCGCGCGCGGCTGCACGGGCGCTTTTGACTTGTGACGTCACGCCATCACGTGACTTGTCCGACACGGCATGACGGTTGCCATAGCAACCGCTTATAGCAACCGCTTCAGTCTCCGCAGCTCGACAGAGACAGGAAGAGACACATTCAGACGGCCAGACGGCCAGACAGACGACTGGCTGGCTGACTAGCGGCACTTTTGATCGGTCGCTGCTGCTGCGACTGCAGCCATTACGTTAACAATGCGGGACCGACCGGTAATAACCGATTGCAGAGAATTGCTCCAGTGTTCGGTGTTCATCGGCTACCTACCATATCAGACACGCGACACGCACTGCGGGTCTGTCTATTGCTATACGCCGCTGTTACCACTCGCCACCATTATCGCCATAATGCGGACGGCGCATTGTAACAGCTGACGAAAGCACGACGGAAGTAGTAGGCCTGTATTGCCGTGCAGTGAAAAGCAGTAAACAAGCCAGCTCGCTGGTAAAAAAGGCGACTGAGGAATATCAAATGGTTCCAGTCTGTTCTCGCAGAAGTTTGCGTCGTTTTCTTGCAGAAGCCGAAGACGTCGTCGTTTCTCGGTTAGCACCGCGTTTGTCGTCTGGCAGCTTTTGCGCTCACCCAGATCAACTCAGCCTGGCCGTCCCTCCGTGGACATGCAAGCGCAACGAGTACCAGCAGACGCTGGAACGTGAACTGGCACACCGCTCGATGCAGCACGAGCCCCGTATCCGTTTGACAGCATAGAGTGATGTCTAGGGGGCAGGGCTACTGTCTATAACCGAGAGCTGAAAATGGAGATCACTACCGCCCTCTGGATCGGTAGAGCAAAACAAAACGGGATATGGACATAATAACGAATAAATTGTTAAAACTTGAAATAATTATTTCACACAAATGTTTACTCGAACGAACACATTGTCCAACAACAAAAATTAGCTTATGAATGATCGGAATGATCCCATAAACCAGTCGGCATAATATTATATCGCCACGTGCTAATAAATTAATCGTTCCATTTAATAGAGCACATGCACTCAGTGCCTGCAAAGTCTCTAACGGTAGTCTAAGTCTACGTTTGCATAGTGGGCTGAACTATTACAGCACAAACTATTTGTTCAATGACGTCACGAATGAACCCGCATCAACGTTAGCACCAGTAAGATAAAAATGTGCCAACAAATATGGCCGAAGCGGCCACGTGTTCCTGTTATCAATAATAGTAGTACGATAATAAATTCTATAACACGATAATAATCTCAATATTAATAATTTCTGTTTTTAACCTCTGCGATCTTTACTGCCGGGGTATAAAAACACAAATAATAATATTGATAACAAAAAACACTCAGATAGTTCACACCTCCGCCGGGGGGGGGGTTGTTTATTTCTGGCTGTCTACAGAAATCGAATATTTAGAAAATATTCCTGGATTCGGATCGCTACAAAAGTCTAAAATCCACGATTCTGTGGGTCACGCACGATCCCTTTTCATTGGCCGCCGTTGTTTGAATTCTAATTTTGAATACCCCATGCGAAAACAGATAGTCAGAAGTAAAACATAGCCCTCTTCCTGCGGCGGAGACAGTGATAATATTTAGTAATTTGCACTATATTCAAGTAACGACAACACACACGAACGACGCCAGTATAGGCTAATATATCCTTGGCTTGAACTAACTAGTGGTTCAATCGGTAACTAAAATCGAATTAGTCCTGACCTGAGTCCGTGCATGTAAAATGCGACGAAGGAGAAGGGCATGCAGTCAGTCAGACTGAGAGACACGGGCGGGCGAGTTGTTAGGGGAGGAGGTCTAAAACGTCGCTGCGCTGTGCCTAGTAGTTACGTCGGTCCGTGTGTGTGGGAATGGTCAGTTCGTTGAACTTTCCGACGCGCGACGTGATGGATGAGTATTTGCTCTGATGCTGCTGATGCTGATGTAGAGCGCTGCCGGCCGGTGATGATGTTCTGGCCTGGGTCGTAGCGGCGGTGCTGGGATCAGGTGTGAGCTCAGGCCCAGCGTGAGCTGACGTCTCGACCTCGCTGCTTCCCGTACTACTGACCAGTGACAGACTGCTGCCGGCCGACGACAGATTCGGGCTACCACCGGTCGTCGAACTGGACGCGTCCCCGGTGATAACCCGTCGCTGCAGTTTTCGGGAGAGTACCCCGCCCCCGGAGACCGATACAGAGTCAGCTAGCGGACCCGGCGTTGATGGAGCGGCGGCGGCGGCGGCGGCGTCGCTGTGGTCGGTAGATGGTGGCGCCGCTTGTCTCCGCTGCTGCTGCTGCCGCCCTCTGGTGAACGGGCGCCGTACTGACTCTCCAGTCCCGCGGCTGGCGGGGACCGCTAACCCGCTGGGCCGTGCCTGTGACGGGTCGACGGATCGCGGAGAGCTCGGAGGACTGACGATGCTCGACGACGCCGCCGCGCGTACTCGGTGAACAGGGCTCACTGTCGGAGGAACAATGTGCGATGCGTTGTCCGGTAGCTGGGATGAGGCGGAGCCGAGCGGCTTGGAAGCGACGACGGGCGATGGACGACGAAGTTTACTTGTCCTTGTTGTCACATCTGACTGTGTCCACAGGCGAGAGACATCAGTCTCTTCTGTCGTCCTGCAGCCAGCGTCTTCAGCGTGCGTTCCGCCGGCAACCTTGTCGGCAGACTGTCTGACAACATCATCAGTCCGTGTGCCGCTGCCGTCGTTCTGTCGCGAGTTTCTGTCGACGTGGTGTTGGTCGGGTCGCGGTTGTTGTCGATCAGTTACTGCCGCGCGGCGAGGCGGTTGTAAGACTCCGTCGTTGGTCGTCGAATCGTCGTCGTCTTCTTCCTCGATGGTCTGCATTTGTCCGCCGGCGGGGGAGCCGTGTACAGCGGTGATGCTCAGTACGCAGGCGGCTGACGGCGGACGCACGGACATGACGGTCTGTGACGACACGTGCCGATACGCCGCCCGGTGTACCGGTGGCGACATCATCACGCCTGGCGGAGGAACGCTGAACTGGAAGACGGAGAGAGGGGCGCGCGGTGACGGGACCGGCGTGGACGCTGAAGATGACCTTGACGACAAGGTTTCATCCTCGCCGGTGTATTTACGTGCGGCGCCGCGGCGCAGTTCCGCCATCCGAACGCCACAGCTCGGACTGCCGAACGACGCACCGCCGCCGCGACCCGGCGATAACCCGAACCGCTGTACGACCTCCCGCGACCGAGCTTCGTCCGCCCGCCTTCGCACCGAAGCCGCCGCCGCCGCCGCCATATTTCTACTTCCAGCGGCGGTCGTAACGGCGTGGTCGTCGTATGACGTCACGCGGCGCTGCGACGACGACGCCTGGCGACCGTGACCTACATCGGTCACCATAAGTAGGTCACCGAGCGAGTTTGATGACGTCAGTGCTGACGGCGCGCGATCGTCGTCGTCGGGGGAGAGGATTGTAGGAGGGGGGCTCTGCAGAGTGTGCACGCTGGCGATGCGTAGGAACTTCTGTCTGTACAACGGCTCACACGCCGCGGAGGGCGCGACGGGCTTGTTGTAGTCGACAGTCAGCGAACTGGTCCGCGGGGGCACGGAGGCTGAAGTACTGCTACTACTGCCGGAGTGCTGCTGATGTGATGAGTTGTGCAGCGACGGCACATAAACGCACGAGTACCCGTCATCGGCGTCGCATGGCGTGACGTCGTCAGCTCGCGGTCGATGTGCGAATGTCGTAAACGACGGCTGCCGGTCGTGGGACGTCACACCTACCGCAGACACGTCGTCACGTGATCCTGCAATCAGGTCGACGTCCTGCAGCGACCTCTGACCTTTGACCTCCGCCCGGTCAACTTTGCCCGCCGACGTCTTCGTCGACGCTGACTTCTTGGTGGCGAAGCGGAAGCGCGAGAACAGCGAGAGCCGGGTCGGAGATTTTTGCGCGGTCAGCTCCTGCGCCGACCTGGCTCTCGACAGTCTAGGCTGGTTCTCTGCCACTTCCGGTCCGGTCGCAGCTGTCCCCCGCAGCGTCTCCAGCTCGTCGCTAATCTCGACGATGCTCTGGTAGGTGTGCTGGAGCACGGGAAATCCCGGAGGATCGAGCTCGTGGTAGATCGGACTTCCGCCGCCTCCGTTGTTTTTCTCGTCGTTGTAGCATTCCGACGAGTCGTCGTTTTCCGCCGGCTTCTTGGAATCGACGTGTCGCCGATCAGACCTGGGACTGAGGCTCTTCTTGATGCTGGAAACGGTTCCCGCCAGGCCAGTGGGTCCGCGGGTCTGCTGTGTCCATGGTGGCACAGTTTCGTCGGCGTTATAATGATTCTTATCGTCGACGCAGTGTTCGCACGACGACTGACATTGCTCGACGACGGTCGAACGCAATGTCCTTAGCTCCGCGGATTTCGTTCTGATCGGCAACCTCGCCGTGAAACTTTTGATCGGAGACTGTTTCGTATTGCTGCTAACAACAGCAGTCGCCGCTTCCGTTAATCCGTGTTGCTGCTGCCTGGTTACCTTGCTAGTTCTTGCCACAGGCGACGACGTGTTGTTTCCATTAACAGCCGTCGTCGGGCTATATTTAGATCGGCGAGTGGGCGTGGCCGAGCTGCTGTCACGTGATCTGCTAAGTACTTCCGGCGGTGACCTTAGCTTGACCTCCGGCTGCGGCTGTTTTGGAGTAGATGTCGCAACGGCGGCATGATCACGTGACCGGATGTTGTTGGGCGATGACGTCACTGCAATGCGTCGGGCCGGCGACCTGTTTGGTAGGGGACTGTTACTGTTCTTGATCTGGGTCAGTAGGTCACCGGCGGTTCGTGACGGGCTGCAGCGCTTGAGAGGCTGAGGCAGTTGTGAATGAAGTTTCTCCATCGATTAATCCCGCATCAGTTCACCTGCATCAGCATCTTTCACCTCGTTAGCAATTTGACATCAATGTCTATGCCAGTAGGCCTATCAGAATTTCATATCACGATTCTTTATCTGCGGATTTCAGCTGATTCTTGATAAACCTAATGACAACGGTGATCATATTTACTGTATAGGTCTAGTGCCATATCATATGCGGGGCTACAGCATTGCAGGTTTGTATGTGTCAAAACAGTTATCGACAAACACTAAACTCTTTTGGGTCAGGACTACGGCCCGGGATCCCGCTGGGTACGCTGGGTATACCTATACCCCTCCCCATTTCCTATTCCCCTCGAGGCCACGACATCTCGTCTTCAGCTCCCTGCTACAAATTGCTACTTTACCCTCTGGAGTCTCAAATAGATGCCTACAAAATTTGTGACAAAAGAATGACGTATATAGGCCTAAATTCCGCTTAATCTCTGGCATTCGGTGGCGCGCACGCAAAACTTTCCAACGGCGGGCTGAAACTTAGGCCTATAATTTTTTTTGGTCTTAGCAGAACACAGCCGCTGAATGCATTCGTGTGCATTTCGAGATTAAAATTTTAAAAATGACACGTTAGACGGTAACAGAAAACACATAAATGCCCTCTTGACGGCCTCAGAAGCTCTTGTGCCTACCCAGTTCCAAACACCACGAGTATTGATAATTTCAAAAGTCAAAAACGAGTCAAAAACGAGTATCAAACCTGAGCTTGGCAGATCGCAGAAGTTTCGTGCGGCATCGACAAGACGTTAAGCTCGCCTAGCAAGCAAGCTGCGTGAAATACAGAAGACAGTACTGTTAAGAGGCCTAAAAGTGAGTGTACGGCACTGTATACGGTCGGCTGTAGTTCGCTGCACGGTAGTGCTCAGCATCGATAGATAGATACGACTGGCATGCGGCGCAACGCTGCAGTTGAACGCACGGATAAACGAAACATTGCCAGCTACATTTCACACAGACGAATAGCACCAGCAGCAGCAGCAGCAGCAGCAGTAAGTGCTGACGATTGTGCTGCAGCGGGGATCAGCATGCGGACGAGTGAAGTAAGTAAGTAAGTAAGTAAGTAAGTAAGATTATTTAGAAAGCGCATTTAACAATAGCCACTATGCGAAATGAACGTTGGTTAAGATAAGCGCGCTGACTATTTATCCGGCGGTCGTACAAATAGCCAGAAAGCTTTCGGTGCGGTCGCCGAATAAATATTCATAGTAGCCTGAGGGCTATTTATCCGGTGGAGGAATTTTAGCAACTGGGCGAGTTGAAGCTCGCGTCCGTGAATTCGGAAACATTATATAATAAACTTCGCAGTTTTATTCGGGTGTCGCAGTATCGTCACATAAATTAAGGTTATGGTTAGGGCAAGGGATAGAGTTACGGTTACTGTTAGGGTTAAAGTTAGCGTATTTCGGAGAATTATGTGGCGATAGATGGACACTCAAAATAACATTGGTTACATCGGTCCGTTTGTGCGGACACTGGTCATTGGAGTGTAGTCGTGGCAAGCATTACACCATGGACGCAACGCGTGATATCTTGCTCTGGCAGGGTTGACGTCGTCAGTTGGCCGGCTGCTGTGAGGGCGTGTTTCTGCGGCGGTACGACGAGCACCCTTGGATGCTCATACGTACCGGCTAAGGCCGCCCAAGACGGCTGCCGGATGTATAGCTGGGCCTTGTGGGACCGGATATTTATGCGGCAGCCGGATAATATCCGGTCTTACAATAAATGAATATCCCGTGCCAAAAAATGAGCGACTGAAACAAAAATCACGTTCACCAGACGAAGCACCCGACCTGTAGTCACTCCAGACTTCTTTTAAAGTTTTGCATTACTTCCTGTGGTTGGCCTAAAAATAATAATCATAATTATAACAGGAGCGCACAATATTCGCTGCGACATTGCCATTAATTCAAACTTATTGCAAAACTGTATATAAGGCCGTCATCTAGCTAATAATGATAAAGTATTGTTTTCGTCCACACTTAGTATCGTACGTAGGATTTTGCCACAAGCTTCTGTAGTATACAGCTTTCAATAGGAAACCAATTTATTAAGCTACAGAGCATCACGTGTCATATGAGATCACACAATGTCAGCTGCCACCCGACATAGTCACAGGTGAACGCGCTCCGCCTTAACCCCAGCCAGACAGGCCGGTACTCGATTTACTTACCCCGGAGGGATGGGAGGCTAAGTTGACCTTGGTTTTGGTTACATGAAAATTATCTTGATGGTTCACCCGTCCGCGGACAGTCGCCGATCCGAGTAGTAACCACTTTATAGTGACCTGAACAGGTCCAGACGGCTTGCAGGCTTTGAAAGCCATTTTGATGATTTTGAGTAAAAGTAGGCTACACATTAATTTTCGCTGTGTCGTTTGTTGATTTTGTGCGTGTATCACTAAACGGCTTCAGCCGGCCACGCAATTTTTCCCCGCTCAGTCACCTATCGGTAGCGGTAGGTCTAGTAGTACTGTGCGCATTCACCAGATGCCGTTTCGCTGTGTCTCATTACCGGCAATTCGCCGGCGGACTGCAGTGCAGGACTCAGCTGTTTCTCCCGTCGTCTGTCTCTCTCTCCGTCTAGTTTGCCTGATTGCAATCAGATCGATATCTCTTCTGTTCTGTTCCGTTGCCGTCGCCGCAGACGCCGCCTCCGGTTATATTCAATCAGCCCGCTGCTGTATGTATACCACTTCCGACATGACGGTAAATGCACTTGGTATAATCGCACAAACTACTTACTGCAAAGAATCGTAGGCCTGTTTTTCGAAAAAAAAGTAATTTTGCCGGCGACATGGGCTGCAATCGGGGCAGTTTGTGCACAGTGCTTAATTGACAGATATTGCGACCATTCTGTCATCATCGTCTTCGTCGTCATTGTCGTTTAATTTCAGCCAATCACGACCTGATTCTGTGACCAATGAGCTGCGTGCATGTATCGCCTTACTGCTATAGATTATAGCCTAAAAAGCCCTAAATACTCTCTGATGACGTGGCCTGTGATCGATCAAGATCTGTAGTTGCAGCAACTGGCGTGGCGTTACATCAGCAACGTCAATCAGTTCCTTACTTGACAGAATCATAATATACAACAGCTGCACGTAGTTTTCTAATTGACGCACATATTATGGAGAAACTGTCAGTTATTCTCGTCGCATTTTTGATGGTTCGTGTCCTACACGCAGCAAAAGGTTAATCACTGCTATTGGTATCACGGCTTGTGCGATAGCAACAAGCTGTTGTATTTAAGCGATGTGCCAAGTCAATGGGAAGGCCAAAATTTCGACCCCCACAGCTCCCACATTTTTCAACCGATCTTAATGAAACTTGAAACCAAGAAAGATATCCGAGATACAACCCCACATGCAAAATTTGGTCTATGTGTGACGACGGGAAGGGGGTCTGCGTATAGGGAGGGCATTTTCCGTTACTTTTTGTGTTCTATTTTTTTTGTATTTTTGCTCACGCCTACAGGTCACACCAGAAGACCGATCATGACCGTTTATGGCTCAAAACGCGTGTTTCCGCGTAAGGTAGGGCCTTTTGGGGGGTCTCGATAATAAAAAAATAATGTTTGGGGGTCAAAACTCCCAAAAAACATGATTTTAGGGGCCTGAATAGGCTTTTTAGGCCAAATTTGCGAATCAAATTTGCGATGAATGAAATTTTTGAATCGCGATATCTCGAAATGTACGCATTCGATCAAGACGAAATTGGAAGAGGAATTTCAGGTGCACAAATGGACTTCGTGGGTGGTCTAGCATTACAAAATTATAATTTAAGATGGTGGCGGCCGCCATATCGAATTTTTGCATTTGCACAAACAGCAATAACTCAGCCGCCGATTGACGTAGATGAATGAAATTTTGCAGTAGGATATAGACGGCTTCCAGCACCATTTGACCAAAATGGACAAAAATGATAAATTTAAGATGGCGGCGGCCGCCATTTTGAATTTCATTTATCGCTCATAACTCGTTTACTATTATATATATTTGCACGAAATTTGGCACATGTATTACGCCGAAGGTCCTACATACAAAAATGCCAAAATATTTAACAAAAACAAAATCCAAGATGGCGGTGGCCGCCATCTTGGATTTTTGCACAAACAGCAATAACTCGGCCGCCGATTGACGTAGATGAATGAAATTTTGCAGTAATGTAGGCGGCTACTACCGGAAATAGATCATTTGACCAAAATGGACAAAAATAATAAAATTAAGATGGCGGCGGCCGCCATTTTGAATTTCATCTATCGCTCGTAATTCGTTTATTTACTATTGCACATATTTGCACGACATTTGGCATGTGTATTACGCTGAATGTCCTACATACAAAAATGCCAAAATATTAAACAAATATAAAATCCAAAATGGCGGCGGCCGCCATCTTGAATTTTTGCACAAACAGCAATAACTCGGCCGCCGATTGGTGTAGATGAATGAAATTTTGCAGTAATGTCGTTGGCTGCTACCAGAAATCCAGAAGTAGATCGTGTGACCAAAATCGACAAAAATAATAAATTCAAGATGGCGGCCGCCGCCATTCTGAATTCCGTTTATCGCTCATAACTTAGTTGCTATTGCACGTATTTGCACGAAATTTCATATGCGAGCTAAGTTTGACGTTCTACATGTAGTTATACCATAAAATCGAACAAAAATGAAATTTAACATGGCGACGGCCATCATTTTGTATTTTAACACAAAGCATAACAAATCAGCTGCCGACTGAATAAGGTTTATGAAATTTTGCAGAAATGTGCTTAGTTGTTACTGGAAATAAATCATGTGGCCAGAATCGAGAAACATAGCAAATTCAAGATGGCGGTGGTCACCATTTTAAATATCGTTCATCACTTATAACTGCTTTTACACCCATCTGCATAAAATTTGGTATGTAGACTAAATTTGCGGTCCCACAAAGGGGCTTGCCATTATATTAAACAAATAACAAAATCGAAGATGGCGGAGGCAGTAGTAGTAGTAGTAGTAGTTGTTGTTGTTGTTGTTGTGTACAAAGTAACTGTTCAGTGATCTTTTCAAACTTTAATAAAACCGCAAATATTATATATAAAAACTGCAATGAATTCATTTAATGTTGTATAAGCGCTGATGTAAAACGGCAAAAATCAAAAAAGTATAAGCACGAACATTATGCACTAGCTTAGACATTTATATCTGGCTACTGAGAATAGCAAAATTCTGTTGTCTTGGCTATCTGTGTGCCAAAAGTAGCAAATTTGGTGAAGATTTGATGAAGTTCTGACAAAAACAAGTTGGATCATTTTTGGCTTACCCTGTATACACCGTGTCTCAATAAAAAACAGTCAAAATTGTGTTTGTCATAACTTTGCCAAATTTTCGCCAAGGTAGATAATTTTTGGCAAAACGATGGTCAAGACGATAGAATTATGTCAGGTGCACTCAAATTCTACTTTGCCTAATTTGTGTTAATGCACTACCATGTGAAACATATGTAACCACACGCTATTTTGTTTCGTCTTCCGTCCTGGGTGATTGCAAGATCTCAGCTACATGGGAACCTTCGGCCCCGGAAGATGGGCGGTTTCCTATGCTGTTAATGAGTTCGTGTTAAACGAAGGGTTGCCGACGAAAGGGTCTTCGTAAAATGATCGTGAATGGACAGAAATATTATAGTTAATATATTATTAAACAGTGGATTTCGACTGGACGAAAAATTGCTTGATTGGTTTTCGTTGCTTCGTTTGGGAAGGCGATGGCTCAGCACCTTGTCAGTCGATGCGCTCTCTCCGAGCGCTCGCTCAAACTGATCAGTTGTCATCACTGTGTTCGCCTTTTATACTGCCGGAGCCGGCCAAAAGGGCCTAGGCTGCCTATCACGTGACTGCTATTGTCATAACATGACGTATTTTACAGCAATTGTTACATAACGTATTTGAAAAGACCTCCGACAGCACCTTAACAGTGCACAGACCAGACAATATATAGGACACGTCGCGACTCGCGCCCTGTAATGATTTGCGCCCTGTTAGGCTTCTACGGCGGGTTAAAAATCATCGCCACTATTAATAGTAGGCTACTATTTCCAGTGCAAAACCATATTCATCATCATAATTGTCATCAATGATATGATTGAGTAGCTTCTTTACGGTAGCTTGCATCAGCACACAACGTAATTGTCGTTCTGCCGGACAGCTTGGTGATCAACCGTGCAGGCATGAATGCAGGCATGACACCTGTATTGTACTCGTGTAGGATGCCTCTAAGCTATTGGCTATAGCAGCCCTTATTTTTACTCACTGTGGAATTGGCCCAAGGGGTACACGTACGTAGCCTACATAAATAGGCTACGTACGGCAACCAGAAGTTCAGACGGATATACGAGGATCGTTCGATAAATAATGTTAGGGCATTCGGGGTAGATCGATCCAACGGTCTCGTGACCGATGACGTCACGTGACCGCAAAAAGGTCAAACTGGTGACCCCAATATATTTGAGGCTGCTTATCTCTACAACCTTGCAAAATAGACACAAAATGGTCATCATTGTCCATGAATAGAAAACCACACATGCGGTGTTCATTAGTCACGTTGCTTTCGATCAGTCTTACCAACAAGAAATTTGAACTAATGCTCACGAGACGCGCGAAAGCCTATAGCAGTTCCGGTTCAGTAGTCATCCATCTCAGTACTAACCGGGCCCGGCGTAGAGTAACTTTGTTTCAGTCGAAACGCGTTACCAACTACGCCACGCCACCAAAGCCAGTACCGTGGCACCACCTTGTGAATGATATAAACTTGCGCAGCCCGAAATCTTTGAAGTCTTTGACGCCCGCCTGCGCCGGGCTCCATGAACCTAGGGGATCGGGACTTAGACTGTTGAAATCTACGTTTAATGCGGAAAGTTACATACGCAGGTTGTCTTGGTCTATCTCCAGCCATTTCGTCGCAATTCAGTGTTGAAATGTGCGCTGCATCCAAAAATTGCAAAAAAATCACTAAAAACCTCTTTTTGAGGGGTTCAAGGTCGTTCAAGGTCATCGATGTTGATAAATCCAAAAAGCCTGTCACCAGTGCTTGTTATGATAAGCAGCATGTATGTACCTAT
>Ga0056128_1006754_pt1 | contig 14491 bp, 10 predicted proteins | sample WorMetLIZISLAND2_FD_71113 | JGI IMG/M metagenome (GOLD analysis project Ga0056128, IMG submission 71113) | Marine gutless worms symbiont microbial communities from Max Planck institute for Marine Microbiology, Germany - Olavius geniculatus... ... | reverse complement strand
GGCAGGTCAAGTCTCGTCAAAATATCAAACTTAGAACAGTCGTTATTTTCGCTGATCTGAGAAATAGCATTCTGGTTTTGTCACGTTTGTGGCATAACAGGTCTGTCAGCTTTATCGCGAATATCAGCTGGAAGAATACTTTACGAGCCAAACTTGTTATATTTCATTGTATTTTTATTATGTCGTACTTTTTTTATAATCACCACAAATGATTGTGCTGTGCAACTTCTGTATTATGACACAGAAAATTATTAAAAGAAAATTGTAAACCTACTGTATTGTAGTGTCCAATGGCGATTAATTTGCACGTATTTTATACGGAGATGCGCAGTCACGTTCACGTATAGAAGATCGACGAACGATACGATATCGCTATCCTGACAACGCTATAGTCAATTGACCAAGACATGCGCTGATACACTAACGTAAAATTTTGACATAAATGACCGCAGTTTTATACTTATCGTCTCAGAAAGGGCGTGTAATGTAGCTATAAAATGATGTGTTATTTGCACATGCGCAGCAAAATATAATAAAACTGCAATAAAAACTGGAAGCAGTCCCCGTAAACTTCGTTTTCCCACAGCGATCTTATCCCAGCACTAAACGTGGCGTTATACAATTGCAGAGAAGTAATTGTACTTTGTTGCAGAAATTCGCATAATTGCAATACAGCTAAATAATTTGTTTTATTTTTTGTATTTTATTGCACATTATGCGAAAGTTGTCCTTAAAGCAAGCCTGACTGCCTGCGTTACAGCAGATGACCTGGTACCTTCTATGCTGTACCACATCTCTGTCTATGCATTCTCGACGACCGCACCTTTCCGTTTGCTGTAGTTCGTGCTTGAAACAGCCTACCGTCTGCAGTCTACAGCGGTGCACCTGACATTTAAATTTGAGGAGTCCAGGGAAGCTAAAATGAGGCGCCAAAAGCGCCGAGATTAAACGCTGCAGGCGTATGGTGGGGAATGGCTGGAATATCTTTCTCCTCCGTCTACTTGACGATCTAAGGAGCTTCGTCACCATTCTCTGCGGGGTCCAAGGTAGCCGAAATTATTTTTGACACGTTCTAAGTGTCATAGTCCGCACTACGCATACTTCGAAAAGATAATAGGACGTTTTCGTGCAGCATTGCTAATGATAGTAGTGGCATAGGTATACGGGCAGTTCCATAAATCGCTGACGTGCATTAACTGGCTAAATTTGATGTATAGCGCTACCACTAGCTGGTCTATTACTCGCAGTCAATTCGACGCCGGTAAAATATAGTTAAAGAAAACTGGGGGGGTTAGTCATAATTGAAGGGGGCTTCAGCCACTTAGCCCAATAGCATGGCGTCTGTTGTCGTGACGTCACAACACTGTCCATTGTGCGACAGCGCTTCTTATTCATTTGTTTCGCATAAACTATTATCGACTGATAATCCAGCAAATCCAGCAAAACATCTGTTTTTTTTGTCCGTTTGTTTTTTTGATCACTCAGTCAAAGTGATTATTTTCGACAACGCACATGCAGCGTTACTCGCATGAGGCATTTCTTCTGATGCTGACATTAACATTGGCAACTGATGCAGATTAAGAATAAATGAAATCGTTTATGACTACTGAGCGTAATTTTCCAGCAGTGAATCGACTTGAGTAATGTTAGGCGGAATCGCTCTTGCAGCGCAGGCGTCCGCCTGTTCCTACCTATTTTTACGTCGTGTGGTCTGTCTGTCTGTCACGTTCGTGCACCCTTCTTAAACCGTCAAGTAAATTTAAATACCATATATACTTGTGAGGTGGGACGACACATTGTGTTAAATGGGGATTCCTAAACCTCCAGGCGAAGAAGCGATCTGTGATCGAATCAAACATGCAATTGTTTGCGGCTTACGAAAAACTCGTCGATTCGACGATGTCTATAAACTACTTGATTGCACAGTCAGTTGCAGTGCGTTATCGTTACGCTACACTCGGTTTACCAGCACCGACCACCACCACTCACAATGCCGTTACCTCGTGAAATTGATTTCAAGCGCGCGTCGCAATTGCCGCATCTGATATTTTCTCGTCAGAGATTAAAGGCTCATCCAAGGTACAAATAAGCCTTCGACCGACCACCGGGCGTGCTGTTGCGGCTTCGCGTTTCATACATCGCCAGAAAACGTAAGATGAGAACGACAAATAAACGATTTCCACGCCAGTCTGTCTTTGCTACCGTTGCCAGAAAATAGCCTACAAGTATGCGCTATATAAATGCAAATATTAATCAAGTCGTTCGTTCTTATTCAAACAACATTGTCTTATGTATGACATAATATGCTATGTCAATATGTTATGTCATTCTGTCATTTTGTTAGCACAGCTGCGTGCATGTCATCTGCGTGCTGCTGGTAATGGAGTTTGCACATGTAGCTTATACAGCAGTAAAACAAAACAATAAAACAACTGGAAGCCTTCCTTTACTGTTATCACGTGGAGCTACAAATTTGCAGAGAACTCTATTTCGTCGCTGTAACTTGTAGTTGTACTGCTAGACAACGAAACAAATTGTTTTACGGTAATTATATTGTATTTGATTTTATCGCACACGTGCGAACGCCATGACGTAAGCGTTGTCGGTTTGTGGTCACTCCCAGCAAGAAGATAGACACGCAATGGCGTTTGTCATTGACGATCCGTAGATAGAAGTACAGACAGACAGACTTCCAACGACACAACCCCCTTGCAACAAAATCCGCAATGCGGCAAAACTTTATTTTAGCATATTTTACCGTATGTGAACAAAAGCTAAAACTGCTAATACTGATATGATCTCGGTTTCACGTGGAAAAGGTTTTGTCATAGGAGGGTTGTCTTAGAGTGTTTGTCGTCCTAAGGGGGCGTGGGTGTCGTACAAAGGCCATTAGCGATCCTTACTCTGACAGCGATTAGCAGCAGAAAACTCAACACACAGGGAGTCACACTGAGGAGTGGTGGATTGTCTGTTGTCAGTTAGAAAATAACCTGGAAGCATGGACTATATGAGTGGAGATATTAATCAATCACTTCGTTCTTATTCAAACAACATTGTATTATGTATCACATGGCTAGTTTAACGTTAATACGCAATAAAGTACTTTTACAGGTTGCCGCTGCTCTTGACGTGATTCGCGTTAAATTTGACTGAAGATTATAATTTATGAATTTGTTTTCTTTAACACATTTTTGACGTTTTCCAGCGGTTGAAAATGGTGATCTGTATGCCTTCGTAAAACAGTTAAATGAGTATCAGCTTTCGGGTTGAGCAGTAATATATGGCGACGGTACTGCAGTAGTATAGCTACCAGTTTAGGCGGATCTGTGTCTCAAGCTGACCGGCTTGGCTGAAAGGTCAGTGGCCTTCACCCAGCGTTGTTCTACATTCATCAAATGAACCAGGTGAACTACGTCATAAAAATGGATGGGAGTGCTATACGATGACGGCACCGTAAACATTGTCGTGGCATCACTGGTACTGTTATTAATATCGTCATCGCCATCATTACGAATGATCATTGTGATCACTGCGTTATGACTTATATGGTGCAAATATTTGCACGTGATAACTGACAGATCGAACTTGTCAGATTCGAAACGTGCATTCCAATCCAGCTTTTTCTATAAGGTCCCGGGATGCTGGAGTGCGGAATTGCCTGGACTCTCGACGGAAACGATGTTCCCATGCGTTTCAATCCACGCTAACTCCCTGCCAAGAACTCCAGTCTCTGGCACTGTAAAATTCAAGCGGATGTTTGCGGAGGTTCTCCGGGAAGAAAGTGCCAACGGCAGTGGGAATCTGCTTCAATCCGAGTATATTGCGTAAGACACGTGCTGCATGCACGTTCGCTACGTGCGACTGTGATACGTCTGACGATTTTACGTGCGTTGTTACAGTATTTACGACCAGAGGCGTCTACACCATATAAACCTTGGATTAAATGCACCATCATAAAAACGGCAGGGAATTTTTCATTTATGTCACGCAAAGTTTATAGACATATAAATCTATAATTTAGTACCTGAATTATATGAACTTTCTTGCTAGTTTGTTTCAAAATGCGTTTTTAGGCTAAGAATGTCTCAAAAACGACGGTAGGCTCATTCTATAGAGAACCTTATTTGGCTAGATTTCTCGGAAAAGCTCTCGAAGAGAAAAAACTGTGAAAAACACAGAAAAAGAAGAAGAAACGTAAGAAAAAAAGAATGATGCAGTGGTTCGAGGGAGATAGAGGTCCCTGTTTACGATAGACAGCCAGCCGGTCGCTGGGCTACAGCGGCATGCATAGCTAACGAGCAGTTTTCTCAGAAGTAGCTCGCCGCGCGCCTTCTTGTAGTACCCTTTAGCTTTGACCGCATACATAAGAATAACACGGCGTTATCACGACGACGACGTAAATATGAACTGACGGCGGTCTGACCTCCTAGGATCTGCAGCGGGACTGGCCTGCTGGCCGGCGGCCGCTGATATGGACGCAGGGCGACTGCGTCCTTGCAGCAGCTTGGCGCGCTTTGCCTTCTTTTCTCTCAGGACACGGATCAACTCTCCGTTGAGGATCAACAGCATCACCAGCGGCACGAGGAACATGACGATAAAGTAGAGCAGGTTGCTGTAGACGATGCGATAGACCGGATTACTGGACAGAGGCGTAGACTGGGTCACTAGGACGGTTGTCATGGTCGGCGTTAGCAGCCTTGCCGTGGAGTTCAGCAGCGCGTCATCTGATGACGATGTGTTGTTCCCGCCATCCACAAATCCACGCACCTGCGCCAGCGTACACGTGCGATGTATTAGAAAGAAAATAAGCAAGTAAGTAAGTAAATAAGTACAAATGAATGAATGAATCAATTTGTCAACACACACACACACTGCAGCCAATTTCACAGAAGACAGCACAAGACAATACACATTCACTGACATATGTTAATAATAAACTAATAGCAAAAAACTATTGCACTGCGGAAACCGATAGATACCAATACTATTTTATTTAACTATTAAACAGCAAGTAAGTAATAAACAACGTAATAAACGCACATGCTTACAAAAAACACGTCAAGAAGCAAAAAATGCAAAACGGTAAAAAAATAGCTAACTAAAATGCAACACAATTGTGACACAGTATGAAGATTTTGCAAGTTTGTGCTGTCTTGTATTTAATTCAGTTAACATAATTATATTTTCCAGTTTACCTTCCGCACTGCGTACAACATTGTATCATACATGTATAATGTAACGGCGACGTTTTTTGTCAATATATGGCAATCAATTAAATCAAATTTATATTTACATTTGTCGTAAATTTCCAATTCTTACAACTGCTATTTTCAACAACTGCTCCGATTTTCCCACTGCAAAAACTTTGTTTCAAAAGTATAATGTTTGACGACGCCATACCTACGTCAGCAACACTTAATGATACATTAATTTTGACGGCATTTTTTACGTTTTAACAAAGTGTAGCATCAGTATGACAAATATACGTAAATTTGTCGACCGTATACACAGTAATATGTAGACTTTTTTCAGCACACGGTATGTGCGGTATCGATTGATTTTTTTGCTGTGGACATTATAGTCTAGTGCAGGCAGCGTAACTGATGGGATCCTCTCGCACCGCCGAACTTGCAAAGACCTGAACCGATAATTGATCACCAGTCGCCACTCGCGAAAAAAACGTTCATCATTTACTCCAGACGACACAGAAAAATGCACCATTAGCAGTCATCAAATAATTCTGGTGGACTATCGAATTAATCAGAGTGAAGTCTGCTGCGCTCAAGTGCATCTTTTCAATCAGTGTTTGCTAGCACACGTACACGACTTTTTATAATCATGCTGGGATTTTGTTCTTTATTGTATCATATTTTGCGACGGAGTTGGGTTACGTTTACAATGATACTAGTCTGAGTACAAGTCCTATAAGTTTTAGTGTATGACTTAATCGCGGGAGCTTCCCTAGCACGGATTCGCATTCGTGTCAATATTAATTCACACAGCCTACTGATGATTAAATTATTTTCTGTTTCGAAAATTACTGACATCTGGAAATGTAATAGATATAATGCATTTATTTGTGTTAGAGCAATATGACTTGGGAGTGCGACGGTAGCGTCATAAGCAGGCCCGTCTTTAGCGGGGTGGCATCTTTGGCACGTGCCAAAGGCCCCGCGCCTCAAAAGGATCCCGCGCAACGGACGATAGGATCGATCGAAATTTGCGGCTTCCATTAAACGTCCAAAAGCCAGAAGCGTTTCAGCTTTAGGAGGGTTTAGCACCACTGTTTTTTGACCAGGGGCTTTTCCCTGGGCTTTTCCCCGGACCCCGCTGTGTGTTCTGCCCTTAAACCCCCATTATAAACTCGTGCTCCTCGCGGTCGCCATGCCCCCTTTTGGCTAATAAATACGCGGCGTATTTGTGGCTTAGTGTGGTCACAAGACACTGTGTGGTATTAGGGGCCCCGCGGGTACGTCTGTGCCAAAGGCCTCGCCCTGGCAAAAGACGGCCCTGGTCATATGCCCAGTAAGAAGCAACGCTGAAGGGTTATCGGCAAGTGGCGCCAACGAGTAGTACTGACGGCGAGTTTCGTGGTCTTTTGCTGGCCAGACCTCATGGCCTGGAACGGTTACCAAGTACGGCAGTGTTTTGTATGCTGGACATTACTGCATACAGTCGGCGTGTTATGATTGTTATTATTATTACAGATGCCATTTACATGATGCAAATTCGTCCATGCGGCAAAAGCCCCATAAAAAGCGTTCATAAAACTGTGTTATTCTCGGCACGCCTACGCATGCCACCGCGACAAACGACAGCTATAATAATACTGACAAGCGGGCTACAGCGGCAACACAAGACGTGCTTAACGAGCCTTTGTGGTACAATATTCGAGATCGCGACGTCAGCCAGCTGACGTTGATCATCAGTCAATCAGACGTGACTTCACTGGCCACGGTCCAGATGTGTCCGTCGATCATAAGATTCAGTCCATCACCATCTTGAACCGCTTTCTCTTGACATGTTGCTAGCATCGTAAGTTCAACTAAAAAAATATATTGGCCCAGTGTCGACGTATTGTGCGACCGTCCGTTTACCTATGCACTGTACTGCGCAACTTCAACCGTGACCTTTGACCTTTTGAGCAAAAAAAATCGGCACGTCGTGATTAGTGCCACCGCAAACGTCGACACAGATTTTTGTTTATCTACGAGCTTGGCCTTTTGTATTTGAGTTCAAAGCCCGGGTGGGACAGAAAAACGGACGGACGAACGGACGGAGAAACGGACGCGCAAGACCCGTTATGCAGTCTATTAGGACGGCCTCCCAATAACGTAGCTCGATAGAGGATGCTACAATACTGCCGTTGTGTGGCGATTACGAATGTCGCACTATGAGGAATCGTGGGTGGCAAGAAACTCGTCGTTAATTCTTCTCGTTTATGCTACCTCTAATCACTCGGCAACACACAATTTATGCATGGGCGTATCTCTCCAACCGCCTTCGCGCTTCCAATTATATGAGCCTAATATGTCATAGCTCGGTAACAATAACTTTAAACGTAACATGGGTTCGTAGAGCAGCACATTTATTTATTCAATAGTGACAGGATAAACGCACGGATATAATTATAAAACGTACATTTTTTATTTTCATCATCACTTTGGCAAATATGAACAAGTGTTAGTTCTTCCATTGATGCCTTCAAATAGGCTGACTGTGCATGGAGTTGCAGTAAAATTACCACCATAACCTGCGATCTGTTTGCCCCACTGACACTATACAGTGCTGTGACATACCTGTCGCTGAACGACATCGAACTCAAAGAAGCGCGGCAAGTTGTAGACGACCGACAACACGGCCACAGCGAGGACGTGCAGGCGTGCCGCCTCCACACTGCGTCTGCCCGGAGAGTCGTACGGCCGACACACGCACAGGTACCGGTTCATCGTCACCAGTACCGTCAGATAGACCGTGCCCGTCTCAGCGATGATCGCTGTCGGAAACAGATACTTGCCGGCGTACGGCAGCACAGACTTGAGCCACGGCAGAGCCAACGTGTACAGCTGCACACGTAACATGTACAACAGATAAATCGATAGAAGACATAGTCTTTATATGCATGTTCACGCACAGTACATGATACATGTAATATGAAAACTTCTCTATCTCATATTGTTATGCGGTTGTATTGTCCGCGCCACGGGTATTGCCGTCCGTCCGTCTCTCTGTCTGTCCTCCCGTATGGCTTTTAACACATGAGCTGTTCTTAGGTAATTGAAATGTGAAAAAAACAACTGTTTAAAGTAGCGTGCTCACACGCTTCACGCTATGTGCATGTTTTTTGCTAGAACGAAAGGTAGGTTACAACAAATACTGCACCAGAGTGATACCTCGTCAGGACACTACGACACTACCGCTCTGAATTACGCACTTTCGTGACATATACGTCGGCGTCGTAGACGTGTAGTAGTAGATCTACGTATAGCAGTAGTATAAGTGGTAGTGGTGGTGGTAATGGTGATAGTCGCCTTGCAGTCCTGATGGATCGCTGACTGTTGATGACGTGCAGTAAAGTGCTCAGCAGGTGACAGCATTTCGTGACACAAACCGCTGCATTAATATTTCACGCGCGGAAAACGCACTGACGTCACATTCGCATCAACGTCCATCGCTTCATGCACTTGACGACCTCGACTTTCGCACTCACGCACGCACGCAGTGATTTCTATGGACGAAGTACTAAATACTGGGAGATGCCTAGAAATCAACGATGTTAAGCAAAATGTTGCTTAAATTTTTGCACATTTTGTGTTTTTAATCTAAATTGTATCTGTAATGTTTTTGATTGTATAGAGTATTGTAAAATAAAGCTACAGACAATTGTTAGAGACGGGAAAATAGAAAACAGTATGTTTCAGACTTCAGTAAGTAAGCAGGTAAAACTGTAATTTTTCTTTCACGTGGATTTTACACAGATTGTAGTAAAATAATAGGGAAACGCGCCACATTCCTGGGAAAAGTGGAAGTACGGGTCCTTGCGGCCTTTCCGCCCATTTCCTTTATACCCCATTTACACGATCGAGCAAACATCGAGCAAATGTCGAGCAAACGTCGAGCGGACATCGAGCTGGCTCATCCAGCTAACATATAGCTAGCTCGTCAAGCCAGCTTAATCGTGTAAAAGTGGTATTACACACTAATGATGTTTTCCAACTTGCATTAACTGCGCCTGCGCTTTCCGTCACTTAGTGACTCAGGTGTAAAAACGCACTTCACTCCCACAGAGACAGTGCGATGATATCAACATTTAACAACCTCGGCTAACTCAGCTACCTTGATTTTAGATTTCCTGCAACGACAGGTATTTCGCAAAAGCTATAGTCACCGTGCGTTTTATCGATATTTCACATTGTTGTTTTATTCTACTCTTAGCAAAGGCACAGGATATTTGACCGGCAGTCGTTTTCGTTTTGATCGGTCAGATAGCCTAGAACATATTTGGCCGGCTGCTAATCAAATAGTCACCGTGTTTAGCAAAAGTCCCCCTCTTTGTTTAACGGCTAGGTCACAATGATCGAACGGCGCTGGAAGAGATTAAGCTGCTAGAAATACAGCCCCACATTTAAAACGGCCCATAACATCTGCACGTTATTATGAGGGACCCCGTGTCATAAGGAGCTTACGCTCCGGCACACACTGTATTAGATCAAATAGTATAATAATCCGTGGACCATATTCATATCCGGTGACTGACGGATATAAGATCAGCTTCGTCATTTCTACACTGGTTCGGTTCTTGTCAATCTCTCGAGACAAACTGTAGCCTACTGAGCGGCTATGATGGAGCGAAGCAGCGACCCACAACGACACCTATATAACTAGGAGATCGAAAGTCGCTTGTCATTTGATATGCTTCTTGGATTGCTATAGCGTCACGGTCTGTAGGACTGTCGGCGTAGTTACATGATAGTTATTGTGAACGCACGTTGCACCGAATAATCCCATTTTGCACCAAAATGAATCCGATCATTTCCACATCTTGGGTTCTATTATGACTGTTTGATATCTAACGGATTCATTCTCTAGCCCAACAACTTTTAGTTTGTTAAGGGCCTACATTTTAGATTTTTGACTGTTATTGTTTACAACCAATACAAGTTTGGTTTACTCTTTCACTAAGATCTGAGATCTTACTCGACTGTAATTATTAGACAAACTGTGTTCACAAAACACATATTTTATCGTACATAACTGTCAAAATGGTTTTGATACGGATGTGGACTGAACGTCTGATATGTAATGTCCACGTTTCTGTTTTTCTTTATGTTTTTTTTTGTTTTGGTTTTATTTTTTATTAATTTTTATCGTTTTTTGTTAACATAAATAAAATTGCACTCATTAGGCCGTCAATCCGTTAGTAACGAAAGTTTTGTTTCGATAGATAGTTTTGCAATGTTACGGTGCTATTTCGAGATAGCCGATAAAGAAAAAACAAGGTGCTTTCTAAGCAATTCTTGTCATGCACGGCGTTAAAATTTTAACGTTAATTTAAATTTCACAATAACTTTTATCCGTCAATTTTTTTTAACCACGATAGTGTTCGTTATCGCGTTAATTGGTCAGCTACTGTAATGACTAAGCGCCCTTTGGCGCGCTCAAGGCTAGATGATGTCGCCATTACTGAACACACGCATGGTCAGTGGTCAGATGCAGGGTGATCGCTCGCTGCTGCATAGTCGTACTAATGAGGTGGCACAACATTGACACAGACAGACAGACATCATCTGTAGCTGACGACTTGACGTCTTAGACTATTTTATGTGTAGCCATTACGTTGTAACAGATCTACCGAATGCTAAACGTCAGTGCAACAGATCGTTGAAATGTGGTAACATATCTATTACCAGTTTACCGTAAATTTTCTGTGAAGTGTAGCAATGAAAAAACTTTAAAATCAAAACAAAATTCATCGACCGATTTGATTTTTAATTATCCCTACTACTTACAGTATTCCAAACGCATAAACATACAGCTAGATTAAGTACGAAAACAAAAAAAGACGGCAAGACAAAAAATAAAAAAAACGAAAGAAACAGAAACGATAAGAAAAGTGAAATACAAAAAAACGTATTTTAAAATACAGGGTGGTCCATAAAAACGTGGCACTTTACTTTTGTTCATATCTTTGCCAATTATTGACCGACTTTCAAAATTTTTCCACTGGCACACTCTGCGGAAAATTTGCAATAAGTTGATTATTACATATCGTACCGCAGCATAAATGCGTTTTTACACTACCTTGTGAAATATAACTGAAATATAAATGTATAACTATAATAACAAACGAACATTTTTGGAAAATAATAAAACACTTTCGACCAACATTGCGGTGAATGGTCTGTATGACACTAAACTGTGTGAGTTTAACACGGTCTATTGTCATACAGACCATTTACCGCAATGTTGGTCAGAAGTGCTTTTTTTCATTTACCTAAATGTTTGTTATTATTGCTAGTTTTTTCTGACGTTTATTTTTCACAAGATAGTGAAAGACGTATTTATGGTAAAATGAGGTATATAATAATTTCACTATTGCAATTGTTAGCAAAGTGTTTCATTCAAAAAAATTTTGAAAATCGGTCAACAATAATGCGAAAATATGGACAAAAGCCACGTTTTTATAGACCACGGTGTAGTGCACGTGCTGTAATATATAAATGCCAACCATCAGCTACGTTTAAAACATTCATCATTAATAATCCAATATTTTACAACCTCAAATCATCAAAGTAAATTTTAAGAAGTAGTACAACAGAAAAGTTTAAAATTGTTCCAACTTAGCTTAATTTTACTTAATTCGGCCAAGATCGTTATTTTCATATGTACACTCTTGCCGTAAAGTTGCAACTAATCGATCGTTAAAGATACCGTCAAATTCCAAACGAATCACTACACTACTTTGTGAAATATATTCCGTTTTATAATACCGGTAAGTGAGCCACAAAGTATCTTAACTTTCAGCGTACTAAAGCGGATTATATCTCAAGATGCGTTTACAATAAGATGAGGTCTTAAACACTGTGTTTTTGAAGTTTTCGCTGATACAGCTACTACAAAATTTATGAAAATCAATTTATATCTTGATAAAGTTAAGAAAGTTTATAAATTAGAAACTTACTTTTTATTACAAACGAATGTGTGAGTAGTGTCTTAACGGCATATCAAGACAAACGATTAGGCCTGGCCACTCAGTGCCACTACACACCTGCGACAAACAGCAGGGTTAAAAGCAGGTGAGATAAATTAATAGCAAACTAGCAAAAAACAACAACTGCAACACTACGGACGAGCAGGTATAGCCGGGTACCTGAAACGACGAGATGACGCGGACGACCAGTACGGCGGAGAGGAAGAGCGTGTCACTCATGCCGAGTGAGATGAGTAACAGCGGAGTGGCGGAGTTTGACTTGTCGTGGCGTAGACAGATCATCGCCAGAGTATTGCCGGCGAAGCCGAACAGACAGAGCGAGCCCATGAGAACGGTCGAGATGATGAAGTCGTAGAGGCGACAGGTCGGAGTGTAGAGTGAACGCGGGAGTTGACCACTGCTGACGCCGGCCACCGATCCACCCGATGTCAGGTTGGACATCTCCTCACACGCCGCTATCAGGTCCGCCTCGCTCTCAGCCGTCGCGTTGCAGTTCCACACCTCAGCTTCCGCCGCCGCCATCTCCGAAACCGTCTGGCTTGGTAGTCTTCTGTCACAGAGAAGTATAATTCGATACCAACCTAACCGCTGGGAAGTTGACGGCAGTATATGGGAGCTCTGCAGACTTCCCACTCATATAACTGTGAGCTGTGTTCGCACACGCTGCCTTTAAAACGGAGATAAGCTGTGAGACAGCGCTAGCTGTTGACTATGGATGACTGTTAATCCTTTTTTTACCTGATGACAGAGACGGCGGGAAGGTGTAGATTTCAGCGACGACTGCGGAGCGGATTACAATTGTCAACGCGCGTCGCGCGATCGTCGTAGAGTCGTCGTAGTGTTTCCGCGTGATAACGACACGGCAGCTGTAGGTCAGCCGATCACTCGCTAGCGCCTCACTGTCGCCAGCTACTGCTGCTGCTGCTGTAACAGCGGATTCATCTTTCACGCATCTCACGTCGCCCACTACACGAACTGCTAACTAGCAGAGGCAGCAGCAGCAGCAGACTGCGACGCTTCTTGTAAATCTGTTACGTAGCAGCAGTGCCAAAAACACACACCGAGATAAACAAATATACATTTAGAACAAACAAGCAAACAAACAAACAACTAACGAACAACAGTATACCCAGCACACGGCATGACAGTTTGCATATTAGTGTTTAGTATGCACTGCGCGAACGGCGGTGTCACAAAAAAACTAGCAACAAAGAACAAACAAGCACTAGGACTACCGGTACACAAAATACTAAAGATAGAATCAATCCGCTTGCATTATCTCCATTTCTTTACAGTGCATAGAGTCCACACAGTCTACACAGAGAAGAATTTAAGTCGGTTCAGTTCGTGTGTCACATGCATCTGTGGCAGAATACCTAAGTGATCTGTCGTCTAATGCAATCGTGTCCGTGTAATGTGCCATATTTTATAAAATTGACGTTCAATTTATCGATGACTGACCGAACATTCCGACGCAACACGGCAAAGAGATGTGCGGAACGCGTTTTGGTCCTCCATTTTCCATCTCTGGGTTCAGTATTTCTCGGTGTATCCTGCAATCCGATCAACTGATCAATCTAGTTGGTTGATGAAGTAGCACTCCTAGAGGTCGATCGCGAGACACGACTCGTGGTAGTCTAAGTTCAGCAACATTCTCCCGGCCGGCGGCTGATGAATGTCAGTCGTAGAATGCACTGCAGTGCAGCCAGCTGCTGTAGCCGCATCTGTACCTGATGTAGCCAGAGAAAGGAAGAAAGGATGGTTGGACCTCAGTGGCGTAAAGCAAAATCTTGCATAACTTTTTGCATGTTTTGCGTTTTGTTCAATGCTGTATCGAAAAGAAAATACAACAAAATTGTTATAAATTACTATTGTAACTTAGTAATTTTGTCATCTGCAGAAACTGCTGTAGCAACTGTAACAAAGTTTATACTATTCTAGCTGGCTTTTTTTTACAATTAAATTTTCAGTTCATATTTTTACGTTCGCTGAGAGCTAAGGGCTTGGACCAATCACTCACTCACTCACTGCTGCGCGTAACCAGCTGTGAGTCGTAGCGCCCTCCACGTTGACCGGTCGTCGGCAAGAGCCCATGCGTTGGACCAATCGCGTGCAGATATTTTGCGTTGAGGTAGGCTATCAGCAATGTCTTATCAAAATTATCATCATCATCATCATCATCATCATCGACAACCGTGGGCTCAATGCCCGTTGGTGTCTGACGCCATTCTTACTATCGCTGCCCACCGCTGCCTATCTAGGGCAGCGTGGCTTAACTCC
>Ga0056128_1006752_pt1 | contig 14492 bp, 6 predicted proteins | sample WorMetLIZISLAND2_FD_71113 | JGI IMG/M metagenome (GOLD analysis project Ga0056128, IMG submission 71113) | Marine gutless worms symbiont microbial communities from Max Planck institute for Marine Microbiology, Germany - Olavius geniculatus... ... | reverse complement strand
GCAAAAGTTTCGTTTTCAGTCTGCTGCGGAAAACTTGCAACGACGGCGATGACCGGACTGACTCCGGCAAACTGTTCCAGACCGATGCAGCAGTCGCTGGAAAGGTGCGGTCGCCAATGGTAGAACGGTAGAAGCTTGATGTAATAAGACGGATTATTAGCTTGAAATACGAAAATTCAAATAACGTAAAATACAAGAAACATGCGACACTGAAACGCGTTAATTAGGCTATCTTACACACCAGCACAAGAATAATCTGCAGTTTAGTCTTTTGATAAACTCCAATTTGTCGTAAAATTCACACATAAAGCCTGCAATATACACTTTTGTAATCTTTTACTAAAGCACATAACATTTCACTAAAGCACAAGTTACACAAAAACAACACATCTGACAGGGTAAACATGTCTTTATTGGCACCAACTTTCGGCCGATTTAAAAATTATTTCATTTCCGCTGAGAAAATGCCCCACAGGGCCTAAAATTTTATAGCAAATTCGTCTAAATCGAAATTTGTACCATTGGCGCACGCGCTATATGTTCGCGGCTACTTGAAATATCTTTACGTTCTCTCTCATTGGGGCGCTGCACCCGTAAGCTTATTAAGCCTACAGTCTATACGCAATAATCAAATGTAATCTCACTTTTACGGCTGTAGCCTAACAAAATGCACTATGCGACGTAACAAAAAGCATAACGATTAACAGGTTATTTCAGCGATATCGATTCAAGTACTATAGTATATTAACTAATGCTGTCACGTTACAACACATAAAGGGTTAACATATGCACAGAGAAGTCTTTCTTTATCGGCGTAACGTGTAAGCTGACATATTGTAATTATTCGCGTAACAACATAGCGTTATAACAAGCACGCATCTTATTATATATTGTGGTATTATTATAACTTTGTATTTAACTATTTGTAGCAACCTATGGCCAATCCACACTCACGAAGCAGACACGACTCAACCCAGGTGTGAATTGGTCATTACTACTAAACTCATTCACTTTCGTCATTAGGCCTATAAGTAGCGTGGTCCGAAAAAAAACACCATTGTTTTTCAACCATTTGTAGGCCCACGTAATCGCAGTGTACATTTTTTTACATTTACGCGAAATATTTTAGGCCCATTATTATTATTATTATTATTTTACTCTTATTATTAATGCCATTTAGGCTATGTGGCGCTAGTTCGAAAAAATGCAGCAAAAGCGCCAAGTCAACTGTTACAGACTGTCAGAAGCTTCTGTTTGTAATCTACCTGTATGCTGCAACAGATTCGTACATAGGTTTTTGGGTGCTGTATTCATACCAACGCTGGGCAAATTAAGAATGGTTTTATATGGACGTAATAAAAAATCAACGGATATACGATAGAGACAATTTTCCACCACGCATTCGCTGACTGTAAGCGCAACTAATACACCGCTTACACGATCGAGCAAACATCAAGCAAACGTCGAGCAAATGTATTCAAAATACACGTGCTAACTGCTCAACTGCACGGCGTCTGCTCGATGTTTGCTAGCATTCATCCGGCTAGCTCGACGAGCTGTGGTAATTAGGAGGGCCGGCGGGTTGTAATTGGATATAACACGTGATCAGCTGCAGTGGGCTAAGCCTAGGCCTACATTTGAGCCAAGGGGCGGGGTTCCATCAGGCCTGCTTGATATTTGCTCGACGTTTGCTCGATCGTGTAAACGGGGTATAACTAACTTTAACAGATTTGGGATAGCAACTTAATAACGCCGGCAAGTCTGCCATCAATAACAGGCTAAAACTTCTGACACACGTGCAACTATGTCTTGCGTGTGGTAAAGGCGAACTCACCTTGGCATCAGTTGACTAAAAAGTACCTAAACTATATCCAGCAGCGGGAAGCTACAGACTTAATCATCGTCCATACAACAGTGGCTTGGTGACACTCGATTTACGATCAAGAGGTCAGGGGTTCGACTCCCGATCGGGCCGCTATCACTTGGATGGATTACTGCCTGTGGACAGGTAAAGCATCTCGGTATATAACCAACACTATGGTCAAATCAGCCTTTTATCTCTCCGGAGTAAATAAATCGATTACCGGCCTGTCTGGTTGGGGTTAAAACGGAACGCGTTCACCAGTGTCGGGTGGTAGGTGACACTCTCTGATCTCATATGGTAGGTGATGCTCCGTCGCTGTGAGATGGGATCTACCATTTACAGCTATAGACAATCTTTAACCTTTACAGTCGACAAACGGTGATTTCCAGTCTATGGAACGAGTTTTCATCTAACATCACCTCTAGCGTTTCAAGACTTTCCTGTCTTGTCGCTCATACCGCGGACCTACTTATCCGACAGTTTATTGACATGGTCCTATTATAGAAATAGTGCTTATTATTTAGGCCATCATTAGCAACCGCAAGCCTACTACACTGACGTTAACGACGACGAACGAACATCTACGGACTTCATAGACTTCGGGAGTTCATACTTAAGAAGATATTAAGTAGCCTACGCAAGAAAATAGCGGTTAAAAACTCATGGCGGAAATACATTTCGGTACCCGCACATCAAGAGTATTGACAGGTTGTCTGTCGCCGTACGAAAAGTATAGAAATACGTCATATTATTTTATTAATTGCTATTATCGCCATTTCGCGAGAAAATATTGCAGTTCGTCCGATCGCCTTCCGATGCAATAGAATGCAGTGGCTTCTATCCCCCAAATATGGAATCAAAATCGGCCGCAACTTCCCCACACTTTCCGACTCAAGTTCCCCCACTGAGCTTTTTTTTCTCTCTAGGGAGAAAATTTTGTTAATAATAGATTAAAAATAGAGGGAATGAAAAATAAAGAAAAAGTTTGGTTGAGTGTAGATTGCCAAATGAAAAGGGGAGGGGGAAGATTTGATTTGCACTTTTAACATAACTCCCGCCCCTATTTTTGACTGTGATATAAGCCACTGGTGGAATGTAATGTACAGTGTACAGGGAGTAATTGCTTGTAGAGAGCTGAGACGTAGAAAGTGCAGTTAGTAGTAAATCTTATCATACACAGATATAGGCCTACCATCAGCAGGTGCGCGCAAATAAATTAGCATAAATTAGCATAAATCAAAATAATCTGCCGCTGACTGGTTGCAGGAATAGCGGACACTTTGAACAGAGTGTCATGGCTACGCACAAAACGAAGAGTGGGGTCTAAAATGTAGCGGTGGTATGTCTGCTAGCTGCACCTTGGGTTCAGTTGTATGCCAGTGCGGGCAATGAATGGCCGCATAGTGCGCTGCGGTATCATTAGCTTATGCCAATCAGCTGCCACTTCCGAAACTGGAAAGCGCTTCTGGATAGGCTACAAGCAGAGCTATGGCACCTATCTACACCTTTTCCCAACTGACTGGCAGCCATAGCACGCGCAAACGGGACAATTTTACGTCTCAAAATTTCAGGCTACCGAAAAATTGTATTCTTATCGACAAAACTTTCGTCCAAAAATACAAAAGTTAATGATGAAAATGTCCCACACTAAAGAAATTTAAAAGCAAAATTGAAATTCTGAGCACCCGTATCTCCGCCGTCGAAAATTTGCAGCTGTTTGTCGGGGAGCAAATTTTGAGAATTTTTTAAACTCCACAAAAAAACAAAGGAACAAAGTTCTGAGTTTCTCAGGCGGGATCAGAAGTTAATAACATTGCCACAATTTTTTTTCACAGCAATTTTTGTCACTAAATTTAAACGCCTTTGACTACAAAGTTCATTATGATTTGAAACTCAGTCTTATTGTTTAACCAATCTTGCAAGCGTTGGGACTCCATTTTTCTAAGATGTGGACCCAACATTTTTCGTATTTGCGTTACAAATTTTGGTCGAATTTCCCTAATAAAATGTGCTCCGGTTTATCGGAAAATTGCTACTTTCTCCCCTCCAACATTTTTGCCCGCAACGCCGCTGCTTAAATGGCGAAAATCATGAATATTCATATGGCCTAGACGAGGTTGCAGCCGCAGCAGTACTTCTGCGGGTAATCGGGTGAGTGAACCAGCATCTCCTGGCCGTAGACCCAGTATCTACCGGTCTTGTTCTTCCACGTGTAGGAACATTCCGACACCGGGATAGCGCGCAGTCGCTGACGCTGTACAAATAACAATGACCACATCAAGATACTGACAGACTGCGCCGGATCAGTGCACATCAACGACGTGACACACTAATCTGTTCTGCGAGCGTTCGTGAAAGCAACCTAGGCCTTGTCTCTCTTTCAAGACACTAGCTTTTATATTTTTAGCCGACCGTACTTACATGTAAGTAACGGTCGAGCTTATGGCACGGTTTTCGTCGTTTATCTGTTTGTCTGTCCGTCCGTCGTCGTCTGTCATGGATGTATTCTGGCTAACGGTAGGTATTAGGGAAAAGTTATTATACGAATAATTAGCTATGTGTCTTAATCCTCGATACGCAAAATTTTAGCGATCTAGTGTAAGGTGAACATTTTCAAATTCGAGGCTAAATGGAGGGGTAGAAAAATTGTGCGTTTTTAACGGAAAACTGACGATATCTCGGAAACGGTCAGAGATAACGTCCAAGGTTACTAATAAAAAATCACTAATAAAAAGTGCCATACGCTCTGTCAGATAAAGATAATTGACCGTGAATGACTTTGAAGGTTACTGACAACTAGTACGGTCGGCTATCCCAACGACAGCTGGGTTTTTTGTTTTAAATTTTCACACCTTACTTCTCATTTTACCAGCACACTTATTTTTAGTTTATTAAGTAACTAATTAATTTTTAAAAATATGTTAAAGTCAAAAGTAGATAAAACTCTTCAAAAGCACATAAAGTTGATTAGCCTACAAAGGCATTATAAAATGCGGAATCTCATTACTATTATTAGAGTTTTATTTCTACACTTTCTAGAGTTAATATCAGACTTATATAACGCAAATTGCAAACTGGTACACGCAAATAACATAGGCTAATTCTAAGAAGATAGTAAAGACCTGCATGATGATGCGCGACATGTGGAACTGTCGTTCGTGGTCTCCAAGCAACGCCTCTGAAGCGTTGCACAACTCTTCTTCTGGGTGGTTCGCTATCGGCCACACCTATACAGCACGGGCACCGGTATCAATTATTATTCCATTATAGATGAAACTATCCACCTTGCTATTCTTTCCCAAATTTTCTTAAAAATCGAAGCATCCTTAAGCCCAAATTTTGTATTCTAGAACCTCGCATTTTTTAGGTTGAAAGTAGAAAAAATATTGGGTCAGCCGAAATTAAATTACGACCAACATAATTGTCAGCAGGAATGACGTAACTGAACTGAACTGACATGGTTAAGTTTTTGACGAACTGGCCAATGGACAAGCAGTAATGCATTACAGTAGGCACCGTCTGACGGCGTCGTTGACTACGTGACTACGCACACGTACGCATCAATCAATGACCAGTGGGCTTGCGCTGCTCGCCCATTGGTCACTTCGCCAACAACTAAACGTATCAGTTCAGTTCAGTTGTGTTGTTCGTACGCGCTTTTACACCTCAGATTTTAGACAAATTATTATAAAGAAAGAAAAAGGGAGAGAGAAAAAGAAAGAAAGAAACGTACCCTTGGTTGTGTCTGTTCAAAAACCTCTTGTCCACTGACAGTCTTGACCAGATGACTTGGCATGTCCGTATGTTCAACGATGTGCTCGCTCAAGTTGTTTGTGCTAAGACAAATACACAAGTCACTCATTAAAATACAGCTTTAAACTATCTAGTCTATCTCACCCTGTAGATATCACACAGCTATAGCAACAAGAGGTGCGCACAGAAATATATAGCATAAATTAGCATAGCTTAAATTATGGCTGTAAAAATGTGCAGAGGAAACGATGTAAAAAGTGCCGTTACGGCCACACATGAAATGGGCGAGTCTAAAATGCAGCTGCGGTGGTATGTCTTCTGGCTGCACCGCAAATCCAGCTGTTTGCAAGCGCGAACGACGGATGGCCGCATAATGCGCCGTCAATCAGTCAATCAAAACATGTGGACAAACACGCTGCTTGACAATAAGGGTCGCTTGTAGCTTGTGGTGTCTACAAACAGTTTAATTGTACTAAATAATAGCCTACTGACTATTCAATGCGTAGGTTGATGAAGCATTTGAGATGTTTGTATCCTTGACAGGTTCGACAAACAATTCGACCGTCCCCGCCACACGATATGCACCTGAAACACAATGCAGTTAAATGTATTTTAACCACACCGCTAATAAAGCCGTGGCTACACAAAGCGATTCGCTCTTTCTGGGTGTTGTCTGAGCTTTCGAACGAGAAAATCAAACATGTCAGACGACATGTCGTAAAGAATGAGTATGCACAACTCGATCCGATTTCCTCGAACGAGGTTTTTAAACCTCGGAAGGCTCGGCGACGTCGGACGACACCTCGGACGAGAAAATCGGTGCGTGTAACGTAAAAGCAGCGCAGTAAGTAAGTATATAATATGATACGTACTGAAAATGATTTTTACTGTAAAACTGACATTTAATTCAAATGGCACACTTGTTACTTTGTTACTGAGCTACCGAAACATTTTACGACGAGGCATATTGTCTGATAAGTTTAGCCCACATTGTAAACATATGACGTATTATAGTAACAAGATTTGTAGTGTGTCGTTGTCCAGAGTCATCGCACGCTGTGAACGGAAACGTGCTGCGACGGCGTCAAGTTCAACCAATGACCAATGGGCTCGACCTGCTTGCTCATTGGTCAGTTCGTCAAAAACTAAACCGTGTCAGTTCAGTTCAGTTACGTCGTTCTGTACGCGTTTTACCGTTTTCTGCCGGTGCCGTGGCATCTCCAGCATGAATCCACGTGACGATGCCCGTGTGGATCGGACTTCATGCAAATTACTACTACACAGTACTACTACTACAACTACAACTACAACTACAACTCTGTGTGGGTCGGACTTCCAGAGTCTCCCGGACCCGTGGCATGAGATGCAGCGTTTGAAGCCTCGTCCGAGACAGTTGTAGCAGCGAATGCAACCGAGACAACGACAGCCCATGCACGGCTGCAGAAAAACAGAACAGAAACAAAACAATTTCATATTGATGATAAAAGTAACAGGAAAATCTGCCAGCCCGATGCTTACATATTACGCGGCCATCTACCTGGCTATTCGCATGATATAAGCCAGTTAATTGCTTTAACGGCGTGAACACATAACTTGAGTTCATTTATGACGAAAGTCTTAAGCGTTTGAGATGATACATGTCAAGGCGTGTTTACGACATTTAAGAAGCTTATGCGTCATTTTTTGGAGGTTTTTTGATTGCTTTTTTGGTTCGTTTTCGAGTTAGGAGCCCCCACACTGGGCAGACAAACAGACAAGACGTATAAAAGCCTATCCGCTTCTCTTTAATAAACTCATAATTCCGGCTTGCTCACCACGTTACTTATAGGCGTTTTCGTTCTCATGCAACATCCCCCCTTCTACCTATAGTTTCATAACAGTCAGTCATGTCTCAGAATGTGATGAATAAACTGTTAATTGGCAATAATAATTTATTATTGTCTGCAGTACATACGACGATGGCTGCGGTGTGTGGGACCTCAATAAGATGCGTTTCATCGTGAAACATCTGCGTAGGATGACAATGTATCTCCCACGGTAACGGCGCTCTCCCGTTCGAAGCCGAGTCAATTGGCTGGCCTAAAAAGCATCAGCAATCAAGCAATCATAAATTAGCATAAATTAAAATAATATGTCACTGATTGGCTGCAGGAACGCTGTAAGAAGTTCTGCTTTTACCACGCACAAAACGAAGAACGTTAGTAAGTAAGTAAATAAATAAGTAAGTAACGCAATTTATACTTCGCGAATCGGTCATCGCGTTGTTATGCACGACCACGGCTATAAGTCATTGTATGGAATGAAAAAAGTTTAGAACATACCGGTATGACAAAATTCGAATTTGTATATAATGACATTGATGCGTTGTTTCATACCTGTGAAGGGTTCTTGTTCCCAAGCGGTACTTCTGACCTCCGTGAACGTCTCCAGCGTATACTGCACACGATGAAAACATCAGTTGCATTAAATCAACGTACATACTACAGGACAAAAAGAACAAAAAGAACCCCTACCACAAAGACCACAAAAAGAACATCTATTTAGCGTTTAAGTTTAATTCTTTTTGTACATCTGTTATGTTTGCAATTTTTGGTTACTCGCGTATCATTTTCATTGAATTGCGTCGCTCGTCGTCTGCCGATGTAGACAAGTTATGTTTTCGGGCAACTCTAGACTTCGATCACAAATAATTATGTCGGGAACGGATCGTAAAACCAGTCGGGAATAAATTGTAATTTCGTCATGATGGTCGGTCTAGCTAACGATAAACGCTTTGATTGATTCACAATCTGTGTGTGGAGAAACACCGAGATTCCGATAAAAAGGATGAAAATATTTTCAAATAAATGAGCTCAGGTTGCGCAGATTTAGGTGGACGGCGGCACAAAATTTCAGCACTGGGCGAACACGTTTTTTTGCTTTACGACGGTCGGTGCTGCACTATCTAAGTGCGAACTAGAAACCGTAGACGTACGAACGTGATATGCGTTGGAAGCAACGATCTTGTCGAGTTTCATCGTGTTAACAGCTGCTTTGCCGTAGCAACAGTTCTCCGATACGAACGTTCTCAGCGCGGCTCGAGCCTCGTCTTCATTTATGTGGTCCGGACTGCATAGAAACCAAAACGCCACACCAGCATAACGTTAAGTTGCATTATGAACAAACATCATTATTGGCCGACCGTTAGGCGTTAGGTGTCATCTCTCTGTCTGTCTGTCTGAAACACATGTACTGTGGCTAAACGGTAGGTCGTATGAAGTCAACGATGGTACCGTTGGATAGGGCAATGACGTGTTCCTACAAATCTTGTGCGGCCGGCCAGCTTCTCGTGGTGGAAGTGTCTTGGCCCGACGTCAACCGAGCGACCGGCGACCACTGGCAAAGATCACCTGCCACTTGCCTCTGACCGCACCGGCCCAGCAAAGCGCCGAACCCCCCCCCCGTGATCCGGTTCCTGAGAGTTCATCGCCGGCGTCTGTTCGTGTTTTTCCCACAATCGATCCACGACGCCTCTGAAACTTCCTGGAACGAGTCAAGGCAGTGACCCGCCTCCCCCCCGACCTGGAACGAAAGAGAGAGAGAGAGTTTCTCTGTCAATAGTAAACATGTCTCTATCTGCAGCGGTTTGGCCGCAATTTTGAACGTAAAGTTTCTGCCTGCATGCAGTCATCACACACGTGTGCCAAATTATCGTATCGTATTCTAGCGATAATTGTAGCGTCCGATATAGCAGCGTCGCCATAGCGTGTATGGGATTTTAGTCGAACTGAAACTCCGCTGTGCTCGCCAAGTTACATGCAGGCCTACACAGTATACGCGGTACTCTTATTTCTTGACCGAGGCCTACTTTGATCGCTTATCTTTCACTACAGTGTCTGGAGTATTATAACTGCATGTCCATAATCTCACTTCACTCAAATGTGACGACCGAAACGTGGCTCGGGTCTGTGCACAATTGAGTTCATTTTCAGGCAAAACACGCCGTCGATCACAGCCAAAGTTTTTTCAACACGGTCTGCAGTGTATTAGGCCTTCGTAAACTCGAGTAAAGCCTTGGCTACAGGAGTAGACAGAGATTACACCGTGCTCGCGTCTTACAAGCACCGATCTTGTTGTCCGTAGTGTTTTCCGAGCTGCTCAGACGAGAAAATCGTCGTGTCGTTCGATCTGTCCGATTTACTCGTCCGCGGGACAACACCTCAGACGAGGAAATCGGTGCCTGTAGCCACGGGATAATATACCGTAGTTCGCGTTGAAACCTATACGTAGCCTATAAAGCGTTGTTGTGAAAAACGGCGAACATACGAAACCAGCGAAATAATAATAAAAATGATGATGATATGATAAAGTTGCTGATATACCATGGAATGGGTTTGTCGTGTTCGATGGAACGGTCTTTCTGTATGCTGTCCGTCTCATATGGCGGAGGAACATATGGAGCGGACGCTACAGGCAAACAAACACAGCAACAAGGTCAAAGGTCAAATGTCAAAATCACGAGGTCACACATCACATTAGCATTAGCTAAATTTCAATTTGCAAGTTGTGACTTTTAACCATTTATTTGCTCTTAATGCTACAGATTTTCCAAGTAATTGAGTAAATAAAACATAAAATCATATGGCTCATAACTTTAAAGAATAGCTCATCTTTTGTAATCTATATTTTTGTGTTGTGTATAATTTTTTTAATTAATAGCATTTTTTTAACAAAATCAGATATGAAAAAAGTTTATTTTTGCTTAGTTATTTTCTTGCTGGCTAATTAATTTACACTACGAACAAAAATATGGATCGCAATCAAAAATATTATTGTAGATAAGCCGATATAAACATATGCAGTTAACAGTAGTACAAAAATAAATATTTAAAAGCCAAAAATACAAATAAACTGTTCAAGATTTGTTAAGGCATGACACATATGCTCGCCATGTTTGTCTATTAGGCATTTTGTCAAAAACTAAACCGTGTCAGTTCAGTACAGTTCAGTTACTTCACTCTGTACCCATATACGCGCCTTTACACTTCAGCAATTTAGTGATGATACTCATATCCGGTTTAATATAGGTAACGATGATCGGTACTCGGTATTCGATACTCACAGTCGGCGTAGTATCCGACGGTCTCGTAGCCGGGCACCTTGTGCAGCGTGGAAACATCGAGTGGGACCAACTGCGGTTCTGGGCCGGTGATGTCTTCGGGCAGGTCAGCAGACGGGATATCGGGTCCATCGTACATTGGACGGTCACCCGGGCTAGGCTGCCAGGCTACATGTGTACACATTAAAACACAACAATACTTATTGGACCACCCTGTAGATCAGTAACTAGTAGCACTCGGAGAGCAGAGCACGAAAGTTCGCCGAGATATTTTGCTTTAAGCTTACCTCGCACCGCGTTAAACTGCCAGCTAGCGGTCTATAGTCTATAACGTAGTCTGTCGCATCAACGAAGTTAATCTACGCTTAGCCCGGTTAGTACTTGGATGGGTGACTGCATGTCGGCAGACGGATTGCAAACCATTTAATTCGGTATGACCAATTCAGCCTAGCCATTTCTTTGTGGGTAGGCGCAATGAGTACCATCGACACAGGCACACCGCGCGATGCAGCTCCGTGATCTATCCGTGGTCTCGCAGTGTATATAAACTGGTCTGGTTGCAGTAACAGCAAAGAAAACGAAGATCAGCTTCGCCCCATAAGCTTTGTGGCTCACTGGCTGGGGGGAATACTTTACGTTTTTGTGACAATAAACTGTGACTCAGTTGCAATTTAAGCTCAGAAAAAAAATAGTTTAGTAGTTCTTTTGGTGGAAGGAAACGCGCCGCCCTGCCCCCAACATTTTGAGCTGCCTCAAGGGCCCCCTGTCTTGGCTGTCGGGTTCGATTTTTTGCCCTTCGACTTTGTCGCACTAACATCTCTTTTCTGCAGTTGTCTTTCTATCAAAACCTCAAGTAACAAGAAACCCAGCTGTCGTATAGAATAGCCGACCGTACTGGTTGCCAGTTACCTTTAAGGACATTTAAGGTCAATGATTTTCATCTAATCTGAAAGAGCGTATGCCGGTTTTTGTTAGTGATTAATAGTAACTTTGACCCTACCTTTCACCGTTTCTAAGATACGGCTACTTACGGCTTGAAATTGAAAGTTTACATTAAAAATTGCGGCCGAACCGCTGCAGATAGAGACATGGTTACTAGTGACGGCCTATAAAAAGTCGCCAATGCTCTATCCGATGGTACTATCGCCGACCCCCTACGACTTACCGTTTAGCCACAATACATCCGTTACAAACGACAGACGGACATACAGACGACGAGTACGTTCGGCTAAAAACGGGGTTTCGTTTTTGGCCAACCGTTAGGTCGAGTGTTTGGCACGGTATGTCGTCTGTCTCTCGTCGTCTGTCTGTAACGCATGTATTGTGGCTAAACGGTACATCGTAGGGATTCGGCGACTGTACCATAAGATAGTGCGATGATGAGTGAGTTCTATAGGCTGACAAGGCCAAATTTCGAGGCTAAAAAGGAAGCCAAGGCCTGGACCATAAGCCGAGGTCAAAGCTGAGGCCAAAAAGTCGAAACCAACTGTTCAAGGTCGAGGCCAAGGCCGAAATCAAATGTAAAACTGAATATGACTATAGTATCGTAAGCTAGAAGTTTTATAGTACAAAGCACTATACGACCTACGCCAGGCCGAGGCCAAATGCTAAAGGTGAGACCCAGACCGAGACCAAAAGTTCGGCCTCGAGACCAATTTGTCCTCAAGGACCTAACATCTATGAAATAATAATTATGTTAGGCTGAGACGGTCTGTCTAACGACCGGACGGACCTGGATATGACAAGGACCAAACTCAGCACAGAGAAAGCTTAGGGTCATTAAGCAGGCGCATAGTCGATCACTCACACTGGACACAGATTGCGTAGTTTTTTGCCACACTAATGATCGATTCTCCGTATGTGATGGGCAGTACTCGAATCATTTATATTCGAATCGAACCGATAAAGATTCCACTGACTTTTGAGACTCGTCGCTGCAACGCGCTGTTAAATTTAGTCAGTGGAATTTATTTGCAGAAAATAATATTAAACAAACATTTGTGTTCGTTGTGATTCTATGCCTACGTATAGTATATCATAGTTTGGCCTATAATAGTCGTATCGCATTTGGCGTTTTGAAATGTCCACCTTTTTCCAGCTCGCAAGATTACAATGCGCGCTGATTTTTTGACATTATATTTCACACGGTAATGTAGCGACACATTTCAGGCGTTGTATAGGATCTGTGCAAAGTTTATTGCAAATATTCGACAGAAAGGCTCGTAGTAAACAAATTGAAAATCTGTAAATTTTTGGCGAAACAATGGCGAAAAACCTCGGTGATTTATTTATCTGATTCTCGATGTAGTAAGTAAGAAAGTAAATAAATTGTCAGAGCGCAGATTATCGGCGAGAAGTCCGCTGAATCTAAGTATTTCCAAGAAACGTATCCGGTTATTCTTCTCCTGTCTTTTTTTTGTTGCAGCCTACTCAAGTGGCTTGGCGGTGTACATAACGGATGTGCGTTAGACTTATCATCAAAAGGTCGTATGAGTTCGATTCCCGGTCGGGTCGATATCGAGTGGGTACTATATTTGTATACGGGTGACTGTCTGCAGACTGATAAACCATCTTGGTAAAAAACCAAACCAAGGTTAACTCAGCCTTCCATCCCTCCGGGATGAGCAAATCATCGAGTAGGCCTACCAGCCTGTTTGGCCGGGGTTAAAACATGGTGCGTTCACTTGTGTCGCGTTTCAGGTGGCATTGCGTGATCACGTATGGCAGGCGACGCTCCGTAGCTCTGCGGTGGGTTTCTCATAAATAGCTGTTTTACCTGTTTTAACCTTTCACCTTTATTATTTATTCAGCCAAATCCGTGAACGTGATAAAAAGCGTCCGTTGGTCCAACTCCAGCGCTATGAGTGACAGCCGTGCTGCTAAATATAAGAGGCAAGAAATCGATGAAGCCCGGATGCAGGAGGACATGGAGGGTCGGCTGAGACCACACACACGTATAGACAGACAAACAGGCTAGCTGGGTGGTCGCCTCTGTGTGGCGGCTAGCTCAGCGGCTATTGCTGCATAATGGTGAATCGACCGCTGCAACCTATAGCACAGCAGACTTCGTGGATAGCCGAAACGTACGATTTCTTTTACAAACAAGAAATTTGAGCTAATGCTCACGAGACATCTTAATCCCAGCGTATAGTTGAAGGACAGCTAAACTGCGCTGATGTCATGTTTATTTAGGACTATTGTATGTGCATTATTGTCACTGTTGTGGAAACTTTTTTAGCAAAAATTAAAATATGTCTAGCATATAATTTTATGTTTTGCATTCGTTCGCCCAATTAACCAGCTTGTTAAGCTCTGCACCGGAGCTAGGCCTACAGTGTTTTATTATAGCTTAGCCTACATGGCCATACAAGTCCGCAAGGGTATCAGGCATCTACTGTAGGTAGAGCCTATAGGCCTACCTACTTCTTCTTCATCTCTGCGACAGATCGATAATCATCAGCTTATTGATCAGTGGCACGCTCGGCGCGCGCATATAAAACGATTGTTTATCCGACTAATCCTCGAATGGCGTGCGATGCTAACCGTCGCATATAGGAAATGGAAAACAGTTCTAAGAAGGATTGGAAAGCAGTGTGATTTTCCTTTCGATTTATTTTGTGCTTAGTTCTAGACCAGTGCTGTCCAACCTTTTTGACACTGCTGGCCACTTAGTCAATTTTCCACCAGCTGGCGAGCCGCAATCAAGGGGGCCATGGCGAGCGCGCGGAGCGCGAGCCTATAAGGGGGGTCTGGGGCGGAGCCTCCAGCGGGGTCCAG
>Ga0056128_1006751_pt1 | contig 14494 bp, 14 predicted proteins | sample WorMetLIZISLAND2_FD_71113 | JGI IMG/M metagenome (GOLD analysis project Ga0056128, IMG submission 71113) | Marine gutless worms symbiont microbial communities from Max Planck institute for Marine Microbiology, Germany - Olavius geniculatus... ... | reverse complement strand
TTGGCTATTGAGAACAATGCCAGTTATTAGTTTGTTTTTTAGTTAAGTTGTTTATTTTTTCTATTATCTTGTATTTTCTTTTGTGCTGTCAGTGTTCTGACGAATAAAGTTGTATATAAAATTAGAAAAAAAATAAGATAAACGTACTGTTAGGCAAAACATAAAAAATCCACGAACAGATGGTTATAAAAGAGCTAAAAGCCTAAGATCCAAAAAAACTCAAAACGAAAAAAAAGATAACTGAAACCACATAAAAAGTGGGTTGTTGACCACAGACCTCCAGATAAATTTTATGAAGAAATTTATGATCATTTTTTGTCGTTTCAAATGCATTTAAACTCAACAAAATTATCGTGCTGAAACTTTAACAATTCAACTTTTAAACACATGTGTAGTCTACTACTATTTGCTATGTTTGTCAAACACTTTCAAACTTTCACTACCAAGACTATGAGCGTTTTAAATTCCCAATTCTTTTACCGCCACTTTTGCGCGGAACCGAGTATAGAAATATTGGGAAATATCCTCGATTCTTTAACCCAATTAAGATGCTTTTTTCTTGCCAAATGTTCTTTCTGGACGATTATAAATATGTCTTGTTTTCGCCTACTTGCCTTTTTATTTTATTTTTTGAAGATAAAAGACCTCCCCTACTGACAGCTGCCCAGGACCTCCACGTCATCCGCATATCTGAATGCGGTCCTGAACAACACCCACGATGAAGACTTTCTTTTTCGGAACCTTATGTAGATCCACATGACATGAAAAAACTCAACCAAAAAGTACCACCTGCGCACAACTGTGCATTCACTCGTAGTTTTGACTCAATTTTACTTCACATGCACGGACGTTTAAAACAAATATAAAAACAAAACTGTTTCGCTTCCGTTTTGTTTTTGTTTCACGTGCGCCGACAGATGAAAGTCGCATTTTTACAACGCATACGCTGGTAACTAGAAGACTTGGGAGAACCCGGTTCAATTGTATACGGACCTGGGCGGCAGTTTGGCAACGATTTCACAGCGATGTTGTTCAGGCACTGACGACCAGTTCTGAGCTAACGTCACCATAGCATCAACGTCCAGTAGACCGTAGCCGAAGTGATGACTTACTGCCAACCAGACATGCTCATGTCAATAAAATCACGTCCGTAATAAACGTAAATTTTTCCAGAGCTATAAAGCCCGCAGAGCGTCGTTGACCTCCGTTTTCTTAGCCCTCAGCCAGACACCAGTTTATACTGCGAGATCACGGATACGGGCTATAGTGTACCGCGCGGAGTGCCTGTCTACGTTCTATCTTTCGCTGGTACTCACTGCGCCTACCCACGGAAGGATGGCCAGGCTGAGTTGATCTGGGTGGCTGGTTACAATATTACATACAAAGATGGTTTACCAATCCAAGTACTAACCGGGCCTGGTGTTGACTAACTGAGCCAAACCATGACGCCCACACGCACCAATTTATTATGCGATCGTGCTATATGGACTACATTATGCACACTGCCCGTTCGTTTGTCTGTCCGTTCTGTCTCATACGGGCCCGTAATTTGCAAACGAAAAAAGCATAAAAAATGAAGACTGACTGCATAAATGCATGACAAACATGTGACAATCAACGTACCTAGTCGTCCGACGGCGTTCTTAACCCAGTCGTCAGCGACCAGGTTGGCTTTGCGAGCCGTGCGTACGACAATGTGCTGCAGATCCCGCCATGTCAACCGCGGACTGCACCCATCGACCACACACACACATCATTTGCATATATGTACATATTCATAACAATCAAACTTAATCACTACCACGTATGTGCATAGAATTCTGACATTACCTACATCGTGAAAACAACAGCCACTCATTTCAGAAATGCGTGCTGCTAGATTCTATAAGCGAGGGCCTCCTCCTCGTTTAATCAAACTCAACTTGGCAAGTGTAATGTAACTTCTATAAGGTCACACGTGCCTACGATTCATCTGCGATGAATCCAAAATGAAACTAAAGCAGATTCGAATGCGAGGCACATATTGTTTTAAGCTGTCGTTTTTTTGTAATTAAGCGCCACGTTAACTACTTTAGCCAGTAAGCTACATTACCATTTCCAATATCCTCCTGATTTCTATTGCACTTCTCAAATTTGTTGCAAACAAACAAAAAACAGACCCGGAACAAATAGGCTAGCCTTCTTCTTCGGCGGAGGTAATAATCAACTTTATTCATCGAAAAATTTGATAGCATCACAAACAAAAAAAACAAACAATAAAAGAAAAAAAGAAAAAAACACTAATCCATACGCATGACAGATACACATAATAATAAGCAGAAATAAATGCATGCACATAACGTAAACTAACTTAATCACTTACTTACTTGCATTTCTATATAGCTGGCAAGTGAGCAGTCATTTTCATAGTAGCTGAGAATGGCGGGGCGAAAAAAAGCATTGATTACAAATATTAGACAGCGTTTAATTGTTACTTGGAAACACAGGCAGAGCAGCAGACAGAAATAAATATGTAAATAAATAACCCAGCAGTAAAATAAAGAAGACACGCTCGACAGGAGAAATGTTCGACTAGGCCTATTATCCAGTGATAACGGTGAAAGGTTACGTAGTCATGTAGCGATTCGGTGTAGAAACAAGACATTAAATCATTTTTTGCCCGTCCATTGACATACCGGCAACAGACGCTATGGGATAGGTATAATAATTACCAGCATATCTGCAGGTAAATGGCAATGTGATATATTTGGTCATGATAAGGCTGCTGGCTTTTTCTGGCAGCCACGGAACAATCATCTTCGATTTATACTGTACATATGCACTAAGGCAGGCAATATTCTTGGTATTTTTCTGTTTCATAAACAGTTCAGACTTATGTAAGGTCAGGTCTGTTGACTTTACAATGAAGTCGATTTTCACTTTCCAAAGTCTTGAGGGTTTCTGAATAGTTCCATTATCATTATTATGGAACGAACGAGTGCCATGTGAAACTAGTTAAACGGTCACCTTGAACAGGTTTAGTAATCAACGACAGAAAACAAGATCTACAGTGATGCTTCATAATGTTAATACCATATAGTTAATAGTCAAATGGTCAAATAAAGCATAGATGAATCATAGAAGTCTAAGCAATTTAGCTTAACTATTAGCTATACAAAACGAAACGAAACGTAATCTGAATTGAGTGAAAATTTTCGGATCTGTGCACTGCACGGACCTGAATTATACGAACTTTGAACACATCTGGTACAGTCACTAAAACATTTGTTGCATGTGGACTTGGACAACGAAACATGCAACAAGTTGTACAACACGCAGCGAATTGTACGGCAAATTGCACAACTTGTCATACACTGTGTCTGAAAAAAAACATCCCCAACATTTTTGACTGTAACTTTAAAACCAATTATCAGATTTTGATAGTTTTTGGTACGAATATTTCTGACACAACTTGCCATAAAAATGATCGTTCAGTTTCCCACCTCACCCAGTGTATGCTTCTGCACTACCTAGAGAAATCTGATCAAGCGAAATATATGTTAAAATAAACATAATACCTGAAAAAAACATCCCCAACATTATCAATCGTAACTTGAAAAAAGATTAGCAGATTTTCATAATTTTTGGCAAAAAGAATGTCTGACACCACTGGCTATTAAATAAGTGTTTTAGTTTCTACCTCACCCAACGTCTGCTTTTGCACTACCTGGAGAAATCAGACCAAGCATAATACGTGTTAAAATAAATGAAAAAACGACGACAAATTCCATCTATCCTAATCTGTGGACCCTGACAGCCGGTCTATTACAAGGTTTGACTGTCGTGCAGCAGTGTGTCTACCAGATAAAGTTTAGAAATGTTTGTAAAGTCAAGAAGCGATTGGTACAGCCTGGATTGGTCTGGAGCAGAACATTATCAATACTGCTGTCAATGAATGGAGAAAGAGTCTCCTTGCCTGTGTTTGCATAGTTGGCCAATATTTCAAGCAATTTTACTGCAGGCAGTTAAAAATCGATAACTGGATAAAATGTCAGCCAGTGTCAGAAATGTGAACAAAATGTGTTTTACGTGTTATGTTAATTAAGCAATCATATCGCATTGGATAAAAAAGTGATATTTTGCAGGTTGTGATTTCCCCAGGTAGTGCAAAAACAAAAAAAGTTGGGTGAGGTGGGAAACTGAATAGTTATTTGATGGCAAGCTGTGTCAGGAATAATCATACCAAAAATTATCAAAATCTGATAATTGGTTTTCAAGTTACAGTCGAAAATGTCGGGGATGTTTTTTGAGACACAGTGTAGAAAAAGTCGTCAACAAATCGAAGCGATGGAGACACGCATTAATCAGTTATCAATCGTACTTGGCCTGTAAGACGAGAGCGAAGATTCCTGCGGCGAGCGGCGCACTTGCTGACGTGCCGGTGTGCATCTCCGTACAACCTTTACGTAGATCGGTCGTCACCTGACATATGCACAGCACACACGTCCTCGTCACAAGTAATCATGCCGCTTGCAAAACACCACAACACAACCACAGCGTGCAAGAACGTGGACGCCTAGTGCTGACATCGTACGCGGCCGTCCGTCCATGTCAACTCAACTTGGCCATCCCTCCGCGGGTAGGCGCAACAAGTACCAACGAAAGCTAAGACGTAAACGGGTGGCACACCGTGCAATGCACTAACCTGATATCCGTGGTCTCGCAGTGTAAACTGGTGTCTGGCTGAGGGCGAAAAGGAAACTCATGGACCTTATGGTTCGGAAAGGACTTTGTTGCCGAGTTTTAAGTGCTTACAGCAAACTAGTCTTAGCAATGGTTAGACTTATAATTTGCAGTCGGCGCTAGAGCCGCCGGCGCGCCTGAGTCGGCCAGCCGACGCGCAATCGACCAGCAGCAAGTAAACATGTAGCTTACGCTAGATAGTCGTCATTTTCATGTGATTTTAACGCTCGATAACTTTAGCCTTTAACCCTTTGAACTGTAAACTGGCACACCGGATACTCAAGTCCTGAGAAACGTTCGCGTCAATTTCGGATTTTCTACGCTTCTGTTTTTGCTTCTGATTGCTTCTGTTTTTGAATCAGGAGCCTGTATGGGACAGACGAACAGGCGAACAGACAAACAAGACCCGTAATACGGCCTATTGGATAACAGACAGACAAATATCCTATAGATACATGAATAAAATGTTGGTGTTTACAATCTGTCGGTCACTGCCGGAGCCGCTGCTGTATGTGGTCGCCAGTGTTGAAGGACACGCTTCGGAATACCACGGCACTTTACCGTTCTCCGTGGCACTACTGATGGACAGCGTGTAGATGCTGTTCGTGTAGCCGTCACAGTTGCAGCTGTCTCCGTTCTGACCACCGTTACCAGATGCCCAGACGAACACCGAGCCCAGACCACCACGACCCTGTCCCACAATGCAACAGTAGCGGTATTTATTAATTTATTTTTGTATCTGATGCATATACATTCCCTGATGTTGTGACACTATATGTAAACAACAAGGCACAAGCATGACACTTAAAGCAGTTGTGGACAGTTGCCAGCGTCACCCGAGCTTTTCTGTCCAGCCCACATACGAGTATTGTGTTATTATTGTGCCATTTCTTCTTCTTGGCAAATAAAAAAACATACACGCATTACATAGTTGCCCTGACATCAAAAACAGACAAGAAACGTACAAGGCAGCGAACACGATACTAGTATTAATAGCACTTCAGATAAACCAAAAAATATCAACAGCTCTGAAAACTCTGCCAAAACAGTGACGCCACCTGGCCAATACAATGGATTGTTCCTGTAGCCTAGTCTTGCCCTTTCATCAATTTCATCCGAAAATCGTTCGAAAATTGCTGAATTCGGATTCAGGAGCCACGGATCAAAATAACAGATCCTGAACCGCAAGAACCTGTAAGAAATTCTCCACCGTAAGCATCAAACTGATAATAAACAGCCAGAATGGAAATTCTGGCAGTGGATTTCAGTAGTCTCTTGCATGTTACTCTTAGAACCATTTGTATTCCTGAATTTTAAAACTTTATTAGTGGTTTAGAGACCTCGTGTGACGTGAGAGGGAAGTGACAGACAGACAAACCTTGGAAACACCCTGCTGGAAGGCATGCCAGGCGAGTGGTCCAGGTCCGTCGACCGTGCGTCCGTCATCATCAGGACCCCAAGACGCACTGTAGATGTCGATGTGTTGCGGTCTGAGACTGAGAGACTGGGCTTCCACCGCGTCCGTGACGTCGCCGTCCAGCATTCGCACTCCTGCACCAATACGCCATGCAGTCATCACTTTTATTTACACTGTGATACCTTTTCAAATAACTCCAACAACCTTGCATGGTTAATCGTCAACAATTTTTGGTCCAAAGAGTCGCCATATGCTCTCAATAGCACTTGCTACTTTGCTTATACTGAATCGGGATCATTGGAGTTATTTGGAAATGCATTAGGGGTCCAGTTTTTATTAACTTGCTACACTTCCGGCGCTATCTGTTGTCTACAAGTTTTGACATTTCGTGACATATATGAACAAATACTTTGCCTACATGTACGTACGTATGTACGTTCCTGTAACATTTGCGATCATTAGTCACCTATGGCAGTATGTACTCCTAAGACATCAGTTAGCGATGACGCATTTTCCCACTATAGCGCCGAATGTGGCAGTGAATCAAATCGGTATTAAAAACAAGTACCTCCGATGTGGGCGTCGTAAGCTACTCCGGTGCTACAGATGCTGTTGTTTGATTCCGCTGCAACCTCGCCAGCACAGCGCGTTCCGTGTCTATACACGCCAAGTGCACTGTTGTTAATTAATCACTGTACAATCAAATCGATCAGCTCAGCATTGACACAGTACAACGCGACCGACGATGAACAATCACTGACAGAAGCCATAATTAATCGAGAAATGTACACAATTACGATTTTAAACAAGACGCAGCAGCGAGAAAAGTAGGCTATAAATGAAAAAAAATCAATTGATCAATTAACGACTTAACCGTTTTTGCAACAGCATAGGTGGCGGATTATTTTACATTTAACATCATAATATTAAAAAAATAACTGAACACAAACAAATTAACGAAAAGTGGCAGTGGCATCGTATGTTTCTGGCATCGTATGTTGCCACAGGATGTGCAGATGACCATGTTATTAGTTGCAACCATAATGTTTGCACGCAAAGTTAGCCAACGCTATGTGACACTGTTCAATGCAATGGGTAAACAGCTGAAACGTCGTCGTCGAGTAACTGAAATGTCATGTAATGGAATGTTTGAGGAAAAATCCAAGTAATGCCTTTCATTGGATGCGTCGAGTATAGGAAACGTTGTGTATTAGCCATTAGCTGGAAATGTCGAGTAAGGGAAACTGCGAGTAAAAGCCAAGGACTGGATACGCCGAGTAAAAGAAACGTCGAGTAACGGTCACAGATGAGCCTACGCACTTTCCCGGCGTCGTCAGAAAAACAACGACAAACGCGTACGTGAGAGCATGGAGAAATATTTCAGCGGTGGGTATTCAAAACTCGAGTTTCTGTTTGTAGTTAGCCATTGTTCCTGAAGTGAAGAGAACTCCGACACAGAGAAATGCAGTTGGGATCAAAGTGTCCAAGACGACTCAACACACAGCGTCAATTCTCATTCGTCTGCTGCGTCTGTAGTGCCAGTATCTTCGGCTTCGTCGTCGTCAGATGACTTTTGCAACATTTGTTGGGCCAACCAAAAGCTAAGATTGTGTTTGTTGTTTGTGGTCATGCACGTTTCTGCGATTCATGTGCACATTAAATGTTTGCAACTATAATGTTTGCAACTACGAAGAAATGTGGCGTCTGTAGAGGAAAAATTGTCTTGCTATTTTTACTTGGTTAACTCTCGCATTTGATAGCCTGCTACGGCTTCTATTATGTGCCATCGCGCTATTTCATCTTGTTGATGTGCAGAAACGCTTTTATTTCGACTAACTTGTTTTAGTAGTACTGCTGATAAAATTTGTGCCTCGAGATTTTTCGTAGATATTAGATTTTTCAATTACTCGATATATCTAGTTCACGGTCATTACTCGGCGTTTCTGTTACTTGACATTTTCAGTTCGTGGTCATTAGTCGACGTTTCCGTTACTTGGCATATAGGCCTACAGTCAATGACCATTACTTTACGTTTCTGTTACTCCGCCTTTCCTAACCCTGCCAAAACCCAATGCTCGACGTTTCAATTACTCGACGTTTCAGTGTTACAGTGAAGTTCTTTTCTGTCATCGTTTACTACACAGAAATCGACGAAAAGAAAAAGCATAAAGCACCCTAACCCTCCCTGCACATGTTCGGTGGTCGTTAAGTCAAACGGAGGGCAAAAAACGTTTCCATTAGCAAGTACCCGTCAGCACTCCGTTCCAGCTGAAGAGTCGTACATACATGTTGTCGGATACGCTTTTTTGAGCTAAGCAAAGTGCTGGCGTTGATTTTATGGATGCAGAGCGCAGTTTAAGCGCAAACTCCATCGCTGTTTCGACTTGTCGCACAGATTGTTGTACAATATATTTCCACACAAAATCAAAATAAAGCCGTAGTTACAAGTAGAACGCATGCAAAATGTTTTGCAAATATTTGTGTTGTAAGCCTATTCATGGAAAACACACACGCTCTCATGTCGTCCGTCCGTCCGTCTCTCCGTGCGTGTGCGCGTCCCACCCTGATGCTGTTTCTGTCATATCTACGGTATGCACATTGACGAATTTTTACCGAACTTTTGCCACAATGAAACTTCAGACGCATTATTTTTGTTTTGGAGTCGAAATGTCAAAGATCAAGGTCAAATCCTCACAAAATATGCTAAAAATACCATTCTCCGAAGTTTTCGCGATATCTGCGGTATGTTGACGGATTTTCTGCGAAGTTTTGTGTCTACTGCATTTTGGGATTAAAACAAACTGGTTAAGTTTTGGCGATCAAAAGGTAAAAGGTCAAGATCCCACCGAGCAGAGCCTGAAAGGTTACGACACTGCGCGTTGCGTCCGCATTAAAGCAAGCAAAAAATCGGCGTTGATTTTATCGATGGAAAGTACAGAAACAACAACGTCCTGTGCAAACTCCCTATACCTCCGTTCCATATGCCAGTGATTGTCAACCGGGGTTCCGCGGAACCCAAGGGTTCCGCGAGCGTCTGCCAAGGGTTCCGCAGCTGGCCAGTAAAAATAACCCAGCATGCGAAATCACGCCAGACAATGTCGTAGAAATACTCAGCATCGATGTTTTTTTGTTTGAAATTTCGTTTCTATACGTCGTTTTGCATAGACTTACTGTGTTGAATCATTTTTTTGTTAGTGAAATTTTGGCATATTTTGCATTTTAGGCCTATATTATAACATACGTTTCCTATGCACGACATTATTCAACTCCAAGGCATTATCAAAAATAAAAAAGAAAAGAAGAACGTATGAATTAGGGTTATGGTTACGAAATCGTTTGGTCATTTACTTAGTTAATTCAATTCTTTACAAACTCAGCTAAGGAAAATTGTTAAAACACGTAAACCTATCTTTTTCAAGGGCGTCCACGTAATAAATTTTCTAGGTTGGTGGCGGGGCTAAGCAGCTGTCGACAACCACCTCGCCCGTCGTGTTTGGTTAAATACAATAGCATACTGCTGCCTAATAATGCGGTCAAATTTCATATTGGTCATCTTTGTCTGCTTTGTCGTCCTCATGACGGCTCTGCCCTCAGTGCCCTGCTAGGGAAATGAGTCCGTAGGCACCTGTAGCTTCATCTTTGAATACGTCGCTGGACTCACGGATCAATGCATGGGGTTCCGTGAGTGACCTTCACGCTTGTGTAGGGTTCCGCGGCAACAGAAAAATTGAAAAACACTGCCATATGTTATACACGGTGTCTCAAAAAACAGTAAAAATTGTTTGTGTCATAACGTTGTCAAATTTCCACCAACTTTGATAATTTTTGGCACAAAGATGGCCAAGACGATAAAGGTATGCAAGATGCACTAATTTTTACCTCACCCAATTTATGTCAACGCACTACCGTGTGAAACACAGATGCTCCAGATTGTTACATTATACGGTGGATATTTGTATCAAATTGCTCCCTTTTGCATCATCAATTTGACAGAGGGCGCCACGTGGTTTAATAATTTTGTGGCGTAAAATATTTCACGGTAAAAATAGCAAATAATAAACTAGCTGACTGATGAGATTAAAATACGTCTAATCAATGAGTAAATGCTATTTGATCAGTTGATCATTGATTCCGCCATCATCCAGTGGCCTTGCATCTAAGCCACCGTGTCTTTAATGCAGGACACACTTTAAGCATAAATTCTGATAATTTACCAAGTAGGTGGTTATGTAAGTTGATAATTCTGCTAAATAATTCACATTCAAGAGTTTTTGTGCTGAATTAAGTTATTACAACGTTTACTTGAGACACCAACTCAGCGTTATGCAACAATTTGGAGCACCTATGTTTTACAGAAATTAGGTGAGGTGGAAAATGAGTACATCTTACATAATTATATTGTTTTGGCCATACTTGTGTCAAATTTATCAAAGTTAGTCGAAATTTGACAAAGTTATGACAAAAACAATTTTGACTGTTTTTTTCTGAGACACGGAATAGACTACATGTAGTTGTACAGTCGCACTACAAGCTGTGCGATATCTCGTGCAACATCTCTTCAGTGTTCACGTCAAGATGTTCCAGGCCTTCGATCTTTTTGACGCGCTACAGCTGGGCTGTAGGACGTCTTTCAGGGTCTTTGGCACGGTTGTCGTCCGTCGTCGTCTGTCCCTCAGTCACAGATGTATTGTGGTTAAACGGTGCGAGATAAGACCTAGGATGCTATTGATCACTAACAGGAAGTCACATATTGGCTTTTAAATGACATAAAAATCCTCGACCTTGGATGACCTTGAAGGGTCATAACGCACTATAATATGCCAATCGTGCTGTATTGTGGCTAAACGGCAAGTCGTAGAAGGTCGGCGATAGTACCATCAGATAGGGCGCTGGCAACTTCCTATAGGCTGCCATTAGTAACCATGTCTCGATCTGCAGCGGTTTGGCCGCAGTTTAATGGAAGGTTTCAAGCTATAAGTGGCCGCATCTCAGAAACGGTGAGAGATAGGGCCAAGGTTGCTATTGATCACCAACATGAAATGACATATTGGCTTTTAAATGACTTCTTCCTTAGCGTCTTCCTTAGCGACAGCTGGGCTTTCTTGTAAAGACTTGTTGTACAACTTGTCGTGGGTAAGCTGTCCTAGACTTGTAGCAAGTGGAGTCTGGGCGGCAGTGTGGCGGGCGCGTGTATCGTCTACTGGAAGGCTGACGTGTGTAGAGGCCTAGTACCTGTTTTCGTTGGTGTAGTCGTAGCGCGGTTGTGGGTCGCTATCGTGCTCGTTGACGTCATAGCTGGCCAGCCGGTCCTGAACGCAGCAGCAGCAGCAACCGCAACATCATCCAGTGCGATTTTCAGTTTACTCTAGTATTTATGGATGGTTTTAGTTGTGAAATTATCATTCAAGTTTAGTTTAGTTATTGGTTTCATACAGCATGTGTTTTCGTTTCAGTTTTCGTTTTTGTAATTTATCGTTGTACTTTTAATCAAGAACAGAAATATATCAGAATATAGCATTGACTCTGTTACATGAGTCTCCATTATAAAGACATAGGGGGCATACGTAATGAACGGTCACGGCATCACATTAATAATACCTCTATGTTTCTATTCGCATAACTGCCACGGCATACTATAACTGCAGTGTTTTTGTCATAAATTTTTCGTTTTTTGTTTTTGTTCTGGTTATCGTCGACGAATCGTTATTTTTTCGTTATTGGCGCTTTTCGTTCTGACTTTCGTCAACGAAAATCACACTGCAGCATCCGTTCAACATCATCTCAGGAACAACCGACGATATACATACGCACACAGACTCGCGATGACGTCTAAGCGATTGTGGCAAGTTATGACTACGGGAAGGCCGTTGAAAACTACCCAGCTTGAAAAGTTTATTACGCGATCATCGCACAGGTCGCATTGCACGTCCTGCCCGTCCGTCTGTCGGCCCGCATGAGTTCCAAACTCTGAAAGGCGTAAAGAGAAAAAATTAAATTTAATTAAAAATAAATTTCAAAACAAAACTTATGTAAATGTTTTTAAAGGCAGGAGTAACTGGTGTGCCAATTTTCACATGAAAAACTTCAAGCAAATGCCGAATATCTCGCGTAATCGCGGCTTGTGCGGTGACGTAGGTCTAATTCACTGTCAACGCCTAAGGCGATCGGCAACTGGACGGACGCCGGTCCGCATATCATGTCGACACTTGGCCTGTGACGACGTCGTTTCTTGTTGAGTCCCCCCGGTCCGTTCTGCTTCTGATGACAAGAAAGTCTTTTTGCTGATCCTTCAATCACCACTTTCAAAGCCGGCAAACATCTGCACTGGTTTTACGCAATATGCAGTAGCAGCGTTAAGCCCAAACGCCACTATACTCCGACTTGATGTGAAATCGTTGCAAAATAAGTCGTTCAACTGCATCAAACTGTAGAATACAACATGCTGACATGTCAAGATGCTGTGAATTTGTTCAACTGGCTTTTCATTTGGCACGGAAGTGTCGCATAACTTGTTGCTATTCTTGTACAGCACAGCTCGACTTCTTGCACCACAAATCCACGACAAATCAAAGTACAGTCCTTGGAATCTGAACTTTGGTAGAAGTGAGTTTTCTAAAAGACCACGCCGTGCGTGCAGCGAGGTCGACTATATGCCTGTCAGAACGAGTGGCGTAAAATAAATCGACAACAGACGGGGAAGCCAATCCTCTTGTCAAATTTTCGCCGCCAACGACGACGACGAAAGAAAAAAACGGAGCGCCACCTAGCGTATAGGTGCAACGACGCGTTGACGACCGACTAAAATGATGGATCAGCCGAAGACGTCAGAGGAAAAACTGCCTGGAAGCGCGAGTGCGCGACGACCTTGTTGCGGGTCTCTCAAAGCAGCGGCAAGAATTAAAAACATACGCATCGCGGCGCGGCGTGTTAAACGCCAGTTAACGTAGACAACATGCGCGCGTCCAAACGCCGCGGCGTAAGCTAACACATACAACGACAATATCACTAACGAGGATGGACGTGTCCAGAGAGAGACGCGGCTCGCCTGCAGGAGCGTTCTCCCCAATCGCCTGCCGGCGTCCTTTTACTGGTCTAAATAATAGCGGCTCAAAGCGCATATTATGCGGCCATCCCACATAGGCGCCATTACACGTCTCGCTCGGCTGTCTGTCCCGTACGAAAACAAAATGGTGTAAACAAAGTAACGGTGGATCGGACACTCACGTAGTTCTTTTTCAAGTCGGGATGATCTTTCTCTATGCCGTCGTCGAGAATGGTGACGACAACGCCTCTGCCAGTGAAGCCCTTTTGCCAGGCCGGTAGAACATTCATGTCCAAGCCGATTCCTCGATTCTAACACAGCGCACACAAGCACATGTATCCAACACGATGGTTATACATCTACACGACAGGAACAAGTCTGGTGTGACTTGGTGACGTAATGATTAGAGCAACTCTCATTTTAGCTAAAAACCACGTCAGCGATGTTAAAACCTCTCAGTATAGAGATAAGATATTTAGATGTGAGTAAGTAAGTAAGTAAATAAAATCCTTTACACTTACAGCGCCGCTTAGTACGCAAATTCAGCTGAATATGAGGCACTTGTATAAGCGACAAACCGCTAGACGGAACTGAAGACATGCTCAGAGTGCAGTAGATCAGGAAAGGTGTGTAATGACGAACAAACGCGAATGCTGAAAGAGAAGGTGGGCATAATATACCAATGTTTACCAAGTTTTGGTAAAGGTAATATTTGCCTGAATATTTGCCTGCGGCAGACAGACCCGCGTGACGCATGACCGATCATGGTTTGACGGTGGGTGACATGTCGCGGAGGCTGACGATAGAGGCTTGGTAACGTATCGTGTAGCCATGCAATCGTGAACATCACATCTAGTGCTTGACTACAGCAATTTCACTTTAATGAATTCTCAACACATGCTCACAATCCACAGTAGGCCCTATCTGCCGTCAGACACCAAGGACCGGTAGCACGGCACGCCTGGTTGTGTTGCCCACGGCAGGTGCGCGTTGAACCAGAACGAGCCGTGCTGCTCCCCGTCATCTCAGTCTCACCGGCGCCGGCTCTGGTAGTGGGACACTATGCATAGTAGCGGCGGGGTGGTGGCGGGCGGGGCGGAGCATTATTTAGAGATCGAACGTGATTGGTCTGCCGATCAGCCAATCGGTTTACCAAAACTGCTGTGTGTGATGGAGGTCTGTGTGATTAACAGCATCAAACTATTATGTCTTGATACTTTCATTTTTATAGCAATTTTCTCCGAGAATAAGCGTAAAAGTATTTTAAACTAATTCAGATACCAAAAGTTACATACACATAATACAGTTTGCCT
>Ga0056128_1006750_pt1 | contig 14494 bp, 7 predicted proteins | sample WorMetLIZISLAND2_FD_71113 | JGI IMG/M metagenome (GOLD analysis project Ga0056128, IMG submission 71113) | Marine gutless worms symbiont microbial communities from Max Planck institute for Marine Microbiology, Germany - Olavius geniculatus... ... | reverse complement strand
TAAAATTTTGCATGACGGGTCCCCTCGCCGACGTAATCAACCGTGCCAAATTTTATCTCAATCGGGTCAGGGGTTTTGATTCTGTGGGGGGTCGAATTTTTGGCTTTCCCATAAGAAAGACAAGTCGCCGTTAACACAAGGCTCGAACTACCATTCAGCCTGTGATATGGCCGTTTGAAGTTCTTCCAGGAAGGCTCTTCCAGGAACAAAAATCGGTCGTCAGTTGGTCGGTCGTCGGTCGGTCCTCAATATTACACTGATCTCATATACTCCTCTTCCAGAAACGTAACGCGCGAGGAGTAAAAATATTACCATACTGCTAAATGTGCTCTCACAGTACAATTGCATGCTAACATACCAGACAGGTTGAGATGGTCAAATGGAGCTGACAAGTCTGGGAGATAGTCACCTCGAGAGACTCCGACGGCTTTCCTCACTCCACCAACCGCGTCAATCAACTACAGTGCATCATCAGATACTAACAGCATGGTCATAGTTAGCAACAGTTTGAACAATTCCCTCGAATGTGAATTTCTAAGCAATATCGAAGCATAACTACTGAAAAGCCATACATCCTTTCCGCATCCAAATATTTCTTTAATAAAAAAAATAATAAACACACAAACAAACAAACAAAAGTGAAAACGAACAAAACCTGTACGATGGATGAAACCATACTAGAAGTTTGCTTGCATGCAAGTTATTTGCCATCCATCTATGCATTTTCAGAGATACTTCAAGATATCCTATGTCCCTTGCTGAACTGCTACAGTGGAATAATGCCCTCCTGTGTCAAAATAATGAAAGTGTTATTTAAAATTTTAACATATTCAAAACAAAACACATTGATGAAAACAAATAATGAAACTGGCGCAGTACAAGCACAATGTACATAAAGTTCAAACTATTTACCTGGTGATTAGCACCTCTCCACTGGCTGACAGCAGACGGATCTCTTGGGTTCTGTGCCAGACCTTTTGCACACTGTACCATTGGTGCAATGGCTAAACGCACATTCAGCAATACTACACTACAGAATGCATGACAATACTGCAATTAAATGCTTGCAACAATGCATGAACAGAATTCAGCTTCTATTTGTTTACTCTGCACAAGGCAATTGAAGCAAGACTTTCTGGTATGAAGTACATTTTCACTGCTCTAGAAGAATTATAATATGCCAAAGAAGGGGCAAAAACAAAATCCACTATAAAAAGCTACTAACGTTTTCTGTAACAAGAACTAAGTTGTACTGCAGCTCTAGTGTGTAAAATCAGAAATCACCGACTTTTATCAGCAACTGAAACCTGCTACAGATGGACTTTTCATCACAAAATATATTTATAACTGATTTGCACAACAATAAACTGTCAATAACCGACGAAGATAAAAGAAGCATAATTACCATATGCTACACCACTACGTTACACTACACTACATTAGTTTGCAATTTGTTTGAAAAAGTCGACAATGCACTAATGCTGTAGACAGAACGCATTAAACATACTGCTGCGGAGTCTGTTGACTGCATCATGGACGCGGTCAACAAACAGCGGGTCTTCACTGTTGTCAGCTTCTGACTGTGCCACCTGAAGGATGCGATGCGCTCGCCGCGCAATACTTGACGTGTTGCCAACCACGCCGGGTGCATCCACGTTCGCTATGGCCTGCTCAGTACGATCAGTGTCACGTAGGATTGCTTCCTCTGTATGCGCGAATCACATCAACATTGATTCTAAACAGCTTAAGCAACTACTAAAGACATTTTCGTCCATGTGCTCAGATCATGGCACATTGCAACTAACTGTTAACTCATGTACTTACTTACTTATCTTTACATCAATACTAATGCTGTCACAGCTTACACACAAAATCTTTTACTTCGTACACATCTTCCATGTACTAATGTGATTTCAGCTCAGACTCAAACTCTTAACAACAAAAACATGACTAAACTTCGGTGCTTAAAGTATCTAAGTCCATCCTTCCATGTCTTAGCATGTCTATTTTATAGCAGACACGACCAAACTCATACAGAAACGAATCTGAACTACATAGCAATGATAACATGGCTCAATAGCTAAGACAATGGACGTGAATAAAATAAACTAAGGTTCTACTTGTGCCAACAATCCACACGTGTACGCCCAAAAGGCTTAAGTAACGATCACAACAGACACTGCCGGATAACACTGCAGAAGACAAACCCTGAGCACGAATGAAGGCTCCCGTATCAATTGCTTCATCGACGAGGCTGCGAAGTTTCTCAGCATTCTCCAGCCATTGCTGCTTCAGCAGCTCAAAGTGTTCCACCGACGCTTGGTTGCTCGGGTTCATTAGCACGATGCGAGCCGCTTTCACCACGTGCGGTACCAAATCCGCAGCCTACAATTCACCACCTCACTGTCATCACTGACAAAACTCAGAACTAGACAAATACGTACGTCGGAGCCGGGTGCCAGCATATTGTGCAGCCATCCGCCTTAGTTATGACCTACTGCTATGATGAGTTAAGACTTTTTCTTATCAACAAACGAAGCAGATTTCATCCACAAACGATAATCCATTATATATCAGGTTTTATTAGCTAAGTCAATTAAAAGTGCAGTTTCTGTCATATTCTTCCTCCTGCATTACTTCTTCATTGTGAACTTGAAGTTGCGGTCTGCTTACTTGGGCTAATTAAATGATGACGATGGTGATGATGATCTGATTGTACTGGTATGAAGAACTCGGAGCAGGACATTTGGGCGCCGCCGTTTGGGCGCCACAGTTTGGGCGCTCACCGTTTGGGCGCTGGGATTATTGTGCGCGGAGACGATTCGGCGCCGCCGTTTAGGCGCCAGACGTTTGGGCGCCAAACCATGGCCCCGCCGTGAATAAGGCAGTGATAATTAAGCATGATACTGGACAGCGTATAAAGCAAAATTCACGCGCAAATTACGCAAAATTTGCCGAAGCTTTTAGTCAGAAAACAATGGTCAGCTTTGTCACTTGACGACGACAACGCAAGACGACGACGTAAGACGATGACGACGCGCAAAGACAACATACGCTGATGTCGTGTGATGACAAAGTATGACGCACGACAACGATGCAGGACGATGACGTATGATGAAGACGCACGACAACGCACGACGAAGAAACGCGACGACGACGACGAAGATGCGACGGACGACGCGAAGCCTTATGACAACGCACGACGACGTACAATGACGTCACGCGACGACGAACAACAATGGATGACAACCAAAATGACTACTAAGCACAGCAAAAAGTAATTATTACATAGCCAATAAAGTCATATTGGCCAACTGACTTAAGATTACGATTTTAACTCTAACGATATGCAAATTAATTTCAATAACGTGTCAGTCACAAAGCATGGCGCCCAAACGTCTGGCGCCCAAATGTCACGTACACTGAAGAACTACAGTAGGAAACAAAAGAATATCAGTCACTACTGTAGACATATCACATACATGAGAAAAAAATAATATCTTCTGACCTGCTGAGCAGCGGAGTGTATGCCTTCAATCGTGCGCCTGTCATTACTGCCTCCTGACTGAGCAATCGTCTGTGCCGTAGATGCCAACTTGCTTGCATGGGCTGCAAAATTGTGTGCTCGATCTTCAAAGTTTTCTTCCCTCCTTGGCGTTCCTGTTATCAGCAGCAACGTTCTAATCATACACAACTGGCTGAAAAATAAACTAAAAGTATATGCTGCTTATAAAAGAGTATGTAAGAGCGACTGGCATGTAAAAACAGCCAAATGGTGTATCATACAACTGTGATTTCTCAGCACAGTAACTTCGTTAGTTACACTACAACAGAAATCTGCTAAGTTGAAAATTTAAAAAATGGAAAACTTTTAGTTAAATAATTAAGAAGTTAACATAATTTATTAAAACAAACAAGTAAAAACACAATCTGACCAAAAGGTGCAACTGCTGCATCTGAAAGTGCCTTCAGTGGTGAAGAAATATCTGTGAAATCATCAGCAACCTGTAAAATAAAAATTAATCATTTTACACCAATAATAATGTTCCTTTAATGTATGTTTTATCTATTTCAATATTTTAATGCATACTGTGATAAATTTTGCATTTTAAAATTAATATCAGCTCAACTAATGGTTAATAGTGTGAAAACCAAAGCTTGGCTGTAGAAAAACAATTACAACTAAAATTCTGAATTAATCTATGGTTAGTCAAAAAAGAAATCAAATATAACATTTGGCAGGTCCAGCATCTGGCTATTTTGGCTACCAGCAGAATTATCATATAGACGTAGATTTGTCAGACTTCAGCACAACCGATGTATCCAGAGTATTTACTGCAAAAGTAATGAAAACATTTATTGTCCAATATTTGGTTAAAATCATCAACTAAAATGTACTAAGCAGTGACCTGGTTAACCAATGCATCCTGCATTAAGTTCTTCAAGTGCTGCAGTTTCTGAGACAGTGCATTTGCAACGGTCTTCGCCTGAGGACTGTTTCCCTGTAATAAACATCATAGTGCACAGTGTCAGCTGGCATTTGTGTGAGAAAAAGAAGATTTCGTAAGACAAATGAAAAAATGGCCAGAAAGCCGGTAAAAACGTGATTCAACGTAGTGTATCAGTCCAAAATTGTATTCTAATTTCAATTAATCAAAAAATAATCAAAGAACTTTTTCAACTATTAATCAATAAATTAATCACTAGTTATTTATGCAGGTCTACGATGAACAAAAACAGATAACACCAACGTAACATATCACGTACCAGTCCTTTCTTGCAGAGGTTGCTGAGCTGATCAGTCAACATATCAACCTCATCACACAACTGCAACATCTCACCACGCTTGGCTGGTGACAAACCCTCGGCTATCTTTCGTCCTTCGCTGGCCATCAACCGCGCTGCAGCCTGGCCTGCAAACAGTATCCACTCCACATTATCTACTCAACACTTCTCTAACACATATACTAGTTTACTAGCAATACCACTACTACTGCACTACTACTATTACGTTTTGTTACGCATGGTTTTTATTTTTTTAGTGTTTCTACGTGTTTTTATCGTGTTGTAACGTGTTCTTGAAGTGCAGTTTGCACTTATACCACGCTAATCAGTTCGTAGTGATGACGATGATGACTGCTTTCAGCGCATCTTAGCCATCGCAATTTTGTCTGTCTGTTTGTCCGTCTGTCAGTCACACGGGTGGATCAGTCAAAAACGGTGCAAGCCAGGATCACCAAATTTTTACCATCGTCTGCCTGGAAGACTCTAGTTTCAGGAACCGTAAAGCTTTTTCATAAATTCGAAGGGGGTCACTCCGAACGAGGGCGCTAAATGAGAGGAGGGGTGGGAAAAATTTGCGATGTTCAGCCAATAAGTTGCTGCATCTCAGTAAAGTGCGAGATAGGGACTGGGGTACTATTAATCACTAATAGGAAGTCGTACACAGGCTCTCGATTGACGCCGAGTTCAATGACTTTGAATGACCTTGAACGCCAAAATAGGGAGTTTTATGGATTTTTTGGCGATTTTGGGCTGCGACAAGTCTATAGCATTCGCAAGGTGGCGCCACGCAACTCTAACTTGCTATGCGATCCAGACAGAGTCTTTGATATTTGTATATTAACTTAGCGTGAACACCCCGATTTTTTAGCTAAACTACTGAACAGGAACTGCTATAGGCTTTTGTGCGTCTAGTGAGCATTAGCTCAAATTTCTTACAATCATAACTGTTCACAGCTGATCCAAGATAATCCAGTTCTTCCTCAAAGAGTGTTTTGGGACTCTTTGCAGTAGTTGTTTACAAGCTGTATGCCACACACTTCAGCCAACCAAAAGCAGACCCTAGAAAGTGAGAACAGTAGTATAGTGTCAGATATTAAGTTAACTGCATAAGTATCAGAACTGTTAACTATTTCACATCTTACGATCACACCTGGTCTCGAAAGGCCCTTGACGTCGACTGTATCTGTCTACCAACAAATCGTGCGCTGTTCCATGCACCCACAACACGTTCGGCGACAGAAGTTATGCTGCCGCTGGGACACGCGTATGGAACAGCCTCCCAGCACACTTAAGTGATGAAGATATTTCGTACAGAACTTTTAGGCATGAACTTAAAATTCAATGGTTTTAGCATTATGATCAAGGTGCAATGTGATATTCCTTTATAACTGTGCTATACAAGTGTTCTTACTGAACTGAACTGATGACTTCAAAGTTTAGTTATCAGATGATACTATCCTTATCACACAGCGTTTTGTCACCATTTGCAGCCTTCATCACTGTGCAGTACACTTTTGGCATAACATATTGATGTGGATGGCACAAGACAAACTAGCCACGACAGCTAGCTTATAGCCAATTCATACCTACAACGTCGACGCGACTCAACTGTTGAGTCGCGTCGGCATCGCAGGTGTGAACGGAAATAACAATGCAACGTGACAGAGCTCAACTCAATGAGTATGAACAACTTTAGAGACTGAGTAGTTGATCTGAGTCGGCGTCGCAGGTGTGAACGCACCCATCAAGGGTGTGTTCACCCAGTTTCCAATCTGCTGCTCAGTTAGGTGGCTAGTTAGTAACATGTGATGACAGAATCACGTCATCGTATTGTTTTAGCACCACTCCAAGCAGGTAAAATTGATGCACCTGCGATGCTGACATAACTCAACCTGACACGAGTTCAGTTTTCACATTTTCGACCGAAATCCATTGGCAGTCGTCAGCAATTTTGTTCAAACTAGACAACTAGACAGCTGAGTCACGTCAGCATCGTCAATGCGAATTGAGTACTAATTAGACCTACCCAGACCGTTGTCGTCCAGGCCAGGATTTGCCAGCCATCGCTGAGCCTGTTCCAGTTTGCCCTCGACAGTGTGCGCCGGCCGACGCAAGTCACTGCGGTCAGTTGTGGCTACGGCACGGTGACAACGATCCTGCAGCTCACGAAGCATCTGCTGAATGCCTCGTGCCAATGACAGTGCCTGCGGACTGCTGCCCTGCATTCAGCACACACACTGTTGTGATAGCAAAACAATACGGATATGTCTACTGTCACAAAATTAAAAACAAAATTACTCACAATTTTCACGAAGACCGATGCATCAAATCATGTTTGGACTTGCCACAAATTTCCATTTTTCAGGGGATGAACGGATAGACAGATGACAAATGCAATAACTTAAATCAATCAAGCAAATGTAACTTAAACACAAAGTAAAATAAAATCAGTCAAAGAGATAACAACAGCAAAGTTCTAGATTAATTTTCCACTATCATATAAAAATAAACTCAGAGAAATGTAAAAGGCAAAAAGATCTGACAAAAACAGAACAGTCAAATGCTATGCACACTGCATCAATAAATTAATGGCTGAGATCACTGCACTGACTGACCTTGCCCTGCTGTCGCAGTTCACAGAGAGCATCGAGCATAGACGCAATGTTGGACACAGTCTTCGTGATGCTGTCACGGTCATCAGGGTTGTCACAGCGCTCAGCAATACGCATTGCGTCATCCAAGATCTGCCGCAGGGCGCGATCACCTGCAACAAAACAGCGTCTACACTCTGTTACATATATCTACACCAAATATTATGCATTTGCTACAAAATGTCGGTTGTTGCACAGTATTGGATCACTGAAATGAACTGAATGATGACAAAGAACACAAGTTTCTCAACGACTGCAATAAATGAATACAATAAACTTCTAGGTCTACATAAGCCTTGCTAGCTGGCAGCAAATGTTTCCTACAATAACTACACACAAAGATTTAGTAATTCAGTAATTCTTTTCAGCCCTAGCCTTAAAATTAATACCATTTGCTTACATCATTTCAGCTGACAACATCAAATATAACATTGTCCACATAGCACTGATTGGTTTATTGTTTCTGAATGGCTGATAATGATTTATTAAGATGCAACAAACGTGCATCACAATACAAAGCAAGTACTTAAAAACACTGCACAATTCACAAAAGTTGACTTCTAATGATCAGTCTATAGAGCAACCTGACAAGAAATAACTCTGAAAAATGAGCCAATTAAATGAAAGCCAACTGCAAGAGAGCACAGAGCACAATTTGCTTGTGCCACCTGTCGGTAACTGGGCAAGACTTTCACGGTTGCTGGACTGCCAGCAAAGATAACGATATCTCATTTTCAGTCACTTTAGACCTTCCACTAACGTCTTAAAACCTGACTCCTCAGAAAATCTTACCCAGACGTCATCACCTAAACGTACTAATTTTTACTCCTCGCGCACTACGTTCCTAACGTAGCGAAGAGAAATATATGAAATCAGTGTAATATTGACGACCAACCGACGACCGACCGACCAATGACCGACCTCTGTTCCTGGAAGAGCCTTCCTGGAAGAACTTCAAACGACCATATCTTCACAACGGTGCTAGATAGATGCATGGTCACTATGGACCACCCATAGGAAGTCGACTCCCAGGAGTCAAATGGTCACGTGACCGATGACGTCACGTGACTTCAGAAGGTCAAGGTCGTGACCCCATTATCTTTGAGGCGCCATATTTTGATAACAGTGCCAGAGAGACGGGGAGACAATTTCCAATAACGACCTCGACGCCAGTCGCTATTAGTATAATATTAGTCCGGTCTCAAATTGATGCCGGGTCTCATTAAAGTTGAAAAAAAGCACTTAAAAGAATACATGGGAAAATAATGCGTGCGAGGAGTACATTAAATTGGTCACAATCTAATAATAGTTCTTGTTACAGTTAACCCAAAAGTAGCTCTGCTAGTAAAAATTTTTGGACTGATTGGTTGACTGAATCATTGACATCAACAATGCCTACTAACCTGCGCTGCCGACCAAAGCCTCGGGATCAACCAGCCAATCCTGCACCTGCTTCATCTTCCCATCAATCGCATTCTAAACGACATCAAATCAACTACATTATTTACACTGCCTGCTGAAATACAGAGAATGCAAGACATCACTGAATACAATCCAGAAGAAAGTACGCATAGGTATGTAAGTAAGTAAGTACGCAATTTACGTAATATATATGGCATCTTGACTGCTATGTTCTCAGTGAGCTGGTAGAAAAAGATGTAAAATGTTTGACACGGGGTAGCAAGAACACGCCAAACAGGCCATGCTGCAGAGTGCACACGCAGTCATAACTAACAGGAGTTTGTCTCACTGGCAATCAGATGATGTGTTAGCCTGTACTGATAGAAATACATGACGTATAGTATTAAAGACAAATATAGCACAGAAGATCCTAACTGATCTGCTCCAGACTCCAGAGATCAAGCACACAGGCATGACTGAATGAAAGTCGTGATTAGCATTCAAACAATAACAATGCAATAATAAAACGTGTAGAGTGCCACAGTGCTGTAGTTTTAAAGGTGCTGGCAGAACAGGTAAGCTAGCTAGATGCAGCATTAACGTGGCAAATAAGCCAAGCTGCAACTGTATGCCTACTTGAGCTTTTTTCATCACTGTAATGTCATCAGCATCCCATTCTTCCTCATCATACGTTGTCAGCTGTAGGACCCGGATTATCTCGTGAATTTCATTGGACATTTTCTGAATGACGTAGTCGCGATTGCTCTGTGCTTCAGTCACGCCAGCACCACCTGACCATAAACGCACATTCACACGCACAAGCTATGCATGTGTACATGTGTGAAGGCATGTAGTACGTCCGTAGTAGAATAGCAAGCACATATACACTGTAATCGATCACACTGATTTGTATCAACCCCTTTACAGGGAACCCATCTCAGAACGTCACCTGCTAAATGAGATCACACAGTGTTACCAGCCACCCGATACTGGTGAATGCATCCAACTTCAACCCCAGCCAAACAGGCAGGTACTCGATTTAACTATCCCAAAGGGATGAAAGGCTGAGTTGACCTTGATATCGTTTATATACCAAAACGGTTTACCTGTTTGCAGACAGTCACCGATCCAGGTAGTAACCACTTGATATCGACCCAATTATGAGTTGAACCTACAACCTCCTCATCATAAATCCAACGTCCTAACCGCTACATTACCAAGTCACCATGTTACGCTGGCAAACCTTGTGTTTTGGTCGTGATGAAGATCTTGATGCCACTGATGAGCGCCGGCGTTAGTTGTTTGACTTGGTCCGAGGCTCGCTGCAACCATTCCCGGTGAACTTGGTGGGTCAGTTCCTTCTCTCGTGAGTCAACCTCCTTCGCCATCTTCGTCAACACAGGACTCAGGTTCTGCCACAGCAAACAGCATCGAGACGTTCTAACTAACTAGCCTATCAGCAACATGCTCGATTGTATGAACTGTCTAAAACATGGACAGCTCGATAACCAGAGTCCTTTATATCATACTGTATCGAATTTTACATAAATGCAATATAATGTTTACTTTTAGCTGAGTATTGTCATGTTTTTAAACCAGTCACTGGCTGCAACACATAATCTAGATGCATAATTAATGGTACTAACAGCAAAACTTAACTTATTAATACAAATGCTACAGAATCCACAAAGCTAGCTAATAAACCACTAACAAAGCCATCTAGCCAGTTAAAAACAGCACACTCTGTAGTAATTCTTTTTTCCAATTTACCCACAAATGACAAAATAATACAGCTGGCAAATAAAAGAGCTAAAATAACGTTTACTCAATTTAAGCTTGCTAATTTGGTCTCCAAGCTTTATATTAAGATAGCATGTTGGCCTAGCCTATTTGTGATTGACAAAAAATCTGGAAAAAATGTCTCCTCGGTCACCATTATATCCGCAAGCATCGTAAAAATAATAGGCATGACTTCTTTAAATACAAAACAATCGGGTCTAACAGTTCCTCCTGCGGCGGGATGTAATTTCAAGATATGGCTGTCAAAAAAGTGTCTACATTTAACACATAAATGAGCAAATATTTTGGCATGGAAGTTACCTTGACAAAAGTCACGAGGTCTTCCAGCGTCTCAACGACCTCAGTGATAGCAAGATACTCCAGAACATTTTTACAGATGCGAATGATTTTGCGGACTTCAGATTCGTCAAATGAAAGAAGCAGCGCTGAAGTTCCCTGCAAGATGCCTGCAATTCACACATCACGTGATCAAAACAACCTATGAAAGCCATCTAAGGGCTGTTTATAACTTTCACCAGAGTTGACAGTCCTGTGTACAGAAGGCTAGAAGACATTTTGAATATTTCATGTGAATGGCTCTTCTTACCCTTCAGTGATTTCAAACAGCCGTTTAGTTGCTAGTCCCTTAGCACATTAGAGGTTTTATTGAACGTAATGCTGTCCACTAATGCACCATAAAAATTAACGTTTTACTTACTTACTTACTCTTTTTCAGCACAGGTATCTTTACAGCAGTATCTGTTGCTATCTTGCATAAAAGTTTTATGGTAAAACTGTGGACATGAATAAACAAACAGGAAAAAATCTGCACAAGCTATATGAATGCAAACTACGTAATACTATATCGATGCTAAAGATAATTCTGCAAAAATGACCTCAACATTGACCAGAATGCTAAGAATTTACAGAAATGATGACATAGGACTGAGTATAGGCATTTTCAGCACAATTGTGACGAGTTGACTCTGAGCTTACTTGCGATACACTTACTTACTTACTCAGCCAACTTAGAGGATTTTTACGGATCACCCAGTACGTCATTTAATCAAACAGCATGTTAAATCTATAATATGCAACTGACAATCAGTCGGGATTAAATGAGTTAACAGATCCACGGTATCTGCAAACTGCGGGGCGTCCCGCCGTCCCTAGACTTATACAGTTCGCTATCATTATTTCCCACTGTGCAGTGTCAGCTGAACGCCCGGCCGGCGCCACGCCGCAGGTAAAGGCTAAATAACAGGCCGGCAACATTGAAACACGGCTGCCACCAGTCCCAGTCAGTGTGAATGAGTTTCAGCGAGTGAGATCGATCGCGATGACAACTCCCATCAACCATTCAGCACTCAACGCCTGGGCCAGCCAGCCGGCAAGCCTTGGGATGCCAGACCCACTGCCTGACCTTAGCCGTAGCCGTGGTATTTATAGCATAAACTGCCCCGATACGCCGTATATAATGATGTCTGATGCTGCAACACCGGCTCGGGCGCCGAGTGCAAACTAGGCCTAACCAATGCTAGATCTAACTTGCCAGTACGGTCAACGCTAGACTAAGATCATGAGCAACTGGACGAACAGCCATCTAAAGGATTAAAGGGTGTGTACAGCTCTTCGTGATAACCCATCTAAGAGCTGCGGAGCGTCATCTGCCATGTGGAATCACCCAGTGTTACCTGCCACCCAAAAACGCGCCCAGCCTTAACCCGAGCCGCAGAAGCCGGTACTCGATTTACCTAGTATACCTAGGCCACTCCATAGAGACGAAAGGCTGAGCTGACTTGACCTTGGTGTTTGGTTAGGTCTATACATACAGGGTGGGCCAAAAAAATGGCACCATTTTTGCACACCTTATAATTTCACCAAATATTAGCCGATTTTCAAATTTTTTTCACCCTCAGATTCAGGAGACAATTTGTGATAAAACTATTACCATAGATCCCACAACACCTCAAGTGCGTTGCTACACTACCTTGTGAAATGTCAGACAATGCACTCAAGCCGGCAACGCCACTGACCAGTTGCGTGATCAACGCTGATCGAGCCAGTCGGACTTAAATCCGGTCAGTTATACTGTTCGGGATGTTCTTCAACAGATGGCCTATCAACGTTGATGATTCACGACAATCAACCATCTGAAGCAAGCGATCATCACGGAGTGGGGCAAACTGCCGCCGCGTTTGGTTAATCGCGCCAATTTGGTCAGTAGCGTCGCGGTCTTGGATGTGTCGTCCAGCAGCAAGGCAGACACATTAAACATTTGATGTAAAAACTGTCAGATGTGACTTTTTAGACAATAACTGAGACAACAGACACGTTGTTTCTGCTCTTAATTTCTTAAAATGTGTTGTTGCACAAGTTGTTTTGTTGTTAATTGTTATTCTTATGACACTGACATTTCACAAGGTAGAGCAGCGACACATTTGAGGTGTGGTGAGATCTATAGTGATACTCTTATTACAAATTGTCTCCTGATTCTGACAGTAAAAAAAATAATAATTGGCTAATATTTGGTCAAACTGTAAAGTGTACAAAAAATGGTGCCATTTTTTGGCCCACCTTGTATACCGAGATGGTTTACCTGTGTGCAGACAGTCACCCATCATCCAAGCAGTAACCACCTGATTGCTACCGGACCGGGACCGGAACCAACGACCTTTTGATCGCACGTTCAACGCTCAAACTGTTACCCAGAAAGCTAGATTGGCGCCTGTGACAGCCATGTTTTTGTTAGCACACACAAGGCAGCATGGAAACAATGTCATGTAGCAAGTATGCACCGGACCTACTTCTGTGCAGAGAGAACGAATACAAAATACCGATCCCTAATTATACCGACAGCATTATCAGTGAAGCCGTATAAACACAGTCAGTTAGTTAGCCACAGCGCAAAACACTGCACTGCCATACGAGATTACACACAGTGCCACGGCTGATACCGCGGCTCGCAGAAAAAAAAACAGCTGATATGATAAAACGGTTTTCAATTAAACAACCAACCACAAGCAAGGCTGTGTGCTGTGACACAATCTGCAGGTTACTCAGAGAAACACAGCAAAAAAAATATACAAGCAATTTATCATGGAACTCAAATAACACGCATGGCAAACAGCAAAAGCGTAAGTTAAAATGATAACAATTGAAAATGCAACACCAGCTTTTCTGGACCGTTATTTCTGAAAAAGACTTGGTGAAATGGTGCCACGATTTTCATCTCATCTGAAAAGACGTATGCGATTTCCTATTAGTAGTAATCTTAATAGTTTAATTAGATTAATAGTAATCTTGGTTCTCTCCCACCAATTCGGAGATATGGCCACTTATAGCTTGAAACTTTTCATTGAAAACTGCTGCCAAACCCCTGTAGATGAAGACATGGTTACTATTGACAGCCTTATAGGAAGTCGCCAGCACCCTATCTCATGGTAACATCGCCGATCCCCTACGACTTACCGTTTAGCCTCAATACATACGTTACGGACGACGACGAACAAATAATCGACAATGGCAGGCGACAACCGTAGGCCTACTATAAGCTCGACCCTTACTTAAGGACGGTCGGCTAAAAAGTTTCAAAAAAGGCTATAGCCTAGTTATGCTTTTTACGCGCGAAAGCAGCTACTGCTTTCAGCGCGTCTTAGCCATCGCAATTCTGTCTGTCCATCTGTCTGTCTGTCTGTCCGTCACACGGGTGGATCAGTCAAAAACGGTGCAAGATAGGATCACCAAATCTTCACCGTCGGCTGCCTGGAAGACTCCAGTTTCAGGAACCGTAAAGCTTCTCCATAAATCCACAGAATGAAGTCAGTGATGGAAGCGATACCTCTGGAGCCTTCGATGAGTTTCTTGCGTGCGGCGGC